>OFFP01000343.1_pt1 | contig 38561 bp, 32 predicted proteins | sample 1521431 | NCBI WGS metagenome assembly OFFP01 (sample SAMEA3504104, study PRJEB24116) | mouse gut metagenome | biome: mouse gut; feature: mouse-associated habitat; material: faeces | place: Denmark | collected 2011
AGATATGAAATTTTCATAGCCTGGAAGAAAAAAATAAATTTAAGCGTCAGAGCTGGAGTCACAGGATACATAATTGACAATGGAACACCAGCTATGGTCTGAATATGACAGGATTGCATACTCATATTGGCTGATTTCGGTCTCTTTAGCCAACCATTGTAGCATCTTCGCATATCTCTTTTCATTATCCATCGGGCGGGGTTTGTATAAAATCTCTGTTCCATTATCCAGTAGAACCCTTACCACACAACGACCTTTATTATGTACATCTGCAAAACCGCCCTTTATCCTGCGGATACTTCGCACTTCTTTTTCATGACAAAATACCTGTTGTATCTCCCTCCTGTCCTTCTGAAAATATTCTATGATGTCTGTATAAAATGTTACCATATTCTTCACAGTTTCTTCTGTACACTGACACAGAACCGGATAATGCGCAAATGTTCTTTGAATAAATTCCTCTTTTTTAATTATCTCTTTACAGAAATATACATATTTCTCTTGTGAATCTTTCCCTTCTAATTTTCCGCAGTTATCATAGTCATGCATTTCTACAATTAATGTTCTGATACAAATATTTTGCAAACGAATTGGCAACTGTTCTTTAAAATCAGAGAATATACTTTTCAAAGTATTCTTATCCCTGATTTTCAGTTGCAGTAAATTAAATCCAAATTCAATCAACGATTCATAAAAATTTGTAAAAAACATTCCATTTATCCTTTCCCTTTTATTGAGCTAGAGCGTGTTTCAAATAATGATTGAATTTATTTTTCATGTGAATCAAAAAAAGACTATTGCCAAAGTAGTAATCCTATCATACATAGCCACAAACTTTCTATTATTTTGCCATGCATTATACAGATCTCTCACTTTACAACAGTCCTTTTATTCTTTTTACTTAACAACATATTATTGTCATATATGCATTACACATTAAAGTATTTGTATATACACTTTCTACTTGTTCTTCATTCAGGATTAACTTCTCTATTTCCGCAAGCTCCATAAATAAATCCCCCGCATAATCTAAATTTGAATTCCTCTGCATACTACGTTCCTCCTTAATATTTTATTTGTTTTATTAGATCAAAAGCTTAATTTGAAAAGCTTTGTCTCTATTTAAATACACAATCGTACCATCATATTTATTCAAAATTCGTTCCACATTTTTTAATCCATATCCATGTCTCGTTTTGTCTTTTTTCACAGATACTGGTCTTCCCTTTTCTATAACCGGAGCTTCGTTGACAGAATTTTCTATCTTTATAAATAATAACTGTTTTTGATTCTCTATCTTTACAGATATCCATTTATACGCATTATCGTCCATTCTCATACATGCCTCAATAGCATTGTCCAAAAGATTTCCTAGCAGGGAACAGGTCTCACTGTCATCAAACATCCATTCTGTAATCGGTACTGCCTGTATTGTAAATGTTATTCCTTCCTGTTCTGCCGAGGTTCTCTTCTGCTCTAAAATCATATCTGCTATCTGGTTTCCCGTCCAGACTCTTCTCTTTATATCAAAAAAGTTCTGTTCTATTTCTTCTATATATTTATCTATCCCTTCATAATTCTCTTCCATCTTAAAATGCTTTAAAACTAATATATGGTTCTTTAGATCATGGGATAACTGCCGGTTCTTTTCCATGGCTTTTTCTAATTCCGTATACTTTTGTGTCACCATAGTGTCACGCATAATCAGCAATTCCTTTTCCTTTTCGAGCGTCTTGTTCTTCAAGTACACGATTCCGGTAAAAAGTGTAATCAGCACAACACCCATAAGAGAAAGTCCTGTTGTTCCTCCTTCCTGTGCCCTGCCCTCATACATCATTCTTACAATTTCTATCTGATAACGCCTTAACACCAGACACATAATTATCATAATAACCAATAATAGCCTCTGATATTCACGTATATATGACTCGTTAAACCTTTGCTTGACAACCAGACATATACAAACAGCTATTATAAGCCTTGCACAAATAAAAAGCATACTTTCCATGAACGAATTTGCATATACATAAACTATATTTTCAAACTCATTTCTTAATACTGTCATGCACATAAACGCAACAAAAAAATCTATCAAGGCTACTATTGTATAGTACAAAATGACTATTATTGTTTTTAATAGTTTATTCTGTCCATTTATCGCAACCACACATATGCATGTAAATACAACACTAACAAGAAAAATATTCTGCGAGAAAAAAAGCAAACTACGATTTATCCCTTCACCCACACCAACACTAACAATATTCACACATAGAATTACCCAATCTTTTTTTTGAAAATATCTTTTCTCTAATACAGTCCCGCATAACAGCCAGTATAACATCCCCACTTCAAAAAGAGAAATCCCTATAAGAAGAGCCTCAATTCCCATTACAGGTTCCCCCTGTACAGACTAATCTGCTCTTTTATTTTCTTGAAGCTGATTCTATTAACAAATATCTTCGCCTCATTATCCATCAGAATCATACCATCTTTCATACTGGCAATATGCGAAACATTTATAATGTATCTACGTTCAACTGAAATAAATTCATCACTTACAAGTTCCTGACTCAGTTGATTTAATGGAATTCTTTCTTTATAAATACCATATTCTGTTATGTAGCAAATATATTTTGATCCCTTTTCCTTCTCTATGTATATCATATCCCTATAATACACCCGCACCTTACTTGTCGGTGTGCCAATCATCCTGAATTGTTGTTTCTCCTTCTTCACGCGGTCAATCAACTGTCTCAGGATAGGCGGCAGCCTCTTTTCCATATCTTCCTTGAGAATATATTGGTACGCCTCTATGATATAACTCTCCGCCGCATACTCAAGATACGCCGTCAGGAATACCAGATATGGACCGCTGCCTTTTTCTTGTATTTGCTTCCCCAACTCCAGTCCGCCCATATCCGGCATATCAATGTCCGAAACCAGGATATCAAACTCATACCCCTGTTCCATTGCCTGAAGAAAATCTTTCGCCCGTGTATAAGTAAAAAGGCTCGCCTCATCCTGCGGGACAATCTCATTCTCAACACACTTTCTGACATTTCCTAAAATTGCTGCCTCATCATCTATAAGTGCAATATTCATCATTTGCCCTCTCTTCCGGTCGATTCCATCCAACCTTACACCTATAAGAATACCACAAATTGGAATTTTTTCATCCCTTTGTCCTTAAAAATTCATTTTTGACCGTGAAAAGCCCCAAATCCGCGCTTCATTCTGCAAGAATATAATATTTACCCTTATTTACATTATAGAACACAACTTCCTCATCCCGGACATAGAGCCTACAGGTATTCTCCCACAAAGTATTTTCTCCATCCTGTTTGATCACCCTTCCGCAATGATATGTGTATTCTCCGACCTGCCTGTTTCTGGCTTTTTCTATGATATCCTCCACCGCGTCAGATATTTTCATCGACTGTAAGCCCGGGTTCCATCTACCCAACAACTGGTTAATCCGCATCTTCTTCAAGGGAACCTTCTTACTTCCCCAGCTTCGTTTCGGGAACACCTCTTCTTCTTTCTCTCCAAGCGCATCCAATACAGCCTGAAATTCTTCCTTCGCGCTTTCATACGGATATCCCATTTCCAGATAAGCATAGATATGCCATACAGCTTTGTTCAGATACCTTACATCACCTGTTATCTCATACTTCTCCCTGAGCCAGACGACACTTTTCTCCAATGCATCCTTACTTGATAATCCCAAGTCCTCTATGTTACGGACTCCCAATTTAATACCCTCTACCTCCATACCATTGTATCTCTTCATTTCATACTCCTTTATAAAATCCACATAATATATGCCATGCATTATAACAGTAATCATATTCTGCCGCACCATATTGTCCGTGAAAACTATGTTTTTGGCTTCCAAAATCGAAAGTATTCAACATTACATTTGTCATATCTTCTTCTGACACCTGACACTACCAACATAGACATCCGTACATTATACTAACTATAAATACAATATAATCCAGACTACATCATTATGAAACCAGGAGGCGATTCTATGCAGTCAACCAATATTATCCAGATAGAAAATCTGGTGAAAAGGTATCAGAACCTGGTGGCACTTGACCACCTGAATCTGACCATACAGGAAGGCGAGATCTTCGGGCTACTCGGGCCAAACGGCTCCGGCAAGACCACTGCCATCAATTGCCTGCTCGCACTGCTTCGGTACGACAAAGGCACCATCACCATATTCGGCAAAAATATGACCCCTAACAGCTACGACATCAAGCGGCAGATCGGCGTCGTGATGCAGAATGTCGCCGTATTCGAACAGATGACTGTCCGTGAGAATATCGACTATTTCTGCGGCCTGTACATCCGGGACAAAGCAAAACGGCGTCAGCTCGTTGAGGAAGCGATTGCCTTTACAGGGTTAGAAGACTTTACGAAAATGCGCCCGAAGAAGCTCTCCGGCGGCCTGTTAAGAAGGCTCAACATCGCCTGCGGCATCGTCCACAAACCCAGGCTTATCATCATGGATGAACCTACCGTTGCCGTAGACCCGCAGAGCCGCAATAAGATCCTGGAAGGGATCGTAGAGCTGAACCGGCAGGGTTCCACCATCATCTACACCTCTCACTATATGGAAGAGGTAGAACAGATCTGCACCCGCATCGCCATCATCGACCACGGACATGTGCTGGCAACGGGAACCACGGAAGAATTGAAACAGATGATCAAGACCGGCGAAACCATCACCATCGAAGCCATCGCACTAGACGAAACTTTGCTTTCCGGAATCCGGGAACTTCCCCACGTCTTCAACGTAAGCTATGAAGACCAGATATTAAAGATACGGCTTGGCACGGCAAGGCACAATCTGGTGCGCATCCTGAATTATTTACAAGAGAAAGACGTCCGTTTCGGCAGAGTCTTCTCGGAACTGCCCACTCTCAACGACGTTTTCCTTGAGATCACAGGCAAAGAATTAAGAGATTAGGAGGAATGAGGAATGTTACATTTATTCAGATATCGTTTCGTACAGACCATACGGAATTTCTCGAATATGTTCTGGGCGCTTTTATTCCCGATCATACTCGGCACTCTCTTCTACCTGTCTTTCGGAAGCGCCGGGCTTGAAAGCACGGGAGAATCCCGCTGGGATGAGATCAAGGTCGCCGTGGTCAAAGATACGGATTCGTCGGAAAATGCCCAAGCCTTTGAAGGCTTCCTGACACAAATGGACGGCGAGACGCTGGACATCCAGGATATTTCCACGGAATCAGAAGCGCTTAGTGCACTGAATGAAGAGACCATCTCCGGTATCTTCTATGTCAGAGACACTCCTTCCCTGACTGTTGCTAAGAACGGCCTCAATGAGAGTATCCTGACATCCGTTCTGGAAAGCTACAACCAGAATGCCGCCATGTTCCGCGAGATTGCCATGACCCATCCGGAGAAACTTCCGGACGCCTTAGACGCCATGAATGATTACCGGAATACGACTGCCGAGGTTTCCCTTGGCGGCAAAGATTTAAACCCCAATGTCCAGTACTTTTTTGCATTAGTCGCCTACGCCTGCCTCTCCGGAGCATTCTTAGGCGTCCAGTCAAGCATAGACGGGCAGGCGAATATATCGGCGCTTGGCGCAAGGCGCAGCATTACGCCGACACATAAGCTTACCCTGATCCTGATCGACATGGCTGTACTGTTCATCATCCATTTTTTCAATATCCTGATCCTGTGCCTGTATATTACCCATGTGCTTGGGATCAGTCTGGGAAATGACGTCGGCGCCCTGCTTCTGGTAGATTTCATGGGCAGCATGATCGGCATCTGCCTGGGTGTCGCCATAGGATGTCTCGCCCGGATATCCTATGGAATGAAGATCGGCGTCTGCGTACTATTTACACTGTTCCCCGGCTTCCTGGCGGGATTGATGTTCGGCAATATGAAGAATATCATTGAACTTCACTGCCCCATCATCAACCGCATCAATCCGGCGGCAGTCCTAAGCGACGCATTTTACTGCATGGGCATCTATAACGACATGGAACGGTTTACCAGATGCCTTGTGATTCTCGCCGTGATGAGTACATTGCTTCTAACAGTCGCATTTTTAGGCATAAGGAGGGAACGTTATGACAGTATATAGAGGATTTCTTACGATCACAAAGAGAAATATCCGTATGGTGATCCTGTACCTCATCATCTTTCTGTCCATAGCAGTCCTGGTCCAGAAGGCAACCGGGGGAAATATGGATGAATTTGAGCAGGTCAGCCTGGATATCGCCGTGATCGACCAGGACGGCGGCAGGCTTGCCGAAGGACTTACGGATTACCTCAGCCAGTACCATACGTTGGTGGATCTTCCCAATGACCCTGCTATTATCCAGGATCGCATATTCTATCGGGAAATCTACTATGTTGTGACCATTCCGAAAGATGTTGAACAACGATGCCTTTATGAGGACGAGGCGCTTCCGGTGACCAAGGTTCCGGGCAGCAACAGCGGATTCTATGTGGATCAGCAGATCAATACATTCATGAATGACGTACGGATCATGACAAGGAGCGGATTTCCACTTTCTGACGCCGTTCAAAGTGTCATTGACAACTGCACGGACAAAGCAGAAGTGACGCTCATCGACAAGAATGGTTTCGGCGGGGTACAGCCGCTTCATGCTTTTATGTATCAGTATATGCCCTATATCCTGATCTCCATCCTCTGCTTTTCTATGAGTTACATCATGATCGCCTTCCATAATCAGGATGTGAAGAGACGGATGATGTGCTCGGCAGTTCCTGCACGCAGCCAGAACTTACAGCTGATCCTGGGATTTGCCACGGTCGGGGGCGCCGTCTACGGCATCTGTACCCTTATGCCGTTCCTGATGTATGGGAATACATTTACCAACGACCCCAACATGCCTTACTACATGCTCAACAGTTTCCTCATGACGCTAGTTGCACTGTCGCTGTCTTTCCTGATCGGAACGCTGGTGCACAGCGAGGAAGCACTCAGCCCGGTGGTCAATGTGGTATCCCTTGGTATGTCTTTCCTGTGCGGCGTATTCGTTGATCTGGAGATACTAGGAAAGGGCGTACGGACCTTCGCACAGTTTCTTCCTGCTTACTGGTATGAAGTCGCCACCGGGCTCCTGGCAAATAACAGCTCCTTAAGTTCTGCACAGCAGGCGTCCCTCTATACGTGTTACGGGATGCAGGTCTTATTTGCTGCTGCGATCCTTGGGGTCGCTATGGTGATCTCACGGTTACGGCAGAGTGCTTAATTAGAGTAAACGAAAACAGGCGGGCTTACGACCGCCTATAAAAAACTTACTCATTCAACTTATTCCCCTGGGAATTCTGTCATATACCCCGGATATTCCGCATGTCCGGTAGCCAGATCCTCGCCATTGACCGTAATCTTGATCTGCTCACAGTCATATGCCTTAAGGAATGTATTACATACACTCCCCATCACATAATATTCACCTGTGGAACCGACACTGGAAAGATACGGAACAAACGCTTCATTCAGATCCATTTCTACGGATTCTTTTCCGTCTACCGTCTTAGTTTCCAATGAAAGAACCTGAATATCCGCAGACAGCGCCCCCTTCTCCACCAATGCCTTCAGCACTTCCTCCGGTGATAAGGCAGCAATCTGCACCTCCTCGGAGTCAAGACCGGTCGCGTCAGCATTACTATAAAAAACGGTAATACTGGCTGGACCTGCGTCCGGTTCCGCAAGATCCGAACCTGACGGTTCACTGTCCTGACTGTCTTCTGCCAAAGCTTCGTCCGAGCCATCCTCCGAATCCACATCTTCCGTCTCATCTTCTTCATCTGTGTCCTGTATCTCTTCTTCCGGAACATCTGTCAACGGCTGCGGTTCTTCCTCCTTACCGCACGCCGTAAAACACAGCATGAATATCAATACGAAAGCCAGAAACCACAATCTCTTTTTCATAATCATCCCTTCCTTTCGTTTTCATCAGCCTGCATCTACTGCAGCATCGGATTTATATGATTCTTTATCATATTAAATCCATATTCGGCTCCGCCTGCCCAACCCGCACCTGTTGGGTTCTCCTGAATTCCTAACCACTCAATGTAAGGCGCGCTGTTTCTAGGAACATAATCGAATCTAATATCCACACAAGCCTGGTTCAGCGCATCATTCGACGCGTATGCTTTCAAATGTTGAACTTGCGCTCTGATTCCCGTCCGTACATCTTCAAATCTATTTCCCGCTTCTCCGCCGCCAGTTGCACCCAACCCGGAAAAATTAAACTGATCGATCTTCACATCTCCGCCAAACTGCAGATAACCCGTCTCCAACATCGCCTGTGCGAATACGACCTCCGGTCTTACACCTTCTATCAGAGCTTCCTGATAAATAATCTTACAGAACTCTGTAATATCCGGTGCGCCTCCCTTAGCAAGTTCTTCTCCCGGATATGGCTTGCCATGATTCGTAAACTGGCTGACCATCTTACTTACCACCGTATTCTCATCATTACCCAGAGCGCTCTCTCCCATGATCGGAGTAACGCCCGTATAGTATAATGCGCCTACAGGAGAACGCTTCTTGTTAAAGAAGTACCACTCGCCGTCGATCTCGCGGTATCCCTTTGCCATGCTGCCTTCTGCTCCATAAGAATTTGTCTGCGGATTCAGATAATATTTGCTGCCGTTCTCATTGAGCCATCCGACCTGCATCGCTCCGGACGCCGGATCCAGATAATAATATGTATCCTTAAGCAAAAGCCACCCGGTCTTCATCCAGCCCGCTGCATCAAAGTAATACCATTTGCTATTGATCTTCTCCCAATTGGACTTGGTATAACTTCCGTCACTGTGACGGTACCACCAGCGATCGCCGCTTTTAATCCAGCCCGTTGGTTCCTGCTTTGTCTTCCCCGGTATCCATGCGCCGCTTCCGTCTACATAGTATTCTCCGATCCAGGTATCTGCAGCCATCGCACCAGACGCATCCAGATAATAACACTTGCTTCCTACCCAGGTCCACCCTGTCGACATCGCGCCGGATGCACTCAGATAATACCATTTGCCGCCTGTCGACAGCCAACCTGTCTTCATCCAACCAGACGCATCGAAATAATACCACTTGCCGTCAATCTTCTCCCAGTTTGACTTGGTGTAACTTCCATCACTGTGGCGATACCACCAACGGCTGCCGCTTTGGATCCAGCCTGCCGGTTCTTTCTTCTTTCCCGGAACCCATGCGCCGCTTCCGTCTACATAATCTTCACCGATCCAGGTATCAGCAGCCATCACTCCGGACTCATCCATATAATAGCACTTGCCGCCTACCCACTGCCAACCGGTCTTCATCGCGCCTGACGCATCCAGATAATACCATTTACCTTCCAACAACAGCCAACCGGTTTTCATCCAGCCTGATGCGTCAAAGTAATAGCGCTTGCCGTCAATCTCTTCCCAATCTGACTTGGTATAGCTTCCGTCAGCATGACGATACCACCAGAGATCCCCGCTCTTGATCCAGCCTGCTTTCTGTTCAGAGGGTTTATCACCCTGATTCCCGCCCTGGGCATCATCTTTCTTCTTTCCGGGAATCCACGCGCCGCTTTTGTCTACGTAATACTCTCCAATCCATGTATCCTCTGCCATTACTCCGGCTTCATCCATATAATAACATTTATCTTCTACCCAGACCCAGCCGGTCATCATATGGCCGCTTCCGTTAAAATAATACCATTTACCGTCAATCTTCTGCCAACCGATTATCATAACTCCGCTTTTGGGATCCAGATAATATTTCTTGCCGCTGATCGTCTGGAAACCGGTCGTCATCGCTCCATCCGTATCCATATAATACCAGGAACCGTCAAGCAGCAGCCAGCCTTTCTGCATAGCTCCTGATACGTCAAAATAATACTTTTTATCACCACTCTGCAGCCAGCCGATCTTCATCTTACCGTCGTCTTCCAGATAGTATTTCGCGCCGCCGATCGTCTGGAAACCGGTCATCCTGTAACCGTCCGCATCAAAATAGTACCAAAACCCTGCGATAAACTCCCAGGTACTCTTCGGATTGGTTCCATTTGTATATTGGAACTTCCATCCGTTATCGTCTGATTTCCACTCGCCTTTTCCTAATCCGAAATAATTGGCAATTCCCTGTGCATCCGCAAGACCAAGCGCTTTCAGCTTCGCATCTGAACTCAGATACCTGTTAAAATCATCTGTATTGTCAATAAAAGCATGTTCAATGATAAGTCCCGGGAACCCCGCACGCTTACTTCTCTGGATCACAGCATAATAATCCTGGAGAGAACCATCCGGATATGTACTGTTCGACGCACTGTTCCTGATCTTGATCCCGCGGTTTACGATTCCCAACGCCACCAATTCATTCTGGATCTGCTGCGCCAGAGCCGCCCCCTGGCTTCCCACATTGGGACGATAATTACTGTTGGGATAATAGACTTCCGCTCCCTTTGCCGTCCCCCGTCCCGAAGAATTCAAATGAAAACTTATGAATACATTCGCACCCATCTGCTTGGCGTAATCCACCCTTTCAGACAGTCCCACTGCCTTATCCGTCTCACGGGTCATATAGATCGTGACGCCGCTGTATTTTTCCAATTCCTCACGGCAGTATTTCGTAATCTTCAGCGTAAGATCCTTCTCATTCGCACCATTACCGGAAGCGCCGCCGTCAGATCCTCCATGCCCCGGATCCAGGACGATCACAAGATTCTTATCTCTTTCCGACGCATACGCAGCGGCTGCCTTAGCGCCCCTTGCCATGTTCTCCATACCGTCTTCGTTCGCCGTCTCGATGGCTTCTCCGATGGTATCATTCTCTGTAAGTTCACCCTCATCGTCCAAGGTAAAGAACGTTGCCTCTACACCCGGCTCTTCGGCGCCGCCGGATCTCGACATCTTCGCATCGTCCTCTTCAACCACCGCATCTGGTTCTGTCGTACATTCCTGATTCACACCGTACCGGCTGTCGATTCCGATCTCATTCAGGTCGATCTCATGTACAGATCCGTCCGCCTCTGCCGTAACCTTCACCAGACGATAGATCCCTGACTGCGATTCATCCGTATAATCAATTGAAAATAATGCGGTTCCCTCTTGAACCTCGCTAACCGAAACCTCTGCCAGTTCTGCTGTCCCTTCCTTCTCATACGTCAATACCGCATTCGTGATATTTATTCCATCCTGGAAAGAAACCGCTATATTCTGTATTCCCGGCGTATTCTGATATGGATTTTCCACATATATGTACTTGATAAGCGGTTCCGATCCTTCCTCAGCCGTCCGGGCACTATCCGTTTCTTCCGAATCCACGTCTTCTGAGGCATCTGTCTGTTCTGTATCCAATGGATCCTCCTCTGATATTTCTTGGTTCACCTCAGATGCCTTGACACTTTGTAACGGCATGAGAGATAACACCATTACAAAAATCAAAGCAAAAGTAATTATTCTTCTTTGTACTTCCCCTTTTCTAACCATCTTGCATTTCTCCTTTATACTCCGTTGTTAATCCTGTATAGTGACGTAAGAACCGCTTGATCTGCCGGTCACTGTATTATATCATATTTTTTCCTCTGTTACAAAGAATAATTCTTCCAATAGTTAATGGGAGACTAACATATACTGTCCGTCTCCCACATTTTATCTTCATATGTATTACGAGCCTGATCTTTAAACTATGATATCTTTTCCAGCTTCTCACTGTGTTCCGCAAGCACTTTTTTCATGATATCAATATCGGCTTGCATTGCGTCCATCCGCTCTACCGCCTTCTCAAACCGCTTTGCCGCAGGTACGTAATTTTCAACCAGAATATTAATGCCATGCAGAATATCATTTTCAATGATCAAGTTGATTCTCTTTTGTTCATCCCGAAACTCTTTTTGTCCTTCCCGAAGCTCCTTTAGTTCCTCCCTCTGTTTCCTTTGCTCATCTCGGAGCTCCTTTTGTCCTTCCCAAAGTTTTCTCTGCTCGTCTCGAAGCTTCTTTTGTTCGTCTCGAAGCTCTTTCTGTTCGTCTCGAAGCTCCTTTTGTCCTTCCCAAAGTTTTCTCTGCTCGTCACAAAGTCCTTTTTGTCCTTCCCAGAGTCTCCTTTGTTCATCTTTCATCAGTATCTGTTCGTCCCGGATTGATTTGATATCATTCTCGATCGGCTTTAATCTTGCGTCTAATTTTGTGTCCAGCAATTGAGAAATTGCCAGCAGGTCTTCATTTGTTAATGACATTCCAAATCACCTCTTTTACGCCTTACATTGCTGTCCTGATGCCTTGCATTATATCATACTCGGGATATAATGTCAAAAAATAAGTCTTCTCATTGATACAGATTTACAAACCCATCTTTGTCAAGGTATAATTCGAATGGCATTTCTTCATCCTTTCTGGCATGTTCTTCATACCACCGCCATATCTTATCAATATTCGGCGCGGCTACTTCATATAATTCCGCAATCTCCTTTATGATCTTCAATCCCCATGGGAAATCTGCGGTAAAATACCTGGAATCAAAATCAGGAACCCATCCATTCTCCGTATGTTTCATCGGAGATTCGATTCCTCGAAACGCCTTGATCCCTCTGATCTTATCCGTCATAGCTTCTGCCGTAAAGCTCTCATAATATTCCTGAAGCGACTGTACCGACGATAAGGGGAGCGGAATACGCTCGCACAATAATTGTAATTCCTTGTCACAAGCGATCAGATTCCTTGAGGATTCCTCGTCCCATTCCTCATAAAACAGAATATTTTCCGGATACACCACGCCTTCATCATAATCTTTAAATAACGTATATAATCTTGCCGTATGCAAAATCGGATTAGACGGTGTCAGCGTAACCGCAAGATAATTCTCAAGAGCGATACACTTTATATCAAACAATTCCTCTGCAAGATTACAGACAGCGGCTGCCGCCTTTGAAGGAATGGATCCGATCTTTAACTCCGGCTTCCTCCCCAGCATATAGACGGATCTTCCATACTCCCTGACTCTTGCGATGCTGTGCACTCTCTGCAGCCCAAATAAAATACACCCCTTGTCCACGAGTCGTCCAAATGCAAATTCTGCTCCGCCGCTCCCCGGAACAATGCCAATATACTGCCCTTTCTTGACATATGGGTACAGATCACCGGCTGTTTTGGCGAACATAAAGGCAGGCAGCGTGATCCAGATACATTCCGCCCCTGTTACCGCCTCTTCAAAAGAATTCGTAATTTTATCAATTTCACTCGAAAACAGCAACTTTTCTTCCGCCGAATAAACACTTATGGACTTTTCCCATTTTTCTGGTCCTGACGTATATATGGTTACACGGTGCCCCTTACTAGCGAACTCCGCCGCCATAAGAGTACCTACGTTACCTCCGCCTATAATCGTTATATTCATCTTAACTTAACTCTCCAAAAACTTTTCTTAACCCACATACAAGTCTCAGATTCTCTTCCCGCTTCTTAACCGCCACTCTGATAAACTGCTTATTGCCCATCTTGATCTTCTTCGACAGGTCCTTTATCAGCAGATTATGTCTGACTAATAATGTCTGTGTTAATTCCCGCGCCGACATTCCATTTGTAATCTCAAGCATCATATAATTTGCCTGCGATGGTATGACTCTGACAGAGTTTAACGCAGACAGGCGATCGGCAAATTCTCGGCGCACGATTCGAAACTCATCCAAAGCGAGATCATAATCCTTCCTATATTTTTCTTCAATCTGCATATAAAATTCACCAAAAGAATTAATATTCCAGATCGCCACTTCTTTCTTCATATTCCGGATGAGTTCTTCATCTGCCGATGCCATGATCCCCAGACGGACTCCCGGTACTCCATATGATTTCGAGATAGATTTGATCACGATCAAATTCTCATTCTCTGCCAATATGGATTCGTCGATCAGCGTATATCTCTCATCCGCAAAGTCGATGAACGATTCGTCGATCACAACTCGAAGTTCTTTCTTCCGGCACCATAAAAGCAGTTCTGCCATCTCATCTTTCGGTATATAATTACCGCTTGGATTATCCGGGTTAATGACCAGCAGCGTCTGAATATCCTTCTCTTCAAAAAAGCCCATGATCTCCTTTGCCGTATAAGAAAGGTTATTGTTCTCAGGAGTATAAACAACACAGCCGCTTTCTGAATAGCGATTCGGATATTCCTCGAAAGTCGGACGTATCATGCCGACCTTCCCTTCCGTCCTCTCCATCAGGCATTTTATCAACTCTGCCGCCCCGTTTCCCACAAGAATATGCTCCTGACGGACGCCAAAATTCTTTGCGGCAAGCAAACTATTAACCTTCATTCCGGATGGATACTGCGTGAGCAGGTTCTCGAAATTCGCTTTCATCTCATCCATCAGTTTCCTCGGCGGAAAATAAGGATTTACCAGATAGCAAAAATCAATCAGATTCGGATAACGCCAGTATCCTCCGTATCTTTCCTGGATACCAGCAACTTTCTGTTCGTCATCCGGCGCAAACATAGAAGACGCGATATCTAGGTCTTGAATATCGTCAATCTCATACCACAGCTGGCCGTTCAGCCTTTTTGACTTAATGACAGGTTCGTCAAGCATCGTGATAACCCGCAGAACCTGTTCATAATACTCGTTGTCGCCAAGCGCCTTGGAGTATGCCTCCAGAAACGGAACATAATGTGTTTCCGAAAAATGTCTGCTGAATTTGTAGATATTAACAGTCTTGTAATATTGCGGTATTTCCTCAAATACAAATTTCTTCCCGGGAATAAACGCTTCTATAGAATCATCTTCTCCGATCTTAATACAGGTTCCGTCCATCCAACTCTCATACTTATCGACCAATGCCAGGGTATCTCTTGGATCCTCCAGCAACACCTTGAGAACTTCATCTTCAAAAATCAAGTCGGATTCTAAAAGCAAAGTATCTTCCTGCAGCAGATAATCTTTTGCCAACGCCAGGGAATAGATATTATTGGTCCTGTCATAAATCGGATTCTCAATAAAGACAATCGGTGTATGGATCCCTAATGTACCAATATAATCCATCAGTTTCTTTCCCTCATAACCTACGACTATGATGATACGTGACAGGTTATACCGATCCAACTGGCACAGCGTTCTGTCGATCAACGTTACTCCGTTTACCTTCACCATACATTTCGTATTATTTTGCGTCAATTCCCCCAGGCGCTTTCCCATTCCTGCCGCCAATATCAGTCCCTGCATTTCTTCTGTCCTCCAACTTTATCTCCCAGAATAAAAGTCTGTTTTTATCTTTTTTACGATCGACTTCGCCGCGTCTTCTTTTCCTTTCAGCAAATAATCAGCAGTCCTGTTGCGTTCTTCTCTCAATGGATCTTCTCCCTTTGCCAGCATTTCTAAGGTATCTGACAACTCTTGTCCATTATGGACGCAATAACATCCGCCTATGATCCTTTTCATAAAATCATTATACTCAATATCTGACACACAGTATACGATCGGCTTCCTGGTTACCAAATATTCGATCATCACAGTTGTCAGATCCGCAACCAGGACGTCCGAATTCCACAATGTTGTATAATACTCCGCCTGGTCGTCATACATAAGCCTGCCATGCTCCATATAATGGCTCAGATATTGCTTCGCTTCCTCTTTAGACATCTCCCCGGTCTTTTCAAAATTAGAAAACATCATCGGATGCGGACGGAACACTACGGAAGAACTCTCATTCTTCTGAACCCATTGGATAAAGAAATCCTTATACTCAAAAAAATTACTGGCGCCCAGGTTAACATCCGTCGTCCATCTGGGACACCAGAGTATCTTATAGCTTTGGTCATCCTTTTCCCAGAAACGGCATCTTACCTCTTTGCTCTTCCTTATATTGTCTAATGCCGGATACCCCAGATAATATGCATTTTTCAGCCTTTTTGCATACAACTCCTTATCCCGGTTTATGATCAGCCTTCTCGCATACTCATTTTCAGCAAAAAACATATATACATTTTCGAAAAAATACGGGTTATAACAGCTATGTTCCACAGGTTTGGTGCACGCGTACGCATATGGGATATAACAGACTCTCGCATATCCCGCCACACAAGTACTCCTGTATTCATCCGGCAGATAGGCGTCATATGGCCTTTGATAGAATACATAATCCGGGTTTAAGTCCCTGATGGGATACCATCCGCTGCCTGTCCTGGCATGGATGACATTTCCCTTTATATTCTTAAAAAAACGAATGGATTCTTCTTGATTCTCTTTTGCAACGCTGATATCCGGAACCACCAGAACGGATACTTCTATTCGGGAATCCTCAAGCATCTCAAAATAGACGTCGCTCATCTTATTCCACAACTGCGGCATCTGACATATGAATAAAACTCTTATTTTCTTGTGGGTCCTTTTTAATCGGCGGAAAAATATCAGCCCTTTCCGCAACGTCTGGTTATCCATATGCTTATGGTAATAATTCTTAACTTTTTCTTTTAACATCAATATACACCTTTTATCACACTATGATCTTCAACATCCTTCGTTACGACCGCACCCGCACCGATCATGACGTCTCTGCCGATCGTCACTCCCGGAAGTATCGTTGCGTTCGCGCCTATGGAACTCCCCTTTTTTACCAAAATCTTTTCCAACTTAAATTCTTTGTTCTTAGACTTTGGATATTTATCGTTACAGAAAGTTGCATTAGGCCCGACAAAGACGTCGTCTTCTAACTCAATCCCATCCCACAGATACACACCGGCTTTGAGCGTCACACGATTCCCTATCTTCACTTCATTTTCTATAAAACAATGAGAACATATATTGCAGTCTTCTCCTATGACCGCCCCTGGCAGTACGACCGAAAACTGCCATATGTTCGTATTTTTTCCTATATTATCCGTCTGGACATCCGATAAATTATGAATCATATTATCACCCGCTAAAATGCATTGATTTCCTTCACAATATAGTCAACTTCCTCATCCGACAGCCCATAATACATCGGAATACTCAATTCACAGTCCGATATCCTCTCTGCAAGCGGATATTCTCCCGCGAAGGCATTCTGATAAGCCTCCTGCCTGTGTATCGGTATCGGATAGTGACACTGTACTCCAATCCCTCTCTCCCTCAGATATTCCATCAACAGATCGCGTTCTTCGCATATCACGGCAAATATATGCCAGACATGATCCCTGTTTTCGCCGATCTGCGGAAGTATGATCCGGGGATTCACGATCTCACTTAAATATCTCTCTGCGATCTTCTTCCTGTATTGATTATACTTCTCCAGATGTCTTAACTTGATTCTCAAAAACGCCGCCTGAAGCTCGTCCAGCCTGCTGTTGCTCCCCTGGTATATATGACGGTACTTTTCCTGCGAGCCATAATTCCCTAGCGCCCGGATCCGTTCTGCCAGTTCGCTGTTGTTTGTCACAATCGCGCCTCCGTCGCCAAGCGCTCCCAGATTCTTCCCGGGATAGAAGCTGAAACATCCGGCATCGCCGAATGTTCCCACCTTCTTCCCGTCATATACCGCGCCGTGAGCCTGCGCGCAATCCTCGATAACATATAGGTGATACTTATGGGCAACCTCCATAATCCCTGCCATATCCGCCGCCTGGCCATAGAGATGCACCGGAATGACTGCTCTGGTCCGCTCCGTGATCAGCCGTTCCACCCCTTCGCCATCCAGATTATACGTCGCAGCGTCTGGTTCAGTCAACACAGGAACTGCACCGGCATAAGTGACTGCCAGAACTGTCGCAATAAAGGTATTACTGGGAACGATCACCTCATCCCCTGCCCCTATCCCCAAAGCTTTCAGCGACAGATACAAGGCGTCCAGCCCATTCCCTACACCGACACAATAGTCTCTTTCCATATATGCTGCAAATTCACTCTCGAATTCCTTTACTTCCGCTCCCTGTATATACCAATTCCTCTGATATACTTCCCGGAACTTAGAATAAATCTCTTCCTCAATCTCCTTATGCATTTCTTCAAAAGAAACGAATGGTATCCTCATATCTCTATTCCCCTGCATAGTATTTTTTTGCCATTTCTTCATATACCGGATATTCTCTGATATAATCTTTCACCTTATAATGGTCGCTTGCCAGTACCAACAAGACGGCATCCTCTGAGAAATCGAACATCTCCCTCCAGATCATAGGACCTATGTAAAGCCCCTCCTGAGGATCCTGCAACGTGACAGTCTCTTCCTCCTGAGGTGTCTTCACTAAAATCCTGACACTTCCTGATACACAGATAAGAACCTGCTCAAGATCAACATGGGAATGAAAACCGCGCCGAACATCTTTCTCAACATCATATATATAATATACTCTCTTGATCTCAAACGGTACGGAATCATTCCCTTCCACAGGAACAAGCTTCCCATATTTATCAGTATGTTTTGAGAATTTAATCATGTTTATATTCATTTTTTTGTTGTTCCTTTACGTTTCGGTTTCTTCTTGAATTTCTTAAGAGAGCCCTTTGCTTCTCTCAGCGGCCTGGTTATCTTCCAGGAAGTCGTCTGACGCATCGCCTGTAATTCATTCGAATATTCCTTCGCCCTATCTTCCGCCTTCTGTGCCCTGTCCTGCAATTCCTCAGATATCCTTTTCTGCTCTTGATACCTGTCGACAATCTCCCGGTATTCCTGGTAAAAATGAAGGGGATATAACTGCATCTTACACCCTGTCTCCTCATAATAATCAGACAGCGTATAACCGTATTCTTCACGCAGGCATCTTGTCACATCCGGATCATCCAAATACGCATTCAAGAAGCGGACTGCCATTAATCGGTTATTATTCCCCACCAATTCCCATCTTAGCAGTACAAAATATTTTTCGCAGATCAATTGTATCTCATTTTCCACTTTCTTTTTCAGCATATCCGCGAAAGCTTCGCAGAAAATGTCCATCTTCATTTCCTTTAACATCTCATATATGATGATCTGTGATTCGTTATATAATCTGACCGTATTCTTCTCATTCCCGGCGCTTACACTGGTATTATTATCACGGACTCTTCTATAATATACGAGAGGTTCCTGTATAATATGCACAGGATAATGCTGTAATAATCTCACCCAATAATGATAATCATGCAATTGTCTGAATCTGAGATCAAATCCTCCGATCTCATCTAGTACCCTCTTTCTCACCATGGAACTTGGATGGCAGAAATAATTTCCATATTCATAAAAATACCGCATACATCCACTCTGGGTACGATTACAATGGTTAAATATATTGATATTAAAGTCCACATCTTCGCTGTCAGAATATATTTTCCCGTTCTCATCCACAAAGACTGCATGGGTGAAGCATGCCCCCGCCTCAGGAATAGATTCCATGCACTCTACCTGTTTTTTTAATTTATCCGGATACCATTCGTCGTCCGATCCCAGGATCGCGACATATTCTCCCTGGGCTTCCTCCAATAGCTGATTAAATGTCCGTATCGGTCCTTTATTATCCTTTGCCTGAATAAATTTGACCTTATCATCCTGATACTGACGGATCGCCTCAGCCGAATGGTCGCTCGAACAATCGTCGATTATGATCAATTCCCAATCGTGATAAGTCTGTGCAAGTACGCTTTCAATTGCCCTGGTAACATATTTTTCATGATTATACGATGCCATTATGACAGAAACTTTTGAACCCCTCATAGTTCGTTCTCCTTAATTCCTTTTACTTTCTCATCTTCCATTTAGATACATAACAAATGCTTTTTACATAGTTCCTCTCTGGGATTCGCCCAGGATATATGCCTCAATCTGAGGATCATACACGATCTGCTTCTTTCTGTCACGGATCCGTTGGCACAATATCCGCTCATTCTCTAAACATTCCGGAAATTCATTCCGTAGCTCCAAAAATATATCCGTTGGCATCATCATAAAATCCATGGTTACTGCACTCATATACTGCATGATACTTTCTCGATGGAAATACCCGTACCGAACTCTGGGGAATCCTTCAAACGCATATCTGTCTTTCCCTTGTATAATTCCCCCATGCCGAATTGTCTCATTCTTATTGTATAACTTTATACCGACCGCACCTATGTCTTCTCTCTGACAATTGCCGATCATCTCTTCCATCCAGCCGCGGGATATCATTCTGACCGAACTATTTACAAGCAGGACCAATCCGCCCTTAATCTCTGATACGTCCATATCCGGCAGTCTTTCAGTCACGATAAAATGATAATTCTTATATCCACACGTCTTTTCTATCGAAGCTTCGCATCTTCTTATATGCGTCCGGGAAGAATGACGCCCTTCCTTTATTATTATGATCGTTACCTTGTCATACGACTTCTGCTTATACCGTACGTGATAGAATCCTAAGTGTTCCGTATATTCAACGTTTCCCTCTTTGCCATTTCTTCTCAGATGATCTTCGATCGCCCTTTTCCCTGCCTCATATGCATACAACTTGCTTTCCGGGTTCTCAGCCGTAGAAGACCTATGGGACCGCCAATGATACAAAGGCATGGCAATGTGGATGATCGATCCCGCACGATCCGTACAGCGCAGTATGAAATCATAATCCTGCGCTCCATCGTATTCTGCACGCAGTCCTCCTACTCTTTGCAGGATGTCCCTTCTTATCACAAAGAAATGACAGATATAATTGTTAGAACGCAGCAATTCCGCATTATAATCCGGCTTAAAATGCGGATCAAAGAACTCCTCACCGTCTATAGACATCTTATCCTCGTCCGTATAGATGACTTCCGGAGAATTATTTTTATCAATCGCACGTCTGATCTCATATATTGCGTCTGCAGCCAGCACATCGTCATGGTCTAATAGTCCGATATAATCCCCGCTGCACATCTTAAGCGCCTCGTTCGTATTTTCCGCAATCCCCTTATTCTCAGACAACCGCTTTACCTTGATCCTCTGATCCTTTTTCGCGTACTCACTGGCAACAAGATAGGCATCCATATTCTCGCTCCCATCCGCGATACATAATTCCCATTCCGAACAGGTCTGTCCTAATACAGATTCTATCATCTCTCTTAAGAATCTTTCCGGCGTACGGTACACAGGTACCGCGATACTGATCAACGCTTTCTTCTCAAACACATATTCCGATTGTCTCTTTAAGCTTTTTTCTCCTAAAGAATGCCTTTCCCTCCACTTTTTATAATCAAATTCTTTTACATGATAAGGGAAACACGATTTGAGCAGCAGGAGCTTTAATCCATGCATACGATAATAATTCCATACTTTTTTTACACGCTTCATATAATTCTATCCTAATCCTTGTACATTGCCACGATATCTTCTCTTAGTTCTCCCCAATCCCGCTTCTTTGCTGTTTCAATCCCCCCCTCATAAAGCCTGTCTCTTAATTCTTCATCATTACAGATCCGTTCGATTGCTTCGACTGCCTTGTCTGTTTTCCCACAAGGATAGAGCAGACAGTTCTCACCATCGATAAGATATTCTTTATTCCCGTCATTCGGCACTACCACCGTATATCCTCCTGTCGCCATCATCTCCAACGGAGGATAGGAGAAGCTCTCCAGGAAACTTGTCTTCAACAGGATATGGCACTGGCGGTATACCTGAGGTACCTTTTCATAAGGAACCTGATGCAGAAACTTATCCACACGGTAATGCGCTTTCGGTTTCGCATTATATGACATATACCATATCTCATATTTCTCCGGATCAAGCTTGTCCACAATCCGGAAGCTCTCATCCACATTCTTATAGTAAACGCTGCAGTCTCCTTCGATCAGAATACGGATCTTCCCGGAAAAATCACGCTTATAATGCCTGAACTTCTCTTTCACAATACCGTTCGGCACATATCTGACACTATGTCCGTAATCGGTTTCTAACCATTTCTTACACCACTGTGATATTGTCAGGCATTGTATGTCAACTCTTGGAAAATAACTTTGATTCGCCGCAACCCTTAACGGATTGCCCGCCTCATAAAAATCAGGTTCAAAGTTCTGCACCAGATAATATCTTTTTCCGATATTATTATAATTCTCCAAAAAGGACACGGTCGTCCACATGGTCGCAACCACCCGGTCAAACCTGCCTAACAGGAATTTCCCATTCTGTCCGATGACAGGGATCTGATGGTCTTCATGATTGCACCATGTGATCTTATTGTCCACATTGATGAGCATCACATCCTGCCCTGCATCCTGCAGCATCACGGCATGTTTTAAAGCCACCATGATCCCGCCGCTGATATTCATAGACGGCAGCGCAAAAGCAATATTCGGCGTCGTATACTTCTCGATAAATCTTTTCAAAGGAATCCCCGTATACAGCGTCACGCACTTTTTCGTACAATACCGATATGCCCTTTCTCCAATCTTCCTTCTCAGCCCTTTATTTTCTACCAGTAAAGAAAGAACCTTTTCCCATTCCTCTGACGAAGAACATAAGAAACCAGTCACTTTGTCCTTTATCATTCTGTCAAAAGCCCCTACCTTACTCGCCACCGTCGGCACTTTCACCAAAGCCGCCTCTACCCACTTATTCTCTGACTTTGCTTCATTGAAGATACTCTGCTCCAGGGGCGCCAGATTGATATCTACCTTAGAGATCAGCTCCGGCAGTTTCTTCCAGTCTGTAAATGGATGACAGACAACCCTGCTTTTAAATCGTTTCAGTTTATCCGGCAGATCTAACTCTCCGACAACATGGAGGTATACCTGGCTGTACTTTTCCATGATCTTCTCCAAAGACGGAAGAATCAAGAGAAAATCGTCATTATGCGTCAGACTTCCGCTGAAATACCCGATCCCCACCTTTGTCTTATCGTATCTCCTATTCTTCACCGCTTTCACTGACAGATCATACATCTCTTCTGAAGCCGTATTCCGGTTGATAAAAACCTCAGGGACGTATTTATTCAACTCTTCTGCCAGACGCTCCGTCGTAGTAATTGCAGCGTCACAGAGCTTCAAAGTCTTCCCCATCCGCATGACTCCGTCGTCATAAAGAGCACGTTCCTCTTTTGACATGGAATCGAGATATTTGATCGTATCCGTATATTTTGTATCTATAACCAGATCGTCAATATCAAATAAGACTCTTTTATTCAGTTTTTTTGCAAGTTTGATAAATTCACCGATCATATCCGTATAAGGACATCTGAAAAATACGAAAGTTCTATAGAACCGAACCTGATCCAATTCCAGGTTCACATAGTACACTTGATTCGTCGAGACATGGTTCGCTTCCAACTGTTCTCTCTGATGACGGACCCTGTATCTGGCAGGATGCGGCACACTTTCATCACACCCATTGATAAACAATACGTCGCGAAAAACCTTATTTTTTGCATCTTTGCCTTCTATTACCGACATCTGGACAAGATTCTTCGCCTTCTTCGCAACCGCAACGATTCCTTCTTCTCTTAATGTCGTAACTGTTTTTCCTGTCAATTCTCTGATATCTGCCATACTTCCTCCCTGCAAATTAACGCTCCTGGTAATCTTTTCATGCCAGGAATACATATTATACTAATCCTAGTTTCTTCCATAACGGATGATAAAAGTTATCGCCCTTCTTAAGTTCAGCATTCCACAATTTTACGAATTTTTTTGTATTCTTTTTCGCACCATTGTCTATATAGCCTCTGTCTAATTGCATAACTGCAAAACACGTCCAGACATTCCAGTATCCCTGCTTCACCGCCTGTAAAGACAGATCTATCTCTTCATAACCATCCAGATCTTCTGCGAATCCTTTTAACTTATCCAGCTTGCTTCGTTGGATCATACAGCACCCGCGCCACACGGACGTTGTATTCCTTACATGCCGAAGAATCGCTTCATATCCCTGTTCTGTGTCTGCAATGCCCTGACACAGATATCGGATCCTTTCCTCTTTCTCGTGATCCAGTGCAATACCGGCATATGCGATCGTACCGTTTTCATACAGAATCTTCGGCGATACTGCCGCCACGTCTTCCCGCTGCGCGAACATCAACATCTCGTCGATCCAGCCGGCGCTCACAGGCACACACCCGATATCCATGAGCAGAACATATTCCGCGCTGCTCCCACTCAGCGCCTGATTCAATAAAGCTCCGAACGATTTCTTCCCCTCTTCCACAACCGGGAAAAATTCTAACTTTTTATCTGCTGCAGACTCCTGTATCTTTTTCACAAAACCGTCGTATTCCTGCATATTACGTATTCCATGCACTAATACGGCAATACGGCTATCCTTTTGGGCAATATCATATCTTGTCCTGTAGATTGTCTGATAAGGCAAGTTGCTTTTTACCGTTCCCGGTTCATCTGTCCTCCGAAGCTGCTCCCCCACCGCTCTGATCGCAGCGTCAACAGCATAGTTTTTAGAACTGAGATTCATGGACACGGATTCCGGATGGACTCTCCAGTAATATAGTACCTTCGGGATATGGACGATCCTTCTTGCCTTCTCCGTCAAACGAAGCACCATATCATGATCCTGGCTGCCGTCGAATTCCGGACGATAGATCTGCCCGATCTTATGAAGAAGCTCCCGGCTAAATACAGTAAAATGACAAATATAATTATGCGATCTTAATTCGTCCTTTCCAAATCCAGGCTTAAAATTAAAGTCTTTCGCGTCTTTTATGTTTCCAGAGAATTTTGCCTCATCAGAATACAGAAAGTCCGCATTATGCCTGCTGATCTGCATCATCATCTCAAAAAGCGCCGATTCATGTAGGATATCATCATGATCCAACAATCCAAAATATTGTCCGCTTGATATCTTGATACATGCGTTGGTATTCTGCGATATCCCTTTATTTTCTTTTAGTTTCGTATAAATGATCCTGGCGTCTTTCTTACACCATCTCTGACAGATCTTCTTTACATAAGAATGCTCCTTGTCACTTCCGTCGGCAAGGCACAATTCCCAGTTGGGATATGTCTGTCTTTCCAGAGATCTGATCAATTCCACCAGATACCTCTTAGGTGTATTATAAAGAGGCGTAATAATGCTGAACTTGACCGGATTCTTGAATACATGCCTCTTCTGCCAATACCGCTGCCTTCTTGTGATCACATGAAGGCTTCGCATTCCTCTTTCTGCACCGGCAGTTCTCAGATATCCGCACATCTTCTTCCACACTTTTTTTAAAAATACTCTTATCCCTTCTGTCCTGAGTACCTTCATCGCTTTCCTTAATCTTGACATAGCCACTCTCCCACATCTACTTGAACAACTTATACAAGAATCTTAAAAACGCCGCGCTATATAACACAAATATCAAGAGAACACAAAACGTCTCCAGGTCAAACCGCTCGGTAACCGTCCGTAAGACTACCGTTCCCTCGACGGCACTTCCATCCAGCTCCATAGCCGTATTCTCTTCCTGCTTAACCGTATAGCAAAAATTCACAGAATTCTCGGCGTCCTCTCCCTCGGTTGCAATTCGAAATTCATATTCCTTTCCCCTGGTATCCTGTACTCTCTGAAACGGAAGCTCAAAGAATTTCCCGTTTTTGACCTGACTGCCGTCCGCCGTTCCTTCGGCAACCTGCGTTTTCTCTTTGAGATCTGTAAGAGACCATCTTAACCTGACCTCACCTGCACCGCCTGCAAGCCTGCACTTCACTCGTATCCCATCCAGATAATCCTCCTGGCAAGTGAATGTCTGCGCTATCTCTTCATTCAAATATACGGTCGTATCTTTGTATTCACTTGCATCAATATCCTTGTCATAGACATTATGCGTCTTTGAAATATGCGCATATGCATATACCGCAAGCACGATCACGATTCCTATTAATATCCTGCCGATTTTTTGTTTCATTCTCTGCTCCTTATTTGTATGACTGACTGTAAATATCACAGACTTCCTTTACATCACCATACATCTTCAATTCACCATGTTCCAGCCACACAACCTTATTACACAACTTTCTTACCTGGTCAATACTGTGAGAAACAAATAAAACAGTTGTTCCGCCTTCCATCATACTTCTGATCCTGCTTTCACATTTTTGCTGAAAACGGAAATCTCCTACGGACAGAACTTCATCTACGATCAAAATATCCGGCGTCCCGATCGTCGCGATCGCGAACGCCAGCCTTGATACCATACCCGAGGAAAAGTTTTTGACCGGTACATCCATAAAATTATCCAATTCTGAAAAATCTACGATATTCTGATAATGTCTTTCCATTTCCTCCCGTGAATACCCCAACAAAGCTCCATTTAAAAACACATTCTCCCGCGCCGTCAGATCCATATCGAATCCCGCTCCCAACTCGATCAACGGAGCAACGGTTCCTCCGATGGACACGCTTCCTTTCGTAGGCTTCAAGACTCCGGCGATCACTTTCAGCATCGTACTTTTCCCGCTGCCGTTCAGTCCCACCAATCCTAACGCATCTCCCTGAAAAACATCGAAGGACACATCCTTCAGCGCCCAGAATTCATCAAAAGACACCTGCCTCTTGATACTTTTGATAATATATTCTTTAATACTGTCGAATTTCTCCGAAGACAGATTGAATTTCATCGAAATATGCTCCACTTTTACCATCACGGACTTATCCATCTTATCACACTCCCTATATATTCAGAATGAATTCATCCTGATTCTTATAAAATACCCACAAGCCGGCAAGTAAAGCCACCACTGCTTCTATGACGGCTAACAGCAAAGACTTCAGGTCCAATAATGAATTATTCAGCATCACATCGCGGAACATGATCAAAATATTGGTAATCGGATTCAGCCGTACGATCGGTCTTAACCAGTCCGGAAGCATCGACATGGGATAAATAACCGGCGTTAAGTACATCAACGCTGTCGTAAATACGGAATATAAGTGCATAATGTCCCTGAATTTGACGGTGATCGCTGACAGGATCAAACCGACTCCCAGACAAAAAAGAACCAATAACATTAAAGGTATCGGAATCAGCAAAACAGTCCAGTGCAATTCCGCTCTCATCGCCACCATTACCAGAAGCAATGCCGTAAACGACGCCATCAGATTAATAAAGCTTGAAAAAACTCTAGAAATCACAAACAAATACTTTGGTACATAGATCTTCTTAATCAATGAAGCGTTCCCAATGATCGCCGACATAGAATTCGTAGTCGAATCTGAGAAAAAATTAAAAACCAACTGACCGCTTAACAAATATAAAGGGAAATTCTCTATATCCATTTTAAACAAATTCGAAAAAACGACTGACAGAACGACCATCATGAACAAGGGATTCAACAGCGTCCAAAGTACTCCAAGCACCGATCTTCTGTACTTTATCTTGATATCTCTTGCCACTAATTCCTGTAACAGAGGCTGAAATTTTTTAAAATTCTGTAAATGCTCTATCATGTTTGCTCCTTATATTTTCTAAACATTTATAGTTCCCTTTCTCTATCGCCCCAACGCCGTCAATGTAATAAAATACACGGATATACATTGTACACACCCCATAAAGACAATCAGATATTGATCTATATTTCTTTTCAACACGATTAAATGATTCTGAGTCAACACAACGATCAACGGCAGGATCGGTAAGAAATATCTGCCCTGAATCCCGTCTATCTGAACCGCGTCCTCCGTCGTCCACGACAGAAGCAGGGCAGCCATGATCATACCTGTGATCAATATCGTGATCGCCGCAGAATATCTTCTCACATCTCTTACTTCATACCGCACTTCGTCTCCGCACTTTAAAATACTGAATAAAAGGATCAAAATCAGCGCATAAACTACGATCTCCGGTAACGGCGTATCAAGATATCCCAACGGCGTAGCAAGCATTTGTGAAATATAACCCGATGTCTGTCTCTCAAGCGTACGGTAACAAATCTCGATCATCTCTACCGGATGCCCCAGACAATAAGACAAAGACATCTTGACCGCCGCTCTTCCTGCTGTTTCTGCCGCCGGCTGAGCAATATCGTTCAGCGTCGCCAGCTTCGCGGCAAGTACTACGATCACGCTGCTGACAGCCAGGACACCAAGCGCAAGACGCTTTTTCGCCACGCCGCCGTACTTTTCTTTTGGAATCAGAACCGTTATCCCTATGATCGGTAAATATACAAATTTGACCAGGGAAATGATCACGACTATAAACGTAAGCAGCGCGATATCATACCACAATATTTTTTCTTTTACATATTTCATATACAGCAGATCGGCAACCGCAAAAAAGCAGATCCCCAATAAGGTCGAATCATAGTTATACGAGACTACCTGCTGCAGCGTCATAGGTAAAATTCCGATGATAAATAGCGTCGTCTTTCCAAAGGGTATCAGCCGTATCGCCCAAAACATCACAAAACAATACCATAACAGAGAAAACAATCTCCCCATAAACAATATCCGGTCGCTGTTCATATGAAAGAGCCGGGCGGCGCTCACCCCCGCAATCTGCGGGAAATATCCCCCTGCCGTTTGCCATAGCGCAGGCCTGGTCGAGACACTCTTATCCGCATCAGATCCCATCTCTTCTTCTCCGCCTTTTCCTAAAACTCCCTTCATAAAATCCAGATAACGGTCTCTTGACGCAGCCGTTTTATGTCCGACATTTCCCCACAGTTTTTCTGACGGAACCAATACGTTTCCTTTATGGTCGAGCGCTTCCTCTCCCAACAACCGGCTGCTCTTTTCATAAACCGTCAAAAAATGAGCCGTCTCATCCGGCACCACGAAGGGCGGGAGCACAAACATATAGATCATCCCTAATAGCAGCGCCGAAACAACAAAGCAATGTTCTGTCTTTGTCTTCTTTACAGCCATAATGGTCATAGCAACTAAGACTATCGTCATCCCTATATACAGCGCAAGAGCAAAATACCTAAGTCCCGAATGATTTCCATTTGCAATCTTATATGGAATGATCTTATCACTGGCTTCCCCATTGATCTCTAAAGCGGCTTTCGAACGATTTTTATTATCTGCCAGAACTAATTTGGGAATAAATTTTGAATGATTCTCCATCTTCAGATTTATAACCAATGTTTCATTTTTCTTTAGTTCCAGGGGTTTTTCCAACGTAAAATTAAAATAGCCGTCTCCTTTGATCTCGTTGAAGTCAATTCTCCATTCTTGTATTTTCTTATTGGAATCTTTGTGGATCAATTCTGTATCCAACACGCCGTCGAAATACACATTTTCCATATTAAAATACAAAGAAAATCCCGTCATCACATTGAAATCTGCTTTTATTTCCTGTGATACCGCCTGTTCTTTCAGCGGAACAGTCTCTTTTTCCTCGTTCTTTCCCACTTCGACGATATCGACAGGCTGTCCCATCGCACTTTCCCATTCACAATTATACGCCAGATACATAGAATAACTAATCAGTATCCAGAAGATAAATACGATAATGATCGCCTTATTGTTTTTCAGCTTTTCTTTTATTTGTTCTTTCTGCATCTTATTTTCTATTCTCCCGACATCCATTCTCGTCTTTTTCCCCATATCTTTCATAAAGCGCCAGTTCCTGCGCCAATTCCTTAATCCTGATCGACATTCTGGATACTGCCACCGTCAGAACAAAGATGATCATCAAAGAAAAGCAAAACCCAAGGAAAAAAAGCATGTTGACCGGACTCGCCACACCTACCTGAACAGCCAGCCATGTAATCAATTGCGGAAAACAATCCAGCACAAGAATGGAAATCCCCACCAGAAGCCACGCCAAAGCATACCTGAGTTCCAACCGTTTTCTTCTTATCATATTGATGATAACAATCAATGCAAGTATCACGCCCACTCCAACAATCAGTTGGATCTTCACATCCATCATCCTAATTACCTCTAATATTTTCTAATTCTTTCGATCAATATCGCAAAAGTCACTTTAACCATATAATAAACAGATTTACCCAATGAAATAGAAGACACGCCTCCGCTCCTCTCACTCATGACCACCGGGATCTCTTCAACCTTTAGATTTCTTCTCAACACGGCGACTACGCTTTCCGGCTCAGGATAATCCCTGGGATAATCCTGAGCAAAGATGTCCATCACTCTTCTTCCCACCATCCGCAATCCGGAAGTAGGGTCTGTGATCCGTTTCCCCGTGAGAATCTTTATCAAGACAGAGAAGAACTTGATCCCCACTCTTCTTGATCTCGACGACTGGAACCCTTTCTTCTCTATAAATCTTGATCCGATCACCATATCCAATTCATGCCCCATCAGATACTCCGCCATGATATTCAAAAACTCCGGGTTGTGCTGTCCGTCTCCATCCACCTGAACCGCTACGTCGTAACCTTGCTCATATGCGTACCTATAACCGGTCTGAACCGCGCCGCCTATACCAAGATTGATCGGAAGATTCACGATGTTGAATCCCTCTCTCTCACAGATCTCCCTGGTACGGTCAATGGAACAATCATTAATGATCACATAATCAAACGCTTGCGCCTCCTTTTGAATCGAACGGACCGTTTTTTCGATATTTTCTTCTTCGTTATATGCAGGTATAATAATTATCTTCTTCACGTTTACGCCTTTCATCAAATACCCGTTTTCTTATAGATCGGTTTCTCGCCTTCAAACTGAATTACCAGCGGCATATGGTTCACCCTCTCATCCTTGGGAGGTAATTTCATATAATTCCCATACACTTTCGATAGAAATTCATGATTATTATGAGGAAGATTGACTTCCATATCCTCAAAAGGAACCTTTTTCAGCGGAAATATTTCTTTTCTCTTAATCTTGTCCTTCAAACATCCCATATATTCAAAGGATGTCACATACTCGCTTCTTTTTCTGCTATGGTTATACTTTGTCGCAGTTTTCATATATCTCCTGTAAAACCAACGAGGCGAAATCCGGAAGATCCTGATCAAATGATGGACACAGCGGCAAATAAGGCTCATAGCTTCTCCTACAATTCCTCTATACGTAATAACCGGTTTTGATGAACCCGCCAAAAAAAGCATCTTTCCCCAAAAATTCGCTGTTAATCCCTGCAGCATCTGCCGGATTCTTCCTTCTGCCACATAGTCTAACGGAAAAATATCCATATAAATACACTGTTCACATTTCAGATCCTGCGACATCTCAGATATAAATACTGTCCCTCTTCTCTGTAAATGCGTCACCGTACATGCGTAACGCTCATCACGCTCCGGCGTCAGCAAATTATACTTCTCTTTCAGTTCTTTCGGAAAAACTTTAAAAAATTTATCATAATCTTCACGCAGCATCGCCATGTCCACATCGTCATCCCATGGAATAAAACCGCCGTGCCGAACTGCCCCTATAGCCGTTCCATAGACCGCAAAACATGACAGCCCATATTTTTCACACACTTCCGTAAAGTCTTTCATGATCTGCCGATGGACATTATGAATCTTCTCCAATACTTCCGGATCATAACTTTGGCTCTTATTATATTTTTTCATCTTTATTCCTTCTCTTTCCGTCAATATCAAACGATATCCCGCTATAATTTAAGATTCCTGACCTGATCTATGATTATATCCCATGTAAAATGATTCATCAATTTATCATAAGCTTTATCAGCCGCTCTCTTACATTCCTGCCAATTTTCCAGACAATTTTTCAACGCATGATAAACGGTATCTGCATCATTCCTGTCTATGATCATTCCAAGCTCCTTACTGCTGATCAACTCCTTAGATCCCCCCTGCGAAGTCGTAATAATATAACACCTGCAAGCAACGGCTTCCAGTACGCCTCCGCAAAATGCCTCAGATACTGACGGCAGGCAATAGATATCACTCTCCGCCAAAAGTCTGAATATCTCTTCATGCTGAATATATCCCAACGGTATGATATATCTGCTCTTCCTTTGCTCCACTTCTTCTTCCAGGTCTCCGCTTCCCGCCACAAAAAGATATACCTTCTCTCCTGATCGATTCATTCTCTCAACCGCATCCAAAAGACTAGGCAGCCCTTTTTCTTTCAAAAGCCTCCCCGTAAATACGATCACCTTATCTTCCGGCGTAATCCCATACTTCTCCCGAAAATTACCGCCGACCCTAAGACTTTGATCCACTTCGTCCACATTGATCCCATTATAGATAATTCCCTTACTCTTAATATGAAAATGCCTAAGCCATTCATTACATGCCTCGCATGTCCCGTAAAAATTCTTACAGATCCTTTTCAAAATAAACGTATGCACATGTTCAAACACCGCGCCGATAAAATCCCATACCGGATGATGCACCGTCAAATGACTGGAGCCATGCTCTAACACAATACACGGGATCTTATTCATTCTGGCAAATAAAGCCGCCGCCGTAGAATGAACATAAAACCTGGCATTGATTATAACCATGTCAAAATGCTTCTGCTTCAGGACCCGAAATATCTTTCTTGTATGTCTGTTATACTTTAAAACAGGATACCGCCCTTCCAGTAATTCATAACACTCGACTCTATATACCGGAATACCGTTTATCTTCTCATACCGGGAGAGATCCCCTACTCTGGATGTGACGATCAGCACCTCATCTCCCCGCTCTTTCAGCTTTTCCGACATATTATATACATATCTTTCAATTCCGCCCAAATGCGGTAAATAATGTGCAGCAAAGATGCAATACCGTTTCTTCTGATCCATTCTATTCTCCCTCCATTACAGCCTTTTTCTATATACATGATAAAAACAGACTGCGAACATCACTGCCGTCACAACAAAAAATACACCCATCGCAGTTGCATAAGAAATCGCGCCGCCCAACACTCCCCAACTGCCGATCATCACTTTTGCCGCGATCTTAATATACAAATAAGTAACTACATAGGACAATACCAGGACATACTGCATCCGTATTACCACCAACGCATTGTCCAGCACTGCGGCAAACGTATAGATACATCCGCCGATGATCACAACCAGAAGCTCCCTTTTATATTCTGCCAATTCAACTGCATATACAAAAGACAATGCCGGTATTCCGATCAAAGCGCTTCCTGCCAATATCACAAACCCTATGCCGACCAGAGCAATCTCTACCTTTATTAATATCTTTAAAAACTCTTTTTCTTCCCCAACATTCCACATGACCGCCATCTTCGTGATCAGTGGACGGAATACAATGTATGCCAGATTCAGAAAAGAAGCCGGCATAAATATAATATTAAAAGCAGTCTGTACCCCCTGCTCCAGCATTCCTTGTTCAATTACTGTATCTAACACCATCTTAGGCGCATTCATAATAGACGCGATCAAAAAAGCATTAATAAAGAGAGGGAACCCCTCCAGCACCATCTTAACGATCCAGGCGCCCTTCATCCCTTCCGTAACATTGCTTCTGAAAGCATCTACCGCTTTATAATATCTAAGATCATAAAGTACATAACATATCATATAGCTTGCTACAAGGATCAGACATGAAAACAAAAGATCTTTTGTTAGAGCTAATCCGATGCCAAATCCTATCACTGCAACGATAATACGATATGTCAATGCTTTACCTGCCAAATCCAGCCTTTCTTTCTGCTGGAACCAGCCTTCATAGACATCTGCCATAGAATCAACTGCCCGGAACAAGCAGATAACCATCACAACCAGAGCTTTCTTTCCTGTATATCCCCTCATAAGAATATAAATATAACTGCTTACCATCATAACACAGACTGTTATAATACGGAAGAGATGATATTGTCGAAAACAAAATACTCCTTTCACATCCGTCGCCTGATACATTCTGATCTGAAATGTTCCGACTGTAGCCATCAACAGACTGATAGACCATGCAATACTGAAGATATCTGCCTGCCTGTCATCCAAAAATCGAGTTACAATCATCAATGCCACAATAGAAAGCAAAGCATTCGCTATACTCCCTGTAATATTCCATATATAGATTGACCGTTGGCTCGGATTCTGATTTAATTGATTCATCTTCTATCCTCTCCATGCTTTCTGTCGACGCTGTATCATTTCCTTGATCATTCACATTATAATACAGACATCTTGTCTAACTATTCTAAAATAAATACCAAAGATTGTCAATCTTCCCCCACTATTTTAAAAAACTTGAACCTCCAATTAAAAAGGTTCATCCGCACAACCAGACAAACCTCCGATTGCAGCACGCCTACTAACGTCAGCAACCAGAGGTCTGTCCTATCTACATTTCTATAACTGCTTTTATTTTCATAAGAATACGCTTCCTATCTTACATTCCCGGCACCCATAATCCTGATTCATCCACGTAATATTTTCCGCCGTCAACCCATTCCAGCGTCGCCATACTTCCATCGGATTTCAGATAGTAATTGCCGATCCAGGTGTTCGCCGCCATCGCGCCGCTGGCATACATATAGTACCATTTGCCATTCACATATCTCCAGCCTGTTACCATCCAACCGGCATCATCAAAATAATACCAGCTGCCGTTGATATATTCCCAATCTGACGCTGTGTAGCCCCCGTCCACATGACGATACCACCAGCGTCCTCCCGACAGGATCCATTCCGCTGCACGTCTCCGTCCTACTTCCCAGGCTCCGGACGCATTCACATAATAATCGCCGATCCAGGTATCCGCCGCCATCTTTCCGCTTGGCTCGAGATAATACCACGACCCGTTGATCAGCTGCCATCCGGTCAACATCCATCCTGCTCCATCGAAATAATACCAATTGCCGTCGATAAACTCCCAATTCGAACTTGTATAACTTCCGTCACTATGACGATACCACCATCTGCTGCCGGACAACACCCATGCCGCCGGTTTCAAATGCTCCAACCATACGCCGTTCTGGTCGACGTAATAATCACCGATCCAGGTATTCTTCTGCATAACCCCCTTAGAATCGAAATAGTAGTATTTTCCATTGATCAATTGCCACCCGTACACCATGATTCCGAACGTGTCACAATAATAATACTCTCCTCCTACTTCTACCCAGTCATGGACCACATATTTCCCGTCCCGCCAATATCTCCATACCGGACCGTCTTCTACCCATCTGTTCGTGATGTCGATAGCGCCTTTCTCATCAAAGCAATACTTTTCTCCGTCGATATCATGGTTTCCGCGATCTGTAAAAGTTCTTCCATTTGCATCGAAATAATACTGCCTTCCGTCGATCTCCATCCAGCCCGGTTCGACCTTCACATATCCGGTATCAATTCCGCCCTCGGAAAATTCAGCCACAACCGCCGCTGAATCTGTCGCGGTGGCAAACATCTTCGCCCCAGGCATGCAATCCTGTTCACGCTTGTTGTACCAACTCCCATATCCGGTGACCACAACCGTCTTCGGATTCAGCGAAGTCAAAAAGTAGGTTGTATTATTATAATCAATGGAATGATGTACCATCTTCAGCAGATCAATGCTCACCGTCTTACCCGAATCATTTACTTTAGATTCATCAAGCGGAACCATCTCTTCCTCATCATCTGTATCTTCTGTATCCCCCTCATTACCGGATGCCGTATCTACCTGGTATGCTTCGTCCGGAATACTCAACACCACTCCGTTCGCTTCTTCATAAATTTCCTGCGGATAACTTTCCTGAACTGCCGCCGGATTTACTCCGTTATCGTTATCTTCTTCCTCCGACCACAGCTGCTCGATCAGCTGATTCGCGATCTTTGCCGTATCTCCATACTCATCCGCAGCTCTTCTCCATGGATCCATATCAGAAGTCAATAGAGCCACTTTATCGAATGCAGTTACTTTCACAACCAGAGAATTACAATTATCATCCGGTACGGGGATGATCGTTCCGTCTTCTTCCCGGTCCCGTTCATAGTTCATGATCTCAATCGTCATATCCCCCATCGTAAAGGATCTATAAGCTTCCTTCCCTGGGTCGTCCAGATTCAAGATGATCTCTGTACCGCTCTTCTTTGCCGCATCTATCAACTGGTCGTATACATATTGATTATCCCACAGGTGGCTTTCCCCTGTATTCTCCGTATAATAAGGATCATTCGGGTCCGTCCGATGCCCGTCATACAGGTATGCATCTTTATATTCGTTGATGTACAGCTTCTTAGTCGGGAAATGCTCCAATATCTCGTCTCCGCTCCCGATGTGATCGCTATGGGCATGCGTTGCAATATAGAAGTCCAACTTCTCAACCCCAAGCTGCCTTAGATAGTGGATGACCTGCTGCTCATAACCGATCCCCGTCGTCACTCCCTGCCGGAACGGGTACTCCTTGCCGTCCGGATAATCCCAGTCTTCACCCGAATCAACCATACCGAAATGACCGTTACTTTCCAGTAAGATGGCGTCAGTCGTACTGTTAAGAGATATAAAGTGAATCTTCGTACCTCCTGCTGCCTCTGCCTCTTTTGACGGCGCCAAAACCATCATTCCCAATACAACAACCAACAACGATTTTTTCAAGATCCTCCTGGTCAAATCTACCCTCTCCTTGCACCCTTCACACAAATGCTTCCTATCTATAAACCTCATAGTAATTCCACTTCTTTCTATTCTGCTATTCTTCAAATTAAATGCTTCCCTCTATTCTGCTACTCCTTTCGTAACATTGACTATATATCTACTTCTTCTTCCGTAACACCGACTACATGCTGATTACCGGCAGAATCTATCACATATATATGTATCTTATATATTCCCGGCACATAATTAAATCCTGCCATATTGATGTCAACCGCATAACTTCCGTCCCCATGATCCTCAAGTTTGATCCATTGCAGGTCACTCTGGTCTTCATTTGCCCATACTGCTGCCAACACCGTTGCAACCTCATCCGGAACACGGACAATATCCTTCACTTCAATCGAAAATATTCCTGTCGTATTATCATAGGCTCCAAGTGCTATCTCTGCGGCAGGATCTATCAATCCGTCGCGTCTTAAGATCTCCTCTTTGTCTTCATCTAAATCAGCAATCTCCTCCATCAGCTTTGACTTTTTCTCCAACTCTTTCTTCTCGGTTTCAATTCCGACTCTCTCCGTCAATGTCTGTACGGTTGAGAACAGATTCGTTCCCAGTCCCAGCCTGTCCCCTTCGATCTCGGCTCCCATAGCCGCCAAAGCCGTCGGAAACATATCAAATGTCGTATAGTTCCGGTTCGTATCATTCTGGACCTCAACTGCGGAATTTATAAAAGACGTATAGACTTTCCGGATGTATCCGCTGTCCACATCTTTACAGAAATCACTGTCCATCGTGGGATGGTCTCCCACTAATACAATTGCCGTATCTTCGTAAAAATCCTGCTTTTTCACCCACTCTATGAATTCATTTACCTGGCTGCTGGAACATGCCATGACATTCGAATAGTTATCTTTATACCGTTCCGGACATCTCTCACAAAGGTACCCGTCTTCAAAATGCGTGTCGGCTGTCAGTATAGTCAGGTTAAAAGGTTCTTCCTGATCTGCCAGCTCTTTTAATTTATCTTTGGCAAACCGGAATAATTTCTGGTCCTCATACCCCCACCATACCCGGTAGTCTTCCGGCAGCATCTCTTCTTCCAATGCATAGACGTAGTCTTCTATATCAAACCTGCCATGCTCTGTAAAATACAATTCCCGACCGCCGAATTTCGCTTCTGATCCTATCAGCAATGTCTGTGAATAGCCTTCCTCATCCAGGATATCTCCTAACGTAGCTATTCCACTGAAAAAAGAATCCTGCGTATCCATATAGTTATTGCTGATAGAGATATTCAACGGCAGCCCTGACGTGTGTGCAAACATCGCTCCAACCGTCCATGTAGTTCCCGGCATGGAATATCCGCCGTTCAGTCCGGTACTCTCGCCTGAGAAATCCTCATATTCCTGCGCCAACTCTGTTAATTCCGGTATCACATTTTTCCGGAAGGCACCTCCGTTCTCCTGATCTGCAAAGGTAGTCTCCATGGATTCCAGAAATATGTAGATCAGATTTCGCTTCTGCTGCGGAAATACAATCTCCACATCTTTCGGATTCACATAATAGTCGTCAATAAACGTAGAATATGTTCCCTGGTTCTTCACATAATCACCGGCATCCAATTGATCCCACGCTCCATATACCGAACGGCAGGACATAATCAAAGGAACTATGATTCCTGTCCCCATTATAACATAATATCTCTTCCGTTTCCTGCTGACGATAAATAAAATAACAACCAGGATCAAAACAAGAGCTGCCGGCGCCACACAGACATCCAGAAACTGCCACACCATTTCCTCGTTCGTTCCTTCCAGCGGCGCCGTCAGATGAAATACAAGTTCATCCATCGTCAGGTTATTCCAGGTATCAAACATCCACTGGACTCCAAAGTAAATTACAAAAGCCAATCCACTCAGCAAAACTGCCAATATTGTTCCCATTCCACACAATATCCGTTTAACCAATAATAAACTCTTTTTCTTCACATTGTATCACCCACCTGATTTTCTAAATATCAAGTCTCTTCCTATTATAAACTCCAATCCCAAATAAACCATAACATATCTTTTTACCAGAAATAATTATATCGAATAACGTTCTTAATTGCAACCACTTATATTTTACCAAATATGGGATACAAAAACATTGTTATCCGCAATCATCTGATAATTGGCAAATTATGTAAATAATTTGTTTATTTAATTGACAAGTTTTCGTAATTAATATTATAATAAAATA
>OFFP01000346.1_pt1 | contig 38432 bp, 33 predicted proteins | sample 1521431 | NCBI WGS metagenome assembly OFFP01 (sample SAMEA3504104, study PRJEB24116) | mouse gut metagenome | biome: mouse gut; feature: mouse-associated habitat; material: faeces | place: Denmark | collected 2011
ACAAATCCATGTGAAAGGGTTATTCTTTTTATTAAAAACTTTCAACTCTCAAGTTCATAATAAATACCTGTTTTTGTGTAGCCGCGTTTAATCAGGGAGTCCGGTTTTTCTGCCGCATAGGTATTAAGTGACAGAGATAAGATTAAAATAATGGTCCATAGATATGTGTGGCTCTTTTTCATGTTTCTATTTCCTCTATATAAATAAAAAGTGATAAATGATTCCTTAGTAAGGGTAAAGAATAGTAAAGCAATCGTTTACGTCATCAAAACCATTTTCCTTGAAATTGCCGTAATCGCTGGTATAAATAATGACAATTAAATCAGAAGTCAGGAAGTGAGGTTCATATTCTCTTCTGATAACATCACCATGTGCAAGTAAAGCATCAGTGGTAGGCATTTCCTTGTACTTCATAATTATGTAATATGCATTTTCCCCTTCATATTCACCCTGATATTCCTCGCAAATTTCAGGGGAGAAGGTACCGTCTTTTTTCGTCAAGATCTGATAGCCAATTATAATGATTCCTATTAAGATTAGGCTTAAAATGAAAGCAATCAGTTTCGAACATTTGGCCTTTGGCTTTGTTGGGAAGTCACCAGGCGGCAATTCCGGAAGCGAATCAGGAGTATCGTATGCACCAGGAGTTCCAGGCTGAACGCTTGGTTCTCTTTCTGTTCCCGGGCGGCTGGAGGAGGATGCTTTATCAGCAGAATCTTCGAGATCGAACAGTTCAGGAAGTGGAATCTCCAGTTCCCGTGCCAACTTTTCCAAAGTCATGACATCCGGCAAATTGACTCCCGTTTCCCATTTACTGACAGTAGTGACTGACACATGAAGTAAGTCCGCAAGTTTTTGCTGATTTAAGTTTTTTTCCTTTCTCCGGGTTTTGATAAGTGTTCCAAAGCGTTCTTTATCCATAATTACATGTTCCCCTCTTCATCTTTTTTGTACCAGGCTGTTTATGCACAGTTTATTCATATTACTGCTTTGTCATATACTGATTGCACTATAATTTCATTTTTATCTTTTGTGATGATTACATAAATGGAATACAATAGAGCCTTGAATCCGACTTCCGCAGGTAAATATTAGAAGAATCAGATATTTTGTTTGTATATTGTACCATATTTTGAATCAATTTTCAATTGATTTCAAATCGAATTCAATAATAAATCCTAGTAAAAATCAGGAAATATGTGATTGCGACTATATTGATTATGCGTCAATTGACAAAATTGGTGAAAATGCCTTAAGATTGACGAAGAGATGAGCTCATTACTATTTTGTGTGAGAGGAGGGATAGGATGTTTGATTACAGATAGATAAATGGAGGTTATGATGATTTAGGGCATACAGGTCCTGATTCTGACACACATCAATATTGGGTAAAATGTGAGTGCGGACATGGGGAGAATGTTTACATTGTTGGTTGTAATTACAGTAAAACCGGAGTACACATAAAACCGTTTTAGAATTTATGCAATATTTGTCGAAAGTGGACCAGTATATAGTTGTATTAGTAACCAAATAGTGTCTGCTTTTTAAATCCCCAAATCATTGATTTTACTGATTTTCTGGCACATTTATAATAAAATAACTGCAGGGATTTTGCATCCAGGTATCGATTTTTAGATGTAGTGTTACCCAAAATCTTACTGCGGAATGGAGAAAAAGCCATGTACAGACCAAGCGACAGAACCCCCACATTCCCTCCTTGACTTCAACCAACCCATGGGGCTGCACATGAACCCGGGCAACCGATGGGTGAAGATGGCAGACAGTATGAGTTCGAAACCAAATACATCAGCCGATTCCCCAGCGGGACAGGGAATGTGGCGAAGCTCCTGCGCATGGATCTGGTCGAACTCATCATCCAAACAAAGTCCAGTTCTCAGACAGGGAGTTTGTGGAGCAGATTGCTGAAAACCCATACCTACAGTACTTCATAGGGCTAACCTTCTACTAGGAGGAAGCGCCTTTCGATGCCAGCACACTGGTACTGTTCCACAAGCGAATCACCATGGAGATGGTTATGGAGGCGAACGAGTCCGTCCTTTCCAGGAGGGAATGCTTCGAGGTCATGATCAGACGCCTCTGTGGATATTACAGTCTGTCGCTGTTGAGTTGTTATAAAAGGCAGGTCAGGAAAGCGTATCTAGCATTCGCCAAATGCAGGAGACATACGGTAAAGAAGGTGTGGGCAGTAATCTGTAAGTAGCTTGGGTATGTATGCCACGACATTGAATAATTGGAACGGTTCATGCCGGAGGACTTTGTCCTGAACAAAAAGACATCCCGAAGTTCCGGACTATCCTGAAGATGTATGGACAGCAGAAGTACATGTACGACCATAAAGTGCATTCCGTCCCCGATCGCATCGTGAGCATCAGCCAGCTATGGCTACGTCCTATAGTTCGTGGTAAGGTCATGGTCCCTGTGGAGTTCGGTGCCAAATTCGACCTGAGCCTGGCCACGGAGGGCATAGACGGATCAGGAAGATATCCTTGATCTCTATTATGAGGGAGACACCTTGCAGGAGGCTGTAGAGTGCTTCAAAGTTAGATTTTCGCGTGGCTTAGCTGCACTTAATCAGCAGACACTAAGTAATATTGGTTTGGTTAAAATGAATAAAAATGTTTTTCAAACATGCTTTAGTTGCAAAATATTGAATGGAAAAGTAAATGGAGGTACAACATGGGAAAATTTAGGAAAACCATTTCAGTTTTAGCGTGTACAATATTTGTATTAGCAATGGCGATTCCTGCGAATGCGGAAGCGAGAATCGAAGTTGAATGTGGTCAGGTAAAAAAATCAAGTATGGAAAATGTGATGAAAAGGGCGCCGGGAACCACGATGTGCGGATCGGAAAAGTGTAATTTAACAGCAACATTTTCAAGATATGGAAAGATTACGGGATATGGCAATGTTACTACCAGTAAACATGATGAATACGTGGAAGCATTTTATTATTGCTCTAAAGGTCATACGACAGTTAAGGATGTGAATATAGGAAGTCAAAGTCATTCATTAACAAGATGTGATGACTTAGGACATACAGGTCCTTATTCTGATGTACATCAATATTGGCGCAAATGCGATTGCGGACACGGGGAGAACGTTTATGTTGATTGTACATATAGGGTATCTGGAGTACATACAAGGCCATAAATATGTAGTAGGAGTGAGATATAACTGACATTATACACGGTCAAACGAAAAATATGAGGCATTTGCCCGAAGTGGAAATGAGGCCGTTTTTTGAAAAAAGGCTATTCTTAGAGGAGGGAGTATCTTTCGTGGGAAAAAAGAGCTATTTGAAATTGCTGTGTTATATTCTGCTGGTCCTGCCGGTGCTGTCTGGCTGCGGTAAACAAAAAGAAAGCAGCCAACTGGGCATAGACGGTTATGTCTATACAACACAGCAGATTGATTTGAAACAGATGACTTTCGAAAAATTTAAAGTCGCCGGAGATTATGTCTACTATCGCAGCAGGAACAGTGAGGGCAGAAGGGATGAGCTGCGCAGGTTTCCGGTGGAAGAGATGCTCTCCATGAAAGAGAATGATTCCTTGAAACAGTCCGGGCTGCCTGTAGGAGAGTCCTGTCTCCGGACAGGCGGCCCTACAGGATATATTCGGGATTATACTGTGGATGAGGAAGGCTGTCTTTACTATCTGATGGAGAGGCTGGATGTCAGGGATATACCGATTCTGCGTCCGCTGGAGGGCATGGATGGCTTATTGGTCGACGATGTGGAAGAGAAAGGTTATATCCTGATAAAGCAGCAGCCAGATGGCAGCGAGGAGTTCTGTGTTTCCCTGCCTGGCAGGGCCTGTTCGGTGGCACTTGGCAGGGAGGACCGGATTTACGTATTGACGGAGGATTTCCTTTTCGCCATTGACGAAAAGGGAAGGCTGCTGGAAAAGATTTCTGTGGCAGAAGGGGAAATAGCTGAACTGCTAGAGGGAGAAGCGGGGGCTGTCTATTATGAACAGGTGAATGTTTTTGATAATGCGGTACAGGAAGTTGTTGCGGACAGGCAATCCGGTTCTTATCGGCTGGAACGTCTGGCGGGCCCCTGCAGTGACGGTATGTTCAGCGGTTCCCGGCAGGGGCTGTTTTATACCGGCAGCGACGGGATGCTCTATCGATACAGGAAAGAAAACGGTTCTTGGGAGACTGTGCTTTGTTGGGGAGACAGCAACCTGGCCTGCGACTCGGATTTTACCATGCTTCTGCTTTCAGAAGACAGGATGGCTGTGGAACTCAGTGTCTTCGGACAGTCAGGTTTACAGGAACGGAAGTTCTATCTTCTTGCGAAGACCCCGGTAGAGGAGTTACCTGAAAAAGAAGTCCTGGTAATGGAAGCAGGCGATCTCCTGTATGACAAACTGGAACAATATGTAATGGAATTCAACAGAAACAGCGAAGACTATCACATTACCATTCGGCATACGGACCCGACAAGGCTGGACGCAGAACTGGTTTCTTCCAATCCGCCAGATTTGATCAATCTGACTTATATGGATTATGTAAAGTATGGGCAAAAGGATGTGTTGGAGGATTTGATGCCTTACCTGGAAGGCAGCAATGTGCTGGACAAGGAAGATTTCATAGAATCTGTTTTAGAGGCGTGTACCGTGAAAGGACGGCTGGTGTGCATTCCGGATGAGATTACCTGCACTACGGTTATCGGGCGGACTTCGCAGCTGGGAAGCAGGACAGGCTGGAGCGCGGCGGAGGCAATGGCGCTTGCGGAGAGCCATTCCCGGGCGAGACTGTTTATTAATAACAGTTTTTCGGCCATGATGAGGGAATTTTTCAGAGATTATATATTGGAAGCGTTTGTAGATTGGGAAAGGGGAGAATGTTATTTTGACAGTGAGGAATTCATCGCTTTTATAAAATGGGTGGTGGAGCATTCTGATGGCGCGGACAGTGAGGAGATTCCCATGGAGACTTTGCTCGGAACCATGCCGGAAGAACGTCTGCTTGATATATTGACATTAGTTAACAGTCTGGAGACTTTGATGATTGCAAGGGCGTATTTTGGAGAGGAAATTACTGTGGCGGGATATCCCACTGTTGGGGGAGGGGCTGTACATCATGGGACAGCGATCAACCAGCTGGGCATTGTGGCTGCTTCTGATAAAAAAGAAGGGGCATGGCAGTTTATCGAATCTTTTCTTGCACGGGAGCAGGGGATCTATACTTTTCTGCCTGCCCGGCGGGACAGGCTTGAAGAAATGGCGGCGAAAGAGGCAGAAAGGGGAATACATATCATACTGGGGCCTGATATGGCAGAAGACTATGACTGCATACCGGAGGAAGATCTGGAACAGATATATGCGATTATTGACAAGGCCGATTTTACCCCGAGAGAGGGTATCCGGGAAGAAATCATCAATATCATAGTGGAAGAGATGTCACCCTGCCTGTCCGGTGCCAGGGAGTATGAGGATGCTGCGGATATTGTCCAGAACCGGGTTAAGAATATGGTACAGGAGTGAGTCCGGCTACGCCGGAGCGTGTCTTACAGGATGACAGGCGGAGTCGAGATTTCATTGGGTGCAGGCCATCCGGTGCCGCCGTATGCCAGCCCTTTGTAGATTTCGGCGGAAAGGATATCCAGATTGAAAAGCCTTCCGGCATCTGCCGGCAGGTTTTTTGCCGTATCTGCAAGTTTGGTGACGAGGGGGACGGCGGAATGCTCCCTGACCGCGTGCAGCAGCGGCCGGGCGTCTCTGCGGAATCCCAGGACTCTGGCATAAGGGACATAATCCTGCGCCCTGCCGGCCGCCATATCCTCCTGGGTGATGCCCAGCAGAATGTGCAGCAGGCATCGACTGATCCTGGTATGGGTGAAAGCTTTTGTCTTCAGCGTATCACAAAAGGAACCGAAGCCGGTGAAGCCGTTCAGGCTGTTGCGGATGCGGTTTGAGAGGTCTGGGGAGACATCAAGGTATTTTTCATAGCCCTGTTCTCTTTCTAAGAGCAGCTTGTAATACAATACGCCGGAGAGGGAATCCGGGTACAGGAGACGGGCTTCGGACATGCAGCTGTCCAGAAGCGGCCATATTTCTTCCGGTATAAAGGGACGCAGCCTTTCCGGAGACTGGCCTTCCTGCAGCGCCTGACGGAGGGCAAGGGCGGAGGCGGGAGGCATATCGGAATGTGCCGGCATGTCTGCGGGACCGGGCGAATTCGGAACGGCAGGAGGGAAAGCACTGTCGGATGGTTTGGATTTCGCCTCCATACAGGCCCGTTCCGCAGCGGATAAAGCGTCGTGGTATCCGGCGCCCAGCCTTTTTATCGTCACAGGTGCAATGACGCTTTTGCGTTTGAATAATTCCTTTATATAGTCAATCCCGAGGATGTTATTGGGGGAGGAGAGGATAGAGGCGCAATTGCCCGGGAGCGTTTCTGTCCCGGGGATCTGTGCGGTCTCTGCGCCGCCGGAAGCGTCTGCCGGTGCGGAAGGCACATTCCGTCCGCGGGCAGGGGGATCTGCCAGCCCGGAAAGCGCCCTGGCCCTGGCGTCCGGATAGGACAGCCCCTGTTTTAACAGCTGCTTTAAGGCAGAGCGGTAAGATTCCGGCTCCGCCGCTAAAAAAGCCGCAAGCTTCTCAAGTGCCGCAGCATCACCGCATTCGCTGCCGAAGCACAGATGGCTCACCACTCCCAGCTTATCCAACAGCGCCACGGATCCGGCGGCGAAATACTCCGAACTTGCCGTGGCGTACAGCGCAGGCAGCTCCAGCACCAGGTCGGCCCCGCAGCGCAGCGCCATCTCCGCACGCAGATGTTTGTTTACCAGGGCGGGTGCGCCCCGCTGTACGAAATTGCCGCTCATGACCACGATTGTAAAGTCGGCGCCTGTAAGCTGCTTCGATAGCGCCATTTGATATTTATGCCCGTTATGGAAAGGGTTGTATTCCGCTACGATTCCGTTCACTTTCATAGAAATTCTCCTGATTTTTGGTTCTATGCTGGCCGCCTGTCATGGCTGTGCGGTCATCCGCAGTGCCTGCTGCCGAAAAAAGGCGTTCTCCGGATGTACCCCGGACCCGGCGGGAGGAGCTTTCCAAAAGCGGCAGGCTTTGCCGCCCCTGGCAGTATTCCCTGGATCCGGCGGGAGGGCATTGCGGCGATCTGCCCTGTCTGATTAACGATATTCCGTACATAAATATAAAAGAACAATGTGAAAAAAATAACATGCATGAAAGGGCTTACATGTGCCGGATTATAGGCATATTGTAATATTCCCTGGAAGAATGTACCTTAAAATATACAAATAACCGCATATTTGTCCTTGTGTATTTTACCTGTTTTTAGTATAATATGAATAATCCGGTTTGTTAAGTAAAAATTATATTAATAATTTATGGCAGCCCCGTATCAATCCCGGCGTTCGGGAAGCAGGATTCTGTTTTCGGCGGGAAAGGCCCTGTGAAAGCGGGCGGCAGAAATTGGTGAGAAGATATCGGAAAGGAGAACGGATATGTCATATATTGACAAGATTAAGGACAGAGCCAAGCTCGACAGGAAAACAATTGTATTGCCGGAGTCCAAGGATAAGAGGACACTGCTGGCTGCGGCAAAGATCGTGGAAGAGGGAATTGCCGATATCATCATGATCGGAAACGAGGAGAAGATCACCGACGGCGCCGGCTGGCTGGAGGTTGACCTTACCGGTGTTACCATTATAGATCCTGCCGATACGCCGAAATTGGACGGATATGTGAATCTTCTGTATGAGACCAGGAAGGCGAAGGGGATGACGGAAGAGAAAGCAAGGGAGATTTTGCTGAATGATTATCTGACCTTCGGCATCGTGATGGTGAAGGCCGGAGATGCAGACGGCATGGTAGCCGGTGCATGCCATTCCACGGCGGATACCCTCAGGCCTGCCCTGCAGATTTTAAAGACCGCGCCCGGTGTGAAGCTTGTGTCCGCGTTTTTTGTCATGGACACCCAGTTTAAGGATCAGGGAGAGAACGGAACCTTTCTTTTTGCCGACTGCGGGCTGAACCAGGACCCCAATGCGGAAGAACTTGCGGCCATTGCCGAGACTTCATACAGAAGCTTTAAGTCACTGATCGGACCCAAACCCGTGATCGCCATGCTGAGCCATTCCACCAAGGGAAGCGCGAAACATGAGATGGTGGACAAGGTGGTGGAGGCTACCAGGATTGCCAGGGAGCAGTACCCGCATCTGACCATCGACGGGGAACTGCAGCTGGATGCGGCGCTGGTTCCCGGCGTGGCCAAGTCCAAATCTCCCGGAAGCCCAGTGGGAGGCCGTGCCAATATTTTGATATTCCCCAATCTGGACGCGGGCAACATTGGTTACAAGCTGGTGCAGAGACTGGGAGGCGCCGAAGCTTACGGACCTATGCTTCAGGGGATTGCGAAGCCCGTCAATGACCTGTCCAGGGGGTGTTCCTGGCAGGATATCGTGGGTGTAGTGGCTATTACCGCCGTGCAGGCACAGCTGGCGGACTGAGGAATGGGCAGGGTTAGTTGTAACATACCTGGTGCGCCTGGCTGCACGGGGTGTAAATAGAGAAGGAACGAGAGGAACAGAAAGGAATAACTGCGATGAAAGTATTTGTAATTAACTGCGGGAGTTCTTCCCTGAAATTTCAATTGATTGATTCGGAGTCAGAAAAGTGCCTTGCAAAGGGACTCTGCGAGAGAATCGGCATCGACGGAAGCATGATTACCTATGCGCCGGAGGGCGGCGAAAAAGAGAAGGCCATTAGCCCCATGCCTGACCACACGGAGGCAATTCGCCTGGTTCTGGAAGCCCTGACCAATCCGAAGACGGGTGTGGTTAAGAATCTGGATGAAATCGGAGCGGTGGGACATCGCGTGGTGCATGGCGGAGAGAAATTTGCGGAATCCGTAGTCATTGACGCGGAGGTGCTGGCTGCGGTGGAGGAATGCAACGACCTTGCTCCCCTGCACAACCCGGCCAACCTTATCGGCATCAATGCCTGCAGAAAGCTGATGCCGAATACGCCCATGGTGGGTGTGTTCGATACGGCTTTTCACCAGACCATGCCGGAGGAAGCCTATTTATACGGCCTTCCGTATGAATATTATCGGAAATACAAGATACGGAGATACGGCTTCCACGGAACCAGCCATTCCTATGTATCCGCAAGGGCTGCGGCGGTTCTGGGCAAACAATATGACGAGCTGAAAATCATTGTCTGCCACCTGGGCAACGGCGCCAGCATATCCGCCGTAAAGAACGGAAAATGCGTGGATACCTCCATGGGCCTGACTCCGCTGGAAGGTCTGATCATGGGAACCCGTTCCGGGGATATCGACCCTGCCATTATCGAATTTCTCGCCCATAAGGAGGGAAAGGGCATTGATGAGATTATGTCGGTGCTGAACAAGAAATCCGGTGTGCTGGGACTTTCCGAAAACCTTTCGTCCGACTTCCGTGATCTGGAAGACGGCTACAACAAGGGGGATGTGAATGCAATCCGCGCACTGAAGACATATTGCTATCGCGTGGCAAAATATATCGGCTCTTATGTGGCCGCCATGAACGGCGTGGATGTGATTTGCTTTACGGCGGGAGTCGGTGAGAATGCCCCGCTGGTCCGCAGTTTTGTGTGCGAACATCTCGGCTATCTCGGCATAGAGCTTGACGAAGAGGCGAATCATAAGCGCGGAGAGGACATTGCGGTTACTACACCCGGGAGCAGGACCACCGTGATGGTGATTCCCACCAATGAAGAGCTTGCCATTGCCAGGGAGACCGTACGCCTGGTGGGATAAGGCGGCAGCGTGCCGTATAAAGCCGCACGCCTGGCCTTGCGTGAGTTTTGCCCCGAATCCGGTTGGCGTAGTCCGCTGCGCCGGCTTTGTTCGGGTCAAAACTCGCAGGAAAGCAGTTTGTCTGTTTTTACTTGTCTGAGCATCTGTGAGTTCATGCGGGTTCTGGAAAATATTTTCCCTGATCATTTCTGACGGTTGTGCTTTGTTTACAATTATGATACATTTATGTAAAAAGTTAGTGACATATAGGGGATAGACTGTAGGAAAAGAACGGAAAACGGGTGTTTGCGGAGCGTACATTCATGTCAGAAAGCAGGTTCGGAGGTAAATGCCCGGAATTATCGGAGGGACGAATGAGCAACAGCAGAGGATACCAGAGAGAAAACAGGAGGGGACATATGCAGCAGAGAACAGGGGAGAGATATTCGGCAAGGAAAAGGTTTGAGATGTATTTGCTGTTTATGTGCATACTCCTGGTAGTGAATATGTTCTTCTTGCTGAAGGTGCAGTCGCAGCTGAAGAATATGAACAGGGCGCTGAACCAGGTCATGACCGCGATGGCTACAGCCCGTCAGGATGCGGAGAACGGAATGCTTGTGGCGAGCCAGGAGGAGGTGTCAAGTCCGCAGTACCAGGCTGCGCCTAACAACCGGACGGATCCGGCACAAGCCGAGGAGCCGGAGGAAGTGGATTATGTGGAACTCTGCGGCCTGCCGGAGGTGGATAAGCCGGTGGACCGGAAACCGGCGGAGGTACTGAAGTATCTGGAGAGACTGGCAGAAGAAGATGAGGTTATAGAGAAGATCTGGCGGAACCATTCGAGATATCCGGAGGAAATGCTGGGGGCGCTGGCAAATAATCCGGAGATGGCGGATTTTGTAAGCAATTATCTGACATCGGATGCAGAAGCTGCCGGCGTAGGGCTGACGAAAGCAGAAAAGAAACAGGAATTTCCGCTGTTTCTGCAGTGGGACCCCAGATGGGGGTATGCGGAATATGGCGACGGCAGCAATGTGGGGCTGGCAGGCTGCGGGCCTACCTGCCTGTCCATGGTTCTCTATTACCTACTGGGAGACGAGAGCCTTACCCCGGATGTCATAGCCGATTACAGTATGGATAACGGCTATTATATGTCAGGAACCGGCACCGCCTGGAAGCTGTTGGAGGATGTGGCGGATATGCATGGCCTGAATGTATGGCAGCCCAAGGCATCCGACCGGATTCTGAAAGAGGAACTGGACAAGGGGAGCGTTATCATTTGTTCCATGAAGCCCGGGGAATTTACGGCAGGAGGGCATTTCATCGTCATCTACGGATATGATTCGGAGGGATTTCTGGTCAATGACCCCAACTGTGTGGCACGCAGCCGGCGGAGATGGACTTATGATGAGATCGGCAGGCAGATTAAGAATACATGGGTATACAGTGCGCCTGTCAGGGATATCCATAAAGATACGGAAAAGGATGGCTGGGGTTGAATGTCCGGCAGGCAGATTCCCCGCCGTCCGCAGAACCCAAATTGCGGTGCCATGGGAAAAGCTGCTTTCCATGCGATTCATTCTTGCAGTTTCCGGCAAAAAGTACTACAATGGAAACCATGATAAAGTGATATCACTGCAATCACGGAAGGAAGAAAGAGGATTTGACAATGAAAATCAGGACAAGATATGCTCCCAGCCCTACCGGAAGAATGCATGTAGGCAATCTGCGCTCCGCGCTGTATGAATTTCTCATCGCAAAGCATGAGGGTGGTTCCTTTATGCTCCGCATCGAGGATACGGACCAGGAGAGGTATGTGGAGGGGGCTACCGAGATTATTTACCGTACATTGGAGAAAACCGGCCTTAAGCATGACGAGGGTCCGGACAAGGACGGCGGCTACGGTCCCTATGTGCAGAGCGAGAGGATCAAGACCGGCATCTATATGAAGTATGCGCAGGAATTAATTGAAAAGGGAGAGGCATATTACTGCTTTTGCGACAAGGAACGGCTGGCGTCTCTGAAGACGGAAGTGGTGGAGGGAAAAGAGATTACCATATACGACAAGCACTGCCTGTCCCTTTCAAAGGAGGAAGTGGAAGCCAGGCTGGCTGCAGGTAAGCCCTTCGTCATCCGCCAGAACAATCCATCAGAGGGTACCACAACCTTCCATGACGAGCTGTACGGGGATATCACCGTGGAAAACGCGGAGCTGGACGACATGATACTGATTAAGTCAGACGGTTTCCCCACATATAACTTTGCAAATGTGGTGGACGACCATACCATGGCCATCACCCATGTGGTGAGGGGAAATGAGTATCTCTCATCCTCTCCGAAATACACCAGGCTTTACGAGGCATTCGGATGGGAGGCGCCCAAATATATTCATCTGCCCTTGGTTACCGATGTGAACCATAAGAAGCTGGCAAAGAGGGGTGGGAGCGCTTCCTTTGAGGATTTGACGGAGCAGGGCTTTCTGACGGAAGCAATCGTGAATTTTATCGCGCTTCTGGGCTGGAGTCCGGAGAGCAATCGTGAAATCTTTACGTTGGACGAGCTGATTCAGGAGTTTGACTACCGCAGGATCAGCAAATCCCCTACGGTTTTTGACCTGGTGAAGCTGCGCTGGATGAACAGCGAATATATCAAGGCGATGGACTTTGATGCATTCTATGAGATGGCGGAACCTTACCTGGAGAAAGCGCTGACGAAGGGCCAGGACCTGAAGAAGGTTGCCGCAATGGTGAAGACACGCATCGAAGTGTTTCCGGATATCACGGAGATGGTCGATTTCTTCGAGCAGCTGCCGGCATATGACACTGCGATGTACACCCACAAGAAAATGAAGACAAACGGCGAGACTTCCCTGGAAGTGCTTACCGAGGTCTTTCCGCTGCTGGAGGCACAGGAGGATTACAGCAACGATGCGCTCTATGCGGTGCTTGCCGGTTATGTGGAGAAGAAAGGCTGCAAGAACGGTTATGTAATGTGGCCCATCCGTACCGCCGTATCCGGAAAACAGACCACACCTGCAGGTGCCACCGAAATCATGGAAGTCCTGGGCAAGGAGGAGTCCTTGGCGAGAATCCGCAGAGGAATTGAACTCCTGCAGGACAACTGAATCCACAGGGACGGGAGGGCTTTATGCTTTTGCGCCGCTGCCTGGCAGGCGCCCGAGAGGAACTTTTATGCGTACACTTGCGAATGAGGGTTTCTCTCATAGGTTGGCGCCGATTTTGTACTTTTGCGTTGTGACATGCTTTTGTGTCGTGGTGCGGCGGCTGAAATCAGAAAGTCCGGAAGGCGCGATGGCCGAGAGGGCTTTCTGATTTGGTATCGTGGCGCAGCGACTATAATCAGGAGGAATTGAATATGGATCTTAGAACCGCAAATGAGCCGCAGAAAGCGGCCATAATGCACCTGCGGGGCCCATGCCTCGTTTTAGCCGGGCCCGGCAGCGGGAAGACATTCGTAATCACAAACCGCATCTTGTATCTTTTGGAACAGGGAGTTCCTCCCGAGTCCATTCTGGTAATCACTTTTATGAAAGAAGCCGCGTTGTCCATGCAGAATCGTTTTCAGGAGATGGCGGCTGCAGGCACGGCATCATCTTCAGGCGGATTTTCCGCAGATCACAAACCCACATATCCGGTAAATTTCGGAACCTTTCACTCGGTTTTCTATCACATATTAAAAGCGTCAAACGTGCTGAAATCAACGAAGCTTTTGAGCAGTTCGGAGAAGAAAAATCTGATATTTCCCATACTAAAGACATACGAAAAGCAGCAGGGGCCAGGCGGCGCCTCACAGGAAGGCCAGGAGGGCGCAGGAAGCCTCGGCGATGATGCATCCCTGATACTGTCGGCTATCGGTTTCTACAAAAATACCATGCAGATGTCCGCTGCCTGCGAAAAGGTACCGGTGAGATGGCAGCCGTATTTTGAGGCAATCTGCCGGGAATATGCCCTGGCGGTAAAGAAGCTGGGCAGGCTTGATTTCGACGACATGCTCTATGAATGTAAAGTGATGCTTCAGGAAAACGCATCCGTCAGAAATTATTGGCAGAATCGTTTTCGCCATATCCTGATTGACGAATTCCAGGATATCAACCCGGTGCAGTATGAGGCTGTAAAATTGCTGGCGGCCCGGCCTTATAACATTTTTGCCGTGGGTGACGACGACCAGGCAATTTACGGATTCAGAGGGTCACAGCCGGAATGTCTGAAGAGATTTGAGGCGGAATACCGGGCAAGGCAGCTTTTGCTGGATGTCAATTACAGGAGCAGGGCTGAAATCGTCCGTGCATCCCTCGCAGTGATAGAGGAGAATAAGGACAGGTTTGTGAAGCAGCTGAGGGCAGCGTCGGAGTGTATAAAAGGGGCACCCGGGGAAGGGAAAACGGCAGTAACACAATGCGGTTCCTGCGCTGTGGCCATACATGCTTTTGGGGAGAAAGAGGCGCAGTACGGCCATATGCAGCGGTCAATTGCCCGTTATCTGCAGCAGGGAGAAAGCTGTGCAGTGCTTTTCCGGACCAATTCCTATATGCAGGGATTTGCGGCCAGGCTGAAGGCGGCGGATATCCCCTATGAGATGAAGGAGAAGGTGGCCAGCATTTATGAGCATTTTATTGTGCAGGATATTATGGCCTACCTGCAGATTGCCGACGGTACGGGAACCCGGGAACAGATGCTGCGCATCATGAACAGACCGTCGCGTTATATCAGCAGGGAGGCTGTGGGGGAAGACGGCGTGGATTTGAATAAAATAGAGGAATATTACAGGAGGGCGCAGGTGCCGGAAGTACAGCGGGATAACGTGAGGAAATCGCTTTCGCGTTTCCGCAAACAGCTTCAGAGTGTGAAAGGCTTTACCCTCCGTCCCGGAATTAATTATATATTGAAGGCTATGGGGTATGAACAGTATCTGAAGGAGACGGCAGGCACAAATACGGAGAAATGGCAGGAATGGCAGGAGCTGCTGGAATGGCTGCGGGAGGATGCGTCAGGGCATGCCGGAGTAAAAGAGTGGAAAACCTTCCAGGAGGCATATGCCAAAAGCCTGGAGCAGGACAGGGCACAGGCAGAGCGGTATCCCCGGAAACAAAAGGCAGGGGAACACAGGCCGAAGGGCGGCGTGCATCTTCTGACCGTACATGGTGCAAAGGGGCTGGAATTCGACAACGTGTGGATTCCCGACTGCAACGAAAAAGTATTTCCCCATGGAACCATGCCGGATGAGGATGTTGTGGAAGAAGAGCGGAGGATTTTCTATGTGGCCATGACGAGGGCGAAGAAAAACCTGGAGCTCCTTTACCTCACAGGTACAAAGGAACGCCCCAGGCAGCCCTCCAGATTTCTGAATCCGCTTTTTGATAAAAAGGAAGTGCCCGCGGTAATTCCTGACCGCAGACGGGCTTATTCTTCCGTCAATTCATCGAATTCACAGTCATCGAGGTATTCGTCAAATGCCTCCGCCACACTTTCATATTCAGCGTCGTCTTCGATGTAATCCAGCACGGGCTCCTCATTGGGGTCGTCGGGATTCTCGCTGTAGCGGTAGAACCATACCTCTCCGTCCTCGTTTTCCCCGTCTTCGTCTAAAGGAAGCAGTACAATGTAGTCCTTTTCGCTGACGGTCAGAATGGTAATGACTGCACAGTTCACAATGCTGCCATCATCCAGTTCCAGTTCAACGGTCATTTCCTCGTCATCATAATCATCTTTTTTTCCCATGGGAATACCTCCTGTTTTTAGTTCATTATACTTGTTTTTGCGTTATTCTGCAAGGAAAAGTAGATTTCTTTTTATTGAGGACTTTTTATTATCGGCAAAATATGATAAAATAAAACCGATTTCAGTTTTTGGGAGATCTTTAAGTAAATATTACCCATTTTTTGATAAGATATACGGGGCATGAAACGCCCACAATATGGAGGGAAGGCGATGACGGAAAAAATTTTACATAATAATCCCCACCCATTAGGCGCTCGTATAGAAAGAGAAGGTGTCCGTTTTTCTTTTGTATCCAGGTCTTCTGCCTGCGGAATTCTGTTGTATGACAGCAGGACAGGGAGGCTGAGGCGGAAGATTCCCTTTACCGAAAAAGAGAGGATCGGACATGTCTACTGTAAAACGGTGACAGATATGGAACCGGCTTCCAGCACCTATCTCTTTTATGAGGGCGACAGAATTATTCCGGATGAACGGGCGAGGGCATTTTCACATAAGGTTTCCTACGGAGCGGAGCGGGATGCCGAAGATATGAAAGCCAGCCTGGTTACCGGGGAATTTGACTGGGATGAGGACTCTTTTCCCAGGATACCTTATAATAAAGTAATCGCCTACTGTATGCATGTCAGAGGGTTTACAAAGCATGCCTCCTCCGGTGTGAAGCATAGAGGGACCTTCGCGGGAATTGCGGAAAAGATACCTTATCTGAAGGAGATTGGCATCACGACCATTGAACTGCAGCCGGCATATGAATTTGCGGAAATTCCCTTTAAGGAGGAGCGGCCGAAACAGCCCCGTATGACGGAAGCGGGTATTCTGGAGGAGGCCGGACAGCAGAAAATAAATTATTGGGGATATAAAAAGGGGTATTATTATGTACCTAAGTCCGCTTATGCCGTATCAAAGGACGCGGGAACGGAATTTAAGGAACTTGTCCGGGCGCTTCATGCAAACGGGATGGAACTGGTGATGCAGTTTTATTTTCCGGAGGAAGTGAAGCACAGTGAGATTCCCGAAATCCTGCGGTATTGGGTGCTGGAGTATCATGTGGACGGTTTCCATCTGCTGGGAGGGAATCTTCCGGCAGAGTCGGTGGCGGCGGATGAGCTGCTGGCGGACACCAAGATATGGTACTACAGCTTTGAGACGGACAGGCTTTACGGTCGGAGTGAGCATCCGAGGTATCCTCATGTGGCAGAGTACAATGACGCCTGGTATTATGATATGCGCAGATTCTTAAAGGGAGACGGGGGAATGCTGGGCAGTGTTTTCTATCACATGCGGCATATTCCGGAAAAGGCGGGATGTATCCACTATCTGACCAATTACTATGGTTTTACGTTGGCGGATCTTGTTTCATATGACTATAAACACAATGAAGCCAACGGGGAGGATAACAGGGACGGAAATGACGATAACTGCAGCTGGAACTGCGGAGAGGAAGGCAGGACGCGCAGACAGACAGTGCGGCAGCTGCGATTAAAACAGATGAAAAATGCCCTGTGCATGCTGATGCTTTCCCAGTCGACACCGCTGATCTTTATGGGGGACGAGTTTGGGAATACCCAGAAAGGGAATAATAACCCTTATTGTCAGGACAATGCCACCTCATGGCTGGACTGGGGCGGGATCAGGAAGAACGGGGAGATTTTAAGCTTCTGGAAGATGCTTGCCGATTTCCGGCGAAAGCATCCTATCCTGAGGCCTGGCAGGGAACTGCGGCAGACGGATTATATTGCCTGCGGTTATCCGGATTTGTCCTACCACGGACGAAATGCATGGTGTCCGGACACAGAGGCACAGTTTCGGCATCTGGGAATATTGTTGTGCGGGAAATATACGAAAGACGCTGAAATCCAGGAGGACACGTTCATCTATATTGCGATGAATATGCACTGGGAGCGGCACAGCATGGCGCTGCCGAGGCTCCCGAAAGGGGAGGTATGGGAGGTGGCTTTTTCCACGGAGTCCGCCGAGGATAGAAAAAAAGGCGGTAAAGAAACGGAGGATGGCTCAGAGCTTGTCAGAATGATTCCGCCCAGAAGCGTGGCGGTTTACATCGGCGTGCCGGGTTGATGGGCGGAAGGCGGCCTTGCACTTTATAAAAGGTTCTGCATATGATAGGGTAAAACAATCATGTGGAGAATTATATGAACTGTTTTCTTTTATTATTGCTTCTGAATTGCTGCGGCTGGGGAAACGGCTGCGGCTGTAATTCCGGCCGTTGCTGCGGGACGGAACGGCGCGGTTGCGGGATGAAGAGAGAGATGCCGGGCAGGGGATGCTGCAGTGGTATGGGTCCTCGAAGAGGTGATTCCTGCGGGAGAGACGGCAGACGGCCGGAGTGCTGCGAGCGTGAAGAAGAGCGTCGCTGCGGCTGTGAAGAAGAGCATCGCTGCGGTTGTGAAGAGGAACGTCGCTGCGGTTGTGAAGAGGAACGTCGCTGCGGCTGTGAGGAAGAACACCGTGATCATGACGGCTGCGGTTGCAGGGAGCGTGAAAATACCTGTGACGGTCCCGGTATGATTCCGCCTCCGTGGCAGGACTATCCCAAATTTCCGCGCAGGGACATGGGAGAGGACTGCGACAGGTAGTTTTGAAACGCCGAAAGCATATTTCGGGGTTCCAGCCAGTTTGCGGATGTGATATGACGGAATATGCACATGTATTTTCAGGGGATAGAACCGCCGGGTGCGGTGAGAGCGCAGAGGTTTGGCAGCCGGGAAAATATGCCTGGCCGGAGCGTTTTGTTCCCACTGCCATGTGAAAGGCAATGCAGCGTAACGGTTCCGGCAGGACATGGAACCGTTACGCGGTTGCAATGACGGCCGATGCATTTTTTGGAAAAAGTGTTTGAAACATATGAGCTTTATGATATAATAGAGCGAGGGGACAGAAGCAGCTGTGCCCGAGATTTTGGGACAAGGTTTCCGGGCTGCGGGAGAAAGCGGCCGGAGGGCGGCATTGTTCTACGGAAAGGTGGTTTTATCATGGAAAAGGAAAAATACGTTGCGTATGTTTCCACCTATACCCGGGGAGACAAAAATGGGATAAAAATATATGATGTGGATATGGAGAAAGGACGTTTTGTGGAGAAAGATAAGGTGGAAATCACCAATTCTTCCTACGTAACCATTTCGCATAACGGCAGGATTCTGTATTCCATAACGGATTTCGGCGTGGAGTCCTATGTGATCCTGGCAGACGGCAGCCTGGAATTCTTAAATTTCGGTGCCATCAACGGTATGAGAGGATGTTATGTGTCCACGGACTATACGGACAGCTATCTGTTTGTGGCCGGGTACCATGACGGGAAGCTGACGGTTCTGAGGCTGGAAGAGGACGGTTCCATAGGGGAGATTACGGATGAAATCTACCATAAGGGGCTGGGCAGCGTGGCGGAACGTAATTTCAGGCCCCATATAAATTGTGCCAGAATGACCCATGATAATAAATATCTGCTGGTGGCGGACCAGGGGATGGACCATGTCAATGTGTACCGTTTTGATGCGAAACATGGGAAAGTAATACTTGCAGATGTGATACGGAGCGAACTTGAGTCAGCGCCCAGGCATGTGAAGATTTCCAGGGACGGGCGATTCATTTATATCGTACATGAAATCAAGTGTTTTATAGACGTATATTCCTATGAGGACAGGAAGAACCAGCCAGTGTTCGAGAAGGTCCACTCTGTGAGTACCTGCAAAGGTGAAATCGGCAGTTATAATGCAGCCAGCGCGCTGGAGTTTTCGGATGACCACAAATATCTGCTCAGTTCCAATGCAGGGGACAATTCCGTAGTGCTTTATAATGTAGATGAGGAAACGGGAAAGCTTTCCCAGATATTCTGTCTTCCGGTGGGCGGAGAATACCCCAAGGATGCCAGCCTGTTCCCCAATAATAAGTTTCTGGTGTCTCTGAATCATGAGACGAACGATATGACTTTCTTCCATGTAGATGTGGAGAACGGTACCATGATTATGAACGGGCCGCCTGTCAGGGTGGACGTGCCCAACTGTATTACTTTCCATAAGCTGCAGGAAAAGCCGGCGCAATGAGCGGGCAGTTCAGCGCCCTGCCTGAACTGTTACGGTAAAAGTATTCTGAGGCGTTCGGCAGTGTTTTGCTGCGGCATGGGCAGGCAAAGGGGGCAGGGGGCCGAGAAGAGGGAAATGCTTTGCGGTAAAGAACGGGGTTCCGGTCATTGAGAAAGCCGGGGCCTTTTTCTGTGAGTGCGTTGTGCGGAGAATGCGGGTTCGCGTCCCGGTGCAGAAAACCGGGAGCGGCGGGCGGACTGGGGCAGGCTGTGCCGGAATTTATCAGGTCCGCGGTCCGATATCAAAGGGCAAATGCCGGCCGGTATGCGCGCCGAAGCGCACAAGGGGGTATAGAAATGAAAAGAGGAGCGGAAAATGGCAGGTTCCATATTCGGAAATATATTTAAGGTTACGACCTGGGGGGAATCCCACGGGAAAGCACTGGGGGCAGTGATAGACGGCTGCCCTGCGGGCCTGGAGCTGACGGAGGCGGATATTCAGCGTTATCTGGACAGGAGGAGGCCGGGCACAAGCACGGTTACCACATCCAGAAAAGAGGCGGATGCGGTGGAAATCCTATCCGGCGTATTTGAAGGCCGGACAACGGGAACGCCTATTTCCCTGATGGTGCGCAACACTTCGCAGATATCCGGGGATTACAGTGAAATTGCCTCTTATTATCGCCCGGGGCATGCGGATTATACATTTGATGAAAAGTACGGCTTTCGGGATTATCGGGGCGGCGGCCGTTCTTCCGGGAGAGAGACTGCGGGCAGGGTGGCGGCAGGGGCTATTGCCTGCAAGATTCTGGAGCAACTGGGTGTCAGGGTCTGCGCCTATACCCGTTCCATCGGTCCTGTGGAGGCGGATATGGAGAAGTTTGACAGGGAAACTGTCCTGAAAACGGTTACGGCAATGCCGGATGAAGAAGCGGACAGGCTTGCCGTGCAGTATATGGAGGAGACAAGGCATGCCGTAGATTCTGCGGGAGGCTGTATGGAGTGCCGGGTGGAAGGGCTGCCTGCCGGAATCGGTGATCCTGTTTTTGAGAAGCTGGACGCCAACCTGGCGAAGGCGGTTATGTCCATAGGGGCGGTAAAGGCGGTGGAAATCGGAGACGGATGCCTGGTATCAAGACGGCAGGGCAGTGAAAACAATGATGCTTTCCGCATGGAGCAGGGGAAAATCGGTAAAGCCACCAACCATGCGGGCGGAATACTGGGAGGCATCAGTGACGGCGATACAATTGTAGTCAGGGCGCATGTGAAACCGACACCATCCATTTTCCGGGCACAGCAGACTGTAAACCGGTCAGGTGAGGAAATCGAGATTCGTATCAAAGGACGTCATGACCCTGTTATCGTGCCCAGGGCAGTCGTCGTCATGGAATGTATGACTGCCCTGACGGTATTGGACGCCATGCTGCTGAATCTGTCTGCCAGGATGGATTCGATTGTGAAGTTTTATCGGCAGTAAAGCGGTTGCTTTCCGAGTGATATGTATTTTGTAGAAGGGCAGACGGGCCGGGGGCGGAAGAAACCGGCATGACAGTGGAGGAACGGGAAAATGTATCGTATATTAAAACAGGAAGGCAGGGCAAAAAGGGCTGAATTCGAGACGGTCCATGGGACTATCCAGACCCCTGTATTTATGAATGTAGGCACCGCGGCGGCCATTAAGGGGGCGGTGTCTACCGCTGACCTGGAGCAGATTAAGACACAGGTAGAGCTTTCCAATACCTATCATCTTCATGTGCGTCCCGGTGACGGCGTAATCAGGCAGCTTGGGGGGCTTCATAAGTTTATGTCCTGGGATAAGCCGATTCTGACGGATTCGGGGGGATTCCAGGTGTTTTCCCTGGCGGGACTCAGGAAGATAAAGGAGGAGGGCGTATATTTTAATTCCCATATAGACGGACGGCATATTTTCATGGGACCGGAGGAGAGCATGCAGATACAGTCCAATCTGGCCTCCACCATTGCCATGGCTTTTGACGAATGTGCGCCCAGCAAGGCGGACAGGAAATATGTGCAGGCATCCGTGGAGCGTACCTTCAGGTGGCTGGAACGCTGTAAGAAGGAGATGGCGCGGCTGAACGGCCTGGAGGATACGATCAACCCCCGGCAGCTGCTGTTCGGCATCAATCAGGGGGCTGTGTATGCCGATATCCGAATAGAACATGCGAAACGTATATCCGAACTGGATTTGGACGGTTATGCGGTGGGAGGCCTGGCCGTGGGTGAGACGCATGAGGAAATGTACCATATTCTGGATGAAGTGGTGCCTCATCTGCCCCAGGACAAGCCTACTTATCTGATGGGAGTAGGAACACCGGCGAATATTCTGGAAGGGGTGGAGCGGGGGGTGGATTTTTTTGACTGCGTGTATCCCACCAGAAACGGGCGGCACGGCCATCTGTATACCAATCGCGGGAAGATCAATCTGTTCAACGCCAAGTATGAGCTGGATGACCGCCCCATAGAAGAGGGATGCGGCTGCCCTGCCTGCAGGCGTTATTCCAGGGCATATATCCGCCACCTTCTTAAGGCGAAAGAGATGCTGGGTATGCGTCTGTGCGTGCTTCACAATCTCTATTTCTACAATACCATGATGGAGGAAATCCGGGATGCGCTGGATAACGGCAGGTTTGCGGAATATAAGAGGCAGAAGCTGGACTTTATCCTGTAAAACCGGATTTATGGCTTGACCAACGGTCTGTTTTTGTGTATCATAGTTAGTTAGATGCATTATGAACTATTTCAGAGGAATATTACAGACGTCTGACGTCGGAATGGAGGAAAGATGGGTATCTTGTTGACAGAAGGAGCGGCAGCAGCGGGAGGAGTCAGCCTGATCAGTATGCTTCTTATGTATGCTGTTGTGATTGGCGCAATGTGGTTTTTCCTGATGCGTCCCCAGAGCAAGGAAAAGAAGAGGGTGGCAGCAATGCTCTCGGCGTTGGAAGTCGGAGACTGTGTCCTGACTACATCAGGGTTTTACGGAATTGTGATTGACATTAGAGACGACATGGTAATTGTGGAATTCGGAAGCAACAAAAACTGCCGTATTCCCATGGAAAAAGCTGCTATCAGCCGCGTGGAGAAGGCCGGGGAGAATTAAAACCGAACTTTGAATAAGGGAGAAGACTGAATCAGCCGGGAAGGTTGGTTCAGCCTTTTTTTGACTATCTATTCAATTGACTGCGTCGATGCAGCCCTGCTTCTGCCGAATGGATGTATGTACGTAAAAGTCCATGGTTGTACGTGTGGAAGCATGTCCGAGAATGGAAGACACTGTCTTGCATTCAATTCCCTTTTCCAGACAGGCCGTGGCAAATCCATGCCGCATTGCATGGAAATTACAGTCCTGCATATCACAGTGTCTCAAAATGGTCTTGAATTTTTTCTGTACATTCCGTGGCTCCGTACACATTTCCCTGCCGGTAAGGATATATTGTTTCTTTCTCCCTCTCATTTTGTGCAGCGGCTCCACCAGATAATTCGGAATGGGGATTTCTCTCATGGAAGTGTGGGATTTGGGAGTTCGTATATACAGAACTGTTTTAGGCTGACCGTCGGATGTGTCCGGATTCGGAATCCTGGATATCGTACGCCTTATGGTAATGATATTTGAGGAAAAATCAATGTCTTCCCATTTCAGGCCGCATAACTCCCCGATGCGGATTCCTGTACCTCTGCACAGTAAAACGGCAATGGAAAAAACAGTATCTTTTTCCAGAAGATAATCCTTCATTCGGATGCTGTCCTGTACCGTAAGCACTCTCGACTCCCGTCTTCTGCTGCTGACAGAACAGTAAATCAGCAGTTCTCTTCCCACCAGATTCGTCTGAACGCCGTATTTCATAATGGATTTCAATACCACCGAAACAGAATGTACGGTAGTATTTGCCAGTCCCTTCTGCTGTATTTCTTCAATAAATGCAAGGACCGTGTCTCCCTTCAGCTCCTTCAGCAAGACGGTACCCAGAAGGGGAAGAATGTGCATGTTTACACAATACCGGTAACCGGAATAAGTACTTTTTTTAATTGTGCCATACCGCTCCCGCAGCCATGACAGTGCCAAATCTTCCACAGTATCGCAGTGTGCCTGACGCTTATCGTCATACTGATACCGCTGTGAATAACGCATATCCATTTCCTCCAGAACCGTCTTTTGTTTGAAATTCATGTTTGCCGTTTTCATCTTTTGTAAAAGCCCTCCTTGTAAAATATAGTTCATGGGTTATTATACAGGGACACTGCCTGGTATGGGCATATGATGCCATCTCTGACAGTATTTTGCCGTATACAGGCAGAAATACGCAGCAGTTCAGCGCCCTGTCTGAACTGTTACAGAAATACGGCTGAAGGCTGAATTCAAAAATGGAAAAAGAGTTGCAAAGCTCTCACGAATGTGTTACCATAGGCTCAGAATTTCAAAAATTCTTATTTTCAAGAAATCCGAAATCTGGGCGTTTTGCCTGAAGTAATCCATCAAATATTGAAGAGAGCAGGCAGGCGCAAAGGTAGGTACTGTTTTCCGGCTGAGGTTCATGGGCGTATCGGTGAACAAATTCATAAAATCCGGTTCCGGGGGCGGGGAAAGTGCGGGTTAATATGGGAGCGGTATTGCTGATTCAGAAAGGGGTTAAAGCAGAATGAAAAAGTGGCTGAAATTATTCATGGTGTGTTTGCTGGCGTTTATATTGGCGGGCTGTGAGGCAGGGAAACCAGGTGATCCGACGGCACCGCCCGGTGCAGGCATTGACACCTTGGCGGACGCAAAACCGTCTGAAGGCGCATCCGGGGACGAAGAATATACAGACACAAGGGGAGCGGCCGAGGGAGGAACGGAATCCGATATGGTCGAAGCGGCAGGGCAGGAAACGGACAGATCCGGTACTTCCGATTCAGGAGGCGGTTCAAATGCGGATTCGGCGGAAAGCGGCGAACTGCCGGAAGACGGTGTATATACATCCAGGGATGATGTCGCATTGTACATACACCTGTACGGCTGCCTGCCTTCTAACTTCATTACCAAAAAAGAAGCGGAGAAGTTGGGGTGGGAAGGCGGTTCGCTGGAGCCTTATGCCCCGGGCAAATGTATCGGCGGTAACCGTTTTGGTAATTATGAGGGGTTATTGCCGGAAAAGGACGGGCGAACCTACACGGAATGCGATATCGATACCCTTGGAGAGGACAGGCGGGGGGCGAAACGGATTGTATTTTCCAATGATGGTTTGATTTATTATACGGAGGATCATTATGAGTCCTTTGAACTTTTATACGGAGAAGAGTAAGCGGTGTAACATTGCGAAAGGGTGTTGCCGGCAGGAATTCTGATTGTCACCCGTTGATGTGTGGCCAGGCATGCGGCTTCTTATCACGGAAGAAATGCCAGATTCCAGGAGGCTTTGCGCCGACAGCGTCGATATGGGGGTAAATATGAAAAAATGTATTTTGGACGGAGAGCGGATTGTGCATAAAAATCAGCTGCATGACACACTGGCGGGTTCACTGGGGTTTCCGGAATGGTATGGGAGGAATCTGGACGCTTTGTATGACTGTCTGACAGATATTCGGGAAGAGGCGGAAATATGTATTTTACAGATGCCGCTTTTGGAGGAAAAACTGGGCAGATATGCAGTCCTGCTGCTGAAAGTGCTAAAGGATGCTGCGGGAGAAAATACTGCAATTCACTTGAAAATGGAGGAAAAACCTTAAAAATTCCAAATGCAGATTATTTTTTATTGCTATTTGCCCTCATATCAGTTATGATAATAAGAAATACTTTTGCACGCTGACGTATCAAAATAAGTTGTGCAGGAAACAGATGGATTGACTGAGACGCTGCCGCAGGCAGGAGAAAGGAATTGAGGCATATGGAATTACATATTACATGCATTCCCGGAGACGGAATCGGACCGGAAATCATCGCGGAGGCGAAAAAAGTTCTGGAAAAGACTGGGGAAGTCTACGGGCACAAAATGATTTTTGAAGATATTCTCATGGGCGGAGCTTCCATTGACGTTCACGGTGTTCCCCTGACAGATGAAGCGGTCTCCAAAGCAAAGGCCGCGGATGCAGTGCTGATGGGTTCTATCGGCGGAGATACGACTACATCTCCGTGGTACAAGCTGCCTCCCAATCTGCGCCCGGAGGCTGGGCTTCTGGCCATTCGCAAGGCATTGAATCTGTTTGCGAATTTGCGTCCTGCGGTTCTTTATGACGAACTGGCGGCCGCATGTCCTCTGAAGGAGGAGATCAGCAAGGCGGGTTTCGATATGCTGATCATGCGGGAACTCACCGGCGGACTGTATTTTGGTGAACGGAAGACCGTTGAAGAAAACGGGGTCAGAAAGGCCATTGACACGCTGACTTATGATGAGAACGAAATCCGCCGTATTGCCGTAAAGGGCTTTGATATCGCCAGGAAGCGCAGGAAGAAAGTCACCAGTGTGGATAAGGCCAATGTGCTTGACTCTTCCAGGCTTTGGAGGAAGGTGGTGGAAGAGGTTGCGGCGGACTATCCGGATGTGACATTGGAGCATATGCTGGTGGACAACTGCGCCATGCAGCTGGTGAAGGACCCGGCCCAGTTCGATGTGATTTTGACTGAAAATATGTTCGGGGATATTCTTTCCGATGAGGCCAGTATGGTCACCGGTTCCATCGGCATGCTTGCCAGCGCCAGCCTGAACGACAGCAAATTCGGCCTCTATGAACCCAGCCACGGTTCTGCCCCGGACATCGCGGGGAAGGACATCGCCAATCCCATCGCTACGGTTTTAAGCGCTGCCATGATGCTGCGGTACAGCTTCGACCTGGATAAAGAGGCTGACGCCATAGAGGCGGCGGTAAAGCAGGTGCTGAAGGACGGCTACCGCACCGGGGACATTTATTCCCAGGGCTGTGAGAGGGTTGGCTGCAGCAGAATGGGAGATTTGCTTGCGGAGAGGATCCGGTAAATCAGGACAGTCTATCAGGCACACCCTTTTATATTGTGAGTAGAGAGCGCTATTATGAAATCCTGGGGATGCCTTACACAAAAGGAAGCCAGAGAATGATATTATGGCAAAGAATGATATTTAGTTTAGAATTATGTTTGTAAAGTGACTATATTTCAGAAAGGTGAGAAAAGATGAGAAGTGATTCGGTAAAGACAGGTACAGCCCAGGCCCCTCACAGAAGCCTGTTCAACGCCCTTGGTTACACGGAGGAGGAGCGTCAGCGCCCTCTGATCGGCATTGTATGTTCCTATAATGAGATTGTGCCCGGGCATATGAACCTTGACAAGATTGCGGAGGCAGTAAAGATGGGCGTGGCCATGGCCGGCGGCACCCCCATTATGTTCCCTGCCATTGCAGTCTGCGACGGCATTGCCATGGGACATATCGGAATGAAATACTCCCTGGTGACCAGGGACTTAATTGCGGACAGCACGGAATGCATGGCATTGGCACACGGCTTTGACGGTCTGGTGTGCATTCCCAACTGCGATAAAAATGTGCCGGGTCTGTTGATGGCGGCGGCCCGGGTGAATATTCCGACGATATTCGTGTCCGGCGGTCCCATGATGGCAGGGCGCATCCATGGACAGAAGAAGAGCCTGTCTTCCATGTTTGAGGCAGTGGGCAGCGTGGCTGCGGGAACCATGACCATGGAGGAGCTGTGTGAGTATGAGGAAAAGGTATGTCCTACCTGCGGTTCCTGTTCCGGTATGTACACCGCCAATTCCATGAACTGCCTCACAGAGGCCATCGGTATGGGACTTGGGGGCAACGGCACCATTCCGGCAGTGTATTCCGAGCGCATCCGGCTGGCCAAGCACGCGGGCATGAAGATCATGGAGCTGGTGGAAAAGGATATCAAGCCCCGTGACATCATGACCGAGAAAGCGTTTATGAATGCTCTCACCGTGGACATGGCTCTGGGCTGCTCCACCAATTCCATGCTCCATCTCCCCGCCATCGCCAGGGAAGCCGGTGTGGATCTGAATCTGGACATCGCCAACGAATTGTCCGCAAAGACACCGAATCTGTGCCATTTGGCTCCGGCAGGCCCCACCTACATGGAAGACCTGAACGAGGCGGGCGGCGTATATGCGGTGATGAACGAGCTGACGAAGAAGAATCTGCTGAATCTCGACTGCATGACCGTGAACGGCACACCCATCGGAGAGAACATCAAAGACTGCAGGAACCTGAATCCCGAGGTCATCCGCCCGGTGGAGAAACCCTATTCCGAGACCGGCGGCATCGCCATCCTGAAGGGCAACCTGGCCCCGGACAGCGGCGTGGTGAAGCGCTCCGCCGTTGTGCCCGAGATGCTGGTGCACCAGGGCCCTGCCAGGGTGTTCGACTGCGAGGAGGATGCCATCGATGCCATCAAGGGCGGCAAAATCGTGGCGGGGGACGTGGTGGTCATCCGCTATGAAGGCCCCAAGGGAGGCCCCGGCATGCGGGAGATGCTCAATCCCACCTCCGCCATCGCGGGCATGGGATTAGGCTCCAGCGTGGCCCTGATTACGGACGGACGGTTCTCCGGTGCTTCCAGAGGCGCTTCCATCGGCCATGTATCCCCGGAGGCTGCGGTAGGCGGTCCCATCGCACTGGTGGAAGAGGGAGACATCATCAGCATCAACATTCCGGAGAATAAACTGGATATCCTGGTTTCCGATGAAATCCTGGCGGAAAGACGCGCAAAGTGGCAGCCCAGGGAACCGAAAGTGACTACAGGCTACCTCACCAGATACCGGGAGATGGTTACCAGCGGCAACCGGGGCGCTGTCCTGGAGATCCGGAAGTAACAAGATAATATGGCACCGCCCGGAAGTCCTATGCCAGGAAACGGTACAGTGCCGGGCAGTTGCAGAACTAAAAATAGGAGAATAAAATATGCAGTTAACTGGAGCAGAAATTGTAATACAGTGCCTTCTGGAGCAGAAAGTGGACACCGTATTCGGTTATCCCGGCGGCACAATCCTGAATATCTATGATGCTTTATATGATCACAGTGACGAGATCAGGCACATTTTGACATCCCATGAGCAGGGCGCAGCCCATGCAGCGGACGGCTATGCCAGGGCCACCGGCAGGGTTGGCGTATGCATGGCCACCAGCGGCCCGGGCGCTACCAACCTGGTAACGGGTATTGCCACGGCCTTTATGGATTCCATTCCCGTGGTGGCAATCACTGCCAATGTGACGCTTCCCATGCTGGGTAAGGACAGCTTCCAGGAGGTGGATATCGCCGGAGTGACCATGCCTATTACCAAGCATGGCTATATTGTGAAAAACGTGGAGGAGCTTGCAGACACCCTGCGGCACGCCTTCACCATTGCCAAAAGCGGCAGGCCTGGTCCGGTGTTGGTGGATATCACCAAGGATGTAACTGCTGCTGTGTGCGAATATATTCCAAAGTCTCCGGAAGAACGGAAATTATCTTGGCGCTGCAGAGAGGAAGAAATGCAGCGGGCAGCAGAATTGATCATGGCAGCGAAACGTCCCTTTATTTACCTGGGAGGCGGAGCGATCACTTCAGAAGCTTATGAGGAAGTGGCGGAATTTGCGGAGTTGATCGATGCGCCGGTATGCGATACGCTGATGGGGAAAGGTGCTTTTGATGGCAGGAGTGAGCGTTATACCGGTATGATTGGCATGCACGGGACCAAAACATCCAATCTGGGAGTAAGCCGCTGTGACCTGCTGATTGCCCTTGGCGCCAGGTTTTCGGACCGTGTGATCGGAAATCCCAAAAAATTTGCGGAAAATGCCAATATTATCCATGTGGATGCAGATGCGGCGGAAATCAATAAAAATATCCGGGCTGATGTGAGTCTTGTGGGGGATTTGAAACGGGTACTGCAGAATCTGAATGAAAGGCTTACAAAGCAGGAACACGGCGAATGGATGAAGGAGATTGCCGAACTGAAAGCGGAATACCCGCTGAAATACGACGATTCCCGTCTGTCCTGTCCTTATGTCATGGAAACCATTGACAAAGTGACGCATGGAGAGGCGTTGATAACCACGGATGTGGGACAGCATCAGATGTGGGCGGCGCAGTATTACTGCTACACGAAGCCACGCACTTTTCTTTCCTCCGGCGGCTTGGGAACCATGGGCTATGGCCTGGGGGCCTGTATCGGGGCCCAGCTTGGACAACCGGATAAGCTGTGCATCAACATTGCGGGAGACGGATGTTTCCGTATGAACATGAATGAACTTGCAACGGCAAGCCGCTACAATATTCCCATTATACAGGTGGTGATCAATAACCATGTGCTGGGCATGGTTCGTCAGTGGCAGACGCTCTTTTATGGAAAGCGCTATTCACAGACTGTACTCAATGACAGCGTTGACTTCTGTAAGGTGGCGGAAGGGCTGGGATGTGTTGCTATTCGCGTGACGGAGAAGGAAGAGATGGCGCCGGCGTTGGAAAAGGCAATTGCCCTGAAAAAACCGGTGCTGATTGAATGTATGATTCCTGAGGACGATAAGGTATTCCCTATGGTTCCGGCCGGAGCGCCCATAGCCGATGTATTTGACGGCGATGATCTGGCGGCGCGCAGCAAGGAGTAATGACAGATACAGACCCGGATAAAATGAAAGAAATTGGCCTGCCGCCATGGGTACTGAGGCGGCAGGCCTGGATTTAAAGATATGAAAAAAATAATTCGTTTTTTGATACAATTTCTGTTTGGCGGCCTTGCATTGGCAGCAGTTTTGTTTTTTGCCCTTGCCATGTACTACCGCAGTAATTTTCCGGTTAATACCTGGATCAACGGAGTGTATTGTACGGGAAAGACGGTGGAACAGGTAAACGAGGAACTTGTGAATGCACAGGAAGCGTCTGTGCTGTCTGTGCTGGACGCTGACGGTGTCTCCTGGGAGATTGCCATGTCGGCGGCAGATATCAGGCCGGATTTCACTGTTGATTTAAAAAAATATTTGAAACAAAATGCCACGTTTTACTGGCTGGAAAATCTGCAGCAGTCCGTATACAGCGAGCTGCCTGTGGAAAGGTATGCAATGGATGAGGAGAAGCTGCGGGAATGTTTTGACGAACTTCCGTTTGTGGCGGCAGAGCGAGAGAGAGCGCAGGGGGTATTTATTCACGATTCTGCGGATGGATATTACCTGCAAGACGATAATTCCATGCGTCTGGACAGGGAAAAGGCGTTTGCCTATCTGCGGGACTGTCTTTCCAACGGGCAGACAACGATAGATTTGGCGCAGGGGGATTGTTATGGAAATGTTCCGGACAGTGAGTCTGACCTGCTCCAGAGAAAAATTTGGGAGCAGATATGCGAATTTACGGATAAATGCGGCAGCCTTACATATGATATGGGAACAGAGGCTGTAGCAATTTCGGCTGAAGATGCGGCAGATTTCCTGGAAAAGCAGGCAGGAAGCAGTGTCCCTTCTCTGAATGAGGAAGGCAGGCTTATCATCAATGAGGATGCGGTTCGGGAATGGGTGGAGCGTCTGGCCGCCCAATATGATACCTGGGATACGGAGCGGGAGTTTGAGGCAACCAGGGGAGATACGGTCACTGTGAAATATGTTACTTATGGAACTCAGCTGGACATCGAGGCGGAAGTTTCTTATCTTCTGGAGGCACTGCGAGGAACGTCTGACGCAGTCGGCGCCATGCCTCATATTCCGGCCTATACCCATCAGGGGTATGTGAGAGGGGTGGACGATATCGGTGGAACTTACATCGAAATCGACATGACAGAGCAGAAAATGTATTACTATGCAGACGGAGAACTGGTTCTGGAGACAGATGTGGTTACAGGAAATACCGGACGGCGCATGGGTACGCCGCAGGGGATCAATTTCGTCTATGCGAAACAGCGGAACAGAACACTGCGGGGAGCCGACTACGCTTCTTTTGTAAAATACTGGATGCCGGTGAAAGGAAACGTAGGAATTCACGATGCCAGCTGGCGCTCCAAATTCGGTGGTCAGATATACAAGAGTAACGGTTCCCATGGTTGTATTAATACACCTTCAAACAAGATGTCTGAATTGTATGAGATGGTGGAGGTTGGAACACCTGTGATTATGTTCTATTAGGTACCCAGATGGGCTGTCTGAACTGTTACGTAAATACAAAAGAAACTGAAAATAATTTAGCGATGTACTTGACTAAAGTGCCGGGAAAGTTTATTCTATATTTATGCCGTTTGCGGTTTTGGGTATAATTGCAGGAGATATTTTGCGGACCCTGTAATGAAATGTTGAAAATCAAGTATAGCATGAGGAGGATTATTAGATGGCCAGAGTGTATAATTTTTCTGCAGGGCCAGCCGTTCTGCCGGAAGAGGTGCTGAGAGAAGCTGCTGACGAGATGCTTGACTACAGAGGAACAGGCATGTCAGTCATGGAGATGAGCCACCGCTCAAAGGCGTATGACACCATTATCAAAGAAGCGGAGGCTGACCTGCGTGACCTGATGAAGATTCCCGACAATTATAAGGTATTGTTCCTGCAGGGCGGAGCCAGTCAACAGTTTGCCATGATTCCCATGAATCTGATGAAAAACGGGGTTGCCGATTATATTGTTACAGGCCAGTGGGCGAAGAAGGCATATCAGGAGGCTTCCATCTATGGGAAGGCAAATAAGATTGCATCTTCCGAAGACGAGACCTTCTCCTATATTCCCGACTGTTCGGATCTTCCCATCAGCGAGGATGCGGATTATGTGTACATTTGCGAAAACAATACCATTTACGGAACCAAGTTTAAGACACTGCCCAACACCAAGGGCAAAACGTTGGTGGCGGATGTATCCAGCTGTTTTTTGTCGGAGCCTGTGGATGTAACTAGGTATGGTGTCATTTACGGCGGTGTGCAGAAGAACATAGGGCCGGCAGGTGTGGTTATCGTGATTATACGCGAAGACCTGATTACCGAGGAGGTATTGCCCGGTACGCCCACCATGCTCCGCTACAAAACCCACTCGGATAATGCATCTCTTTACAATACGCCTCCCGCATACGGAATCTATATCTGCGGTAAGGTATTCAAATGGCTGAAGGAAAAAGGCGGCTTGGAAGCCATGAAGGAATACAATGAGAAAAAGGCGCAGATTCTGTATGATTACCTGGACGAGAGCAAACTGTTCCGAGGAACCGTTCGCAGGGAGGATCGTTCCCTTATGAACGTGCCGTTTGTGACAGGAAACGAGGAATTGGACGCTAAGTTTGTCAAGGAGGCAAAGGAGGCGGGATTTGAGAATCTGAAGGGTCACAGGAGCGTAGGCGGTATGCGTGCCAGCATTTATAATGCAATGCCTGTGGAAGGCGTGGAGAAGCTGGTGGAATTTATGCGAAAATTTGAAGCCGAGAACATATAAGGAATCCGTGACTTTTTGCCCCGACAGGTATCCTGAACGGAAGTGCTGCCAGGCGGATGAGGGTTCTATGCCGAGCCTGGTGCCCAGAGCGGAAGCGCTGCCAGGCAGATGAGGATTCCATGCCGAGCCTGGTGCCCATAGCGAAAGCATTCCAGGTGAGCGAGAATTCTATGTTGAGTCCGATGCCCAGGACAGAAGTGTTGCCAGGCGGATGAGGATTCTATGCCGAACCTGGTGCCCAGAGTGGAAGTGCTGCCAGGCAGATGAGTTGCCGGGTGGATGAGAATTCAATGCTCAGTCCGGTGCCGGACGGGGAGATCGCGGAATTGGAATAGGAGAAGATATGTATAACATTAATTGCCTGAATCCCATAGCGGAAGTGGGATTGAAGAATTTTAACGAACAGTACGAGATAACGCCGGATGTAAAGCAGGCGGATGGTATCCTGGTGAGAAGCGCGTCCATGCATGAGATGGAACTTCCGGGGAAGCTTCTGGCGGTGGCCAGGGCCGGTGCAGGCGTCAATAACATTCCACTGGACAAATGCGCGGAGCAGGGGATCGTGGTGTTCAATACTCCCGGTGCGAATGCTAACGGTGTGAAGGAGCTGGTAATTGCCGGCATGCTGCTGGCTGCCAGGGATGTGGTAGGGGGCATCGAATGGGTAAAGGCATTCAGCGGCAACGCGGATATAGCAAAGGCAGCGGAGAAGGAGAAGAAGCGCTTTGCGGGCAGTGAGATTATGGGAAAAAAACTGGGAGTCATCGGATTGGGGGCAATCGGCGTCAAGGTTGCCAATGCGGCGGTAGCACTGGATATGGAAGTATATGGATACGATCCCTATCTGTCTGTGAGTGCAGCATGGAGTCTGAGCCGTGCCGTGCACCATGTGACTAATGTAGACGATATCTACGAACAGTGTGACTATATTACTATTCATGTGCCGCTGATGGATGCGACAAAAGGAATGATCAATGCGGCCGCTATCGGGAAGATGAAGGAAGGGGTTATCCTTTTGAATTTTGCCAGGGATTTGCTGGCAAATGAGGCAGATGTGCTGGAGGGGCTGAAGAGCGGCAGGATTGCCCGTTATGTCTCTGATTTTCCCAATCCCACCACTGCGGGACAAAAGGGCTGCATTGTGATTCCCCATCTGGGTGCAAGCACGGAGGAGTCGGAGGACAACTGCGCCGTGATGGCAGTGCAGGAGCTGATGGACTACCTTGAGAATGGAAATATACGAAACAGCGTGAACTATCCCGCCTGCGACATGGGGATATGCACCACCATAGGACGTGTGGCGATCTTCCATAAAAACATTGCCAATATGATTACCAAATTTACCGCGGAGTTCGGCGAGAAGGGCATTAATATCAGTAACATGATGAACAAATCCCGCGGGGAAGTGGCTTATACCATGCTGGATGTAGAAGAGATTCCTACGGAAGAAATGATTCAGGCGTTGGAGAAAATCAAAGGTGTATTCCGTGTTAGGGTTGTAAACGGTAAAGCGTGAGATGTTGACCGGGAGAATGACCAAAATACAGACATTCTTCCGGTCTTATAGAAGTGTATGTACAGTTTTCAGGAACGGTTTAACGGCAAAAAGAACATGGCAAATTGCATAATTGTTCTAGTTAGTTCTGCTGCCGGTAAATGGCCTTTGCGATTTCCCCGGCCATCTTCGGCTTGTTCATGGTATAGAGGTGAATATGCTTTACGCCGTTTTCCTGGAGGTCACGGATCTGGCGGATGGCATAATCAATACCGGCCTTTCGCATGTCTTCCTTGCTGTCTCCATAGTTGGCGATCAGGTCCGCCAGGGCTTTGGGCACACTGGAGCCGGAGAGGCTGACTGTGGTGCCGATCTGTTTGGAGCTTGTGATGGGCATGATTCCCGCGCAGATGGGTATGGTAATCCCTTTCCGGCAGGCCTTTTCCAGGAAGGCATAGTAGTAGTCATTGTCAAAGAAAAGTTGGCTGATGAGGAATTCGGCTCCGGCCTGCTGTTTTTTCAGCAGATTGTTCAGATCGGATTCCATGCTGAAGCACTCGTAATGCTTTTCCGGATAACAGGCCCCGGCCATCCGCAGCCGGGTATTTTTCTTTAAAAATTCCATCATATCACTGGCGTGGGCAAAGTCCCGGGAGGCATACTGCTCATCGCTCATGTCTCTGGGGCGGTCTCCCCGCAGTGCCAGTACATATTCCACATGATGCTCTCCCAGAGATTCTGCAACCCGGAGAAGGTCTTCTTTCCTGCTGCCCACACAGGTCATATGGGCTACCGCATCAATGCCCAGATGATTGCGGATATAGGAGGCGATTTCCACGGTCCTGCCGGAGCGGCTGCCCCCTGCGCCGTAGGTGACACTGATAAAATCCGGCTTCAGCAGTCCCAGGGAATCCAGAACCTGGAAGGCAGATTCAAATTCTCCGTCCTTTTTGGGCGGGAACACTTCAAATGAGAGCGTATTCTTTTGTTCATTTATATTCTGCAACATGACAAAATCACCTGATTTCCTTATTTTTGCTTGATTTTAGGACATAAATATCGTAACATAAAAAGGAATTCATTTCAAGGGAAAGGTGGTCTTGATTCACAGGGATAAACCGTATAAAGGTTACTGCTCACTCCAGTAACAGATGCATGCATAGTTGCCTCGTGGTTTTTGTGCAAAATACGTACGAAAACACATCGCGGAGGCAACTGAGAATAGTAACCATATAAAAGCAACTCCGGCGGGAGATAGTCCGGGGGAACCAAAACTGTGAAGAATGGCCAAGGGTGCATGGTACAGCATGGAAAAACAGGGATTTCAGGGAACCGGAGAATACGTGGCCAGTGAGGAGCTGATGGCCAGTGTGAATATTGCAATCGCGCTGAAAAAGCCGCTTTTGATCAAGGGGGAGCCAGGCACGGGCAAGACCATGCTGGCGGAGGCCGTGGCCAAAGCCCTGGGTAAGCGGTTGATTATCTGGAATATCAAGTCCACCACCAAAGCCCAGGAGGGGCTGTATGTGTATGACACCATTCAGCGTCTCTATGACGGGCAGTTCGGCGAGGAAGGTGTGGACGACATTGCCCATTACATCAAACTGGGCAAACTGGGAGAGGCCTTTGACAGCGAAGAGCAGGTAGTGCTTCTTATTGACGAGATCGATAAGGCGGATCTGGAGTTCCCCAACGATTTGCTGTGGGAACTGGACCAGATGGAGTTCTATATCAATGAGACAAAGCGCACCGTGAAGGCAAAGCAGCGCCCCATTGTGATCATTACCTCCAACGCGGAGAAGGAGCTGCCGGATGCGTTTCTGCGGCGCTGCATTTTCCATTATATCGATTTCCCGGACAGGGAGCTGATGGAGGAGATCGTGCGGGTGCATTATCCGGACGTGGAGGAGAACCTGCTGAAGAATGCCATGGAGGTGTTCTACAATATCCGCGCCATCCGGGACATCAGGAAGAAGCCCAGCACTTCCGAGCTGATCGACTGGATCAATGCCCTGCAGATCGGGGGGATTCCGGCGGACACCATCCGCAAGGCTCTGCCTTTCGTGGGCGTGGTGGTGAAAAAGGACGAGGATCTGCAGCTGGTGCGGCAGGAGCCGAATCTGTAAGGGGGCTGCCGAGGGATGTGAAATCCTTCAAATGGACAGGCTGGTGACAGGGAGTATGGGAAAAATTTTGGGACAGGCTATTTTCGGTTCTGAACAGGCTGTCTTCGAGCAGGTAGAAAAAAATATAGACGACCTTGTGGCGAACAGCTTGGACTGGAGCGCGTGCGCTTCCAAAGAACAGCTGTAGGCGGCGAGGGAAGGGAAGCTGGGATTACGGTTCTTCGACAGGGATGTCCCGGAAGAGTGGCTGAAGGATGTCAAAGGAAAAAGAGTCCTCTGCCTGGCTGGCGCCGGGGGACTGCAGTTTTGACTATATCCTGAATCCGCCGTCCTTAATGTACATTCCCAGGCTGAGCGTGGTGTTTGGGGAATGCTGCCGCGTCCTGGCGGAAGGCGGCGCCTTTCTCATGATGGCCCCCAATCCGATTAATTATGTGTGCGACTATGTGGATGATGAGAATGGCGGATACTATAAGGCCGTACACAGAATGCCTTTTTATTCTAAGGAGCATGACGATTCTGACTGGATCGAGTATGGGCATTCCATGGAAGAGTACTTGGGCGGCCTGATTGCGTGCGGGTTTGTGATCAACGGCTATGTGGAATGCCAGATGGAGGATATCACGGAACTGCATTTCATGACGCGGGCAATCAAGAGCCGATGACGGCAGGAAGGATGTGGCGATGGGGCAGATAGCGAATCAGATGTTCCTGGAGTGGTGCCATAAGATGGCGCGGAAGATAGGAGAGAAACGGAAAAATCGGGACGCTGAGAAGCAAAGGCCGGAAGAGGCCGGGAAAAAGGAGCGCCGATAGCACAGCTCTGGCGGCGGAGGTCAAATTAGGGAAATAGCTCCCGACAGATTTGGTGAAAATCGGTTTTATGGAAAAAGGGAAAAGAGCGGGAAGGACAGAGGTCTGCTGCAGGAATAAAGGGAATCCGTATGTGTGAATTGGTTGATATATCAATGGAAGGCAGATGTATTAAAGTTGCCGATATTAAAAAAGCCTATATCGAGAATATAATGAAATGTGCTCCTTTATGCGATGCCATTGATAAAGTGGTGTTGTTTGGCTCCGCTCTGGAAAGCAGATGTACGGACTCTTCGGATGTGGATATCGCTATCTTCGGGAAATATCCGAAAAGCAAAATGTACAGGCTCAAAAGCTATCATGATTTCGTGGAAGCTGTGGTTTCGTATGGCAGGTTACAGGATTATGATTTATTGTATTATAGTGCAGAAGAGACAGATGATTCTGCAGTATTACAGGATATCCAAAATGGGGCGGTTCTTTATGAAAGGATGTGATGTAGCTGGATTTGACAATGGCATTGATAAAAGCTGATATTATTATGGCCAGGCAAGGGATAGAACTTTACAAAAGCAATGAAATCAAAGAAGTAAAGAATCAGGCCGCATATCACTTGCAGCAGGCTGCCGAGAAAATGATAAAAATCCAGATATACAGATCGGGAGTTCCTTATGAAAATAAGTCTCTTTATGTCCATAACTTGAAAGTTCTGATTCATTATGCGGAGCTTTTGGATTTTGGGGTAAGGATACCTGATTTTATCAGAAAAAATGCATTAATCATCTCAGATTGGGAAGCAAGCAGCAGATATGACATCCATTTTACAATAAAGATTACAAGCCTTGAAAAATGTTATAAAGAAGTAACGAGTTGGTATGATGAACTAAGCGGCACAGGAATCAAGTGAAGTGACTCCGGAGAGTCTGGAAGAGGATGGAATATGTTCATAAAATTTTTTGAGACACTGAGGGAGAAGGGGCTGCGTGTGACCCTGGGGGAGTGGCTGACCTTTCAGGAGGCGCTGGACAAGGGGCTCTGCGGCAGCTCCCTGACCCAGTTCTATTACACGGCCCGGATGATCC
>OFFP01000349.1_pt1 | contig 38301 bp, 33 predicted proteins | sample 1521431 | NCBI WGS metagenome assembly OFFP01 (sample SAMEA3504104, study PRJEB24116) | mouse gut metagenome | biome: mouse gut; feature: mouse-associated habitat; material: faeces | place: Denmark | collected 2011
ATAATGTGCCTGCCGTTCAGTTTCTGTGTCTGTATTTGTTCCTTTTTCCATATCCTTATTTTTATCTGTTCCCGGATTTTCTGTTTTTGCTCTTTTACTGCTCATATACTAACCCTCTTCTCTTTGCAGATAATATCATTATACTATCGGGGTATATTTGCGTCAATGAAAAACATAAGAAAAACAGGAGCGTTCATTTTCGCTCCTGTTTTCCGGATATTCATATATTTTAGTGTGTCTAACTGTTGCAGCCGCATGTGAAGGTTGCACATTCTGTCTGGCCGCAGCGGCAGGCGTTGCTTCCCTCTACGCTGATTTTGCCGGCATGGCATTTACAGTTGTCGTTGTACGTGCAGTCCGTGGCTTTGCAGTCGATGGTGCTTGTGGCAGACGCCTCACCGGTTACGTTGCTGTAAGAATCGCCTTTGCGTTCCTCGAAGCTATCGCAGCATGTTTCCTCAGCGCGTTTTGCAGAGTTACCGCCTACTACGATTCCGTCTAAGTCACAGTAGAAATTCTTGTTGTGTGTACATGTCTGTACCGTGCATCTTAATTCTGGCATAATTTTACCTCCTAAGTTTTCATGGATATCAAGGCTTATTATGACCATTTTTTTGCTATTTTATGAGAGAAAATTCAGAAATGAAGACAAATCTACATCAATCTGAATGTCATCTGTCCATATAGCGGGAAAATATCCGGTTCAGACAGAACGAACTAAGGTATAAAACCAGAGAAAATCCAACCAGAAACCAGAACAGCATAGTAAACTGGAGAATTTTCGTATGGATTCCAAAGCTTGCTGCAAGAGGAACCGCCACAATCAGATAAGAAGCCAACACCCATGGAAGATGGGAAATTATCATGACGAATGCATTGCGGGCAATTCTGATAAATGTATTCTGGAACGTGGCGATTAATGGGAAGACAAACAGGAAATATATGCTGTATAGGATACCAAGCGTCCACGTAATGATCGTATATGCTTTCATCATTCCGTCCCCGTTTACGACAGCGGCGATATACAACACTCTGAGCTGTAAGTACAATAGCAGCTCAATCACCCAGAATATAGTCGCTTGCCTGAAATTTCCCGCAAAATCTTTGAAATATCCTCGGATGATATAACCTTCTTGATTCCGAGCCATCTTCAGTGTGGTGGAGTAAAGCGCGGTAACAGCAGCCCCGATCGTAAAGATAGGGATACAGGTAAGGATAAATACAAAATTTAATAAGACAAGTTCAGTCAGCCGGTTCACAGTTCGTGAGAATTTGCTGTCGTAATTCATAAAACCAAATTTCAAGGCAATTCCTCCTTTCATATGCTTCTTGGGGAAGTAGAAATATGATATTTGTTTAGTATACCAATAAAGAAAAAGGCAGACAAGAAAAGTGAAAGATTGGACATAAAATCCAAGAAATTGCGCATAAAATTTAAGTTTAGATGGAAATTTTTGAAAAAGTTACGATATGGCGGAAGTGGAAAACTTATATGACCGACTTGTAATTTTAAATAATGGGAATATTGCCTTTTGTGGAACAGCGACAGAACTGACAGATAAGATTGGGGAAAAGTATTTTATCCATATCAAAACGAGGCAGGGGAACAGCACTTTTGAAACAGATAATATTGAAGATACTTTGATTTCCCTGCTTCATGATCTGAAGCAAAAAGAAATTCATATATTGGATATTAAAGTTGACCGTGGTACACTTGAACAACATTTTATCGAAATGGCAAGGAGGGAAACGGAATGAACGGTTTTTTATATGGTGTAGCGTTACAGTGGAAATTGGATATACGAAGTAAGTCCCTCTTAGTTACCTGCTATATCGTTCCGCTTATTTTCTTTCTTCTTATGGGCGGTATTTTTACTTCCGTTATGCCCGAAATGGGAAGTACGCTAATACAGTCCATGACTGTAATGAGTGTTTCAATGGGGGCGTTTATCGGGTTACCGCCATCGTTGACTGAAACTTACGGAAGCGACATAAAGAAAGTATATAAAGCAAACGGAGTACCTGTCTGTTCCGGACTTGTTGCAATGTTCCTTTCAGCATTTGTTCATCTGATGATTACCTGTGTTGTGATAGTGCTGCTTGCCCCTGTTCTGTTTGAAGCAGCTTTGCCGGCACAGCTTCCGCTTTTCTTTCTCGCACTTGCTGTATATATTATTGTGTCGTTAAGCATTGGAAGTGTTTTAGGGTTGACAGTAAAAAATCAGGCGAAACTGACAATGACAGCACAATTGGTGTTTTTGCCCTCAATTATGCTTTCGGGAATTATGTTTCCCATTCATTTGTTACCTGAATTTTTGGAAATGACAGGACGGATTTTTCCTGCTTTCTGGGGATACCGGCTGATGCTGAATAATGGATTCTGCCCTGAAAATTTATGGTATCTGATTTTTATCTTTTTTGCAGCGGCAGCTATATGTGGAATAGTTATGAAAAAACAAAAAGCAAAATAGTCTGAAGGGAAGCTGCATAAATGATAACAGGGAAAAAGGGCCACCCAATGGATCTTTTTAAATACTCACTGTAATATGATAGTTATTACCCGGAAAGTAACTGCTTGCTATTTTAATGACGATTCCTTATACTGTCAGTGGAGGTGAAAGCATGGTTCGTTTTTACATAGTCAGGCATGGTCAGACACTTTTGAACAGATTAGACCGGGCGCAGGGATGGGCTGATTCACCGCTTACCGAAGCAGGAAAGCAGATGGTGGCTGACATAGGGCAAAAATTAAAGGGAATTGATTTTGATGCGGTTTATACCAGCGATATGCTCCGTGCCATACAGACGGCAGAACTGATTCTGGAAGCAAACGGAAAGAACGGTGTGCCAATAGAAAGGGACGTAAGGCTTCGGGAATGGTGCCTGGGGTGTATGGAGGCGGAGAATAATGCGGTTTTCATAAAGAATGTATCGGACTGGCTGGGAGGAGCGTCTTTTGCAGAGCTGAATCAGCGGCTTCCCAATGTTGCGGATGTCCTTTATGAACATGATACGACAGGAATGGCGGAGCCGTTCCAGGCAATAGAACAACGCCTGAAAGCAGCATTCGTGGATACTGCCCAAAGACATGGGATGGGGGAAAGCAGCAATATTCTGATAGTAACCCATGCCTTTGCCATAAAGACAATAATCCATTTATTTGCACCGGATCAGTTGGGTAAAGTGGAGAAGGTAAAGAACGCATCAGTTTTCCGGCTTGTATTTGAAAACGGGGTTTTCTCATTGGAGTCGGATATACAGTTATGAAAAGTCAGCAGGAAAGCCTGTCACGGTTCTCCTGCTGACTTTTTTGTACAGCACGGTGGTTGGATGTCCAGCCCGTCCAAAAAGCCTGCGCCCCAATCGCACATGGCATCCAGCACGGGAATGACGCTGCGTCCAAACGGGGTGAGGGAGTACAGCGTCCTGGGCGGCTTGTCCGGGATGACCTCCCGGTGCAGCATCCCGCATTCCTCCAGATCGTGTAGCTGCTGTGACAGCATCTTTGGCGTTGCTTTGGGGATCATGCGCTGCAGCTCCATGTAGTGGAGAATATATCAGAAAAATGTACAAAAAAGGCTATTCATTCGAGCAGATTGCAGATGTGTCTGAAAAAAGCATCGGAGAAGTAAAAGCGATCATTGAAGGGAAGAAGCCTATATTGGTGTAACCGCAGGAATAAAATCTCTGAAACAGCAAATAGCGGAGTGCTGCACAAGTCTCAGGTGCAGCACTCCGCTTTGGTTTTGACTTTAGTTCGTATTATTCCCCGGCAGCTTCCTGTGCCTTCATCTCTTCAATCTCTTTCCTGTGTACCTCCGCCGGATTCTTTTTCAGACAGATCAGTTGGATTACTGCGAAAATAACCGGAATCCCAAATCGTGTAGCGTTGATCGCGAAAAGTGCGCTTGCAGGTTCCTGCCCGATAGCATTCGGTATATAGCCGGACACGGCCAGGATTGCCAGAATGCCGGTATTGACCACGGTGGTTCCGCATTTTTCGGCAAAGCCTTTGATAGAAGCGATCACTCCGTTTGAACTCCTGCGGGTCTTCCACTGCATAAAGTCAATGGCATCAATGGTCAGGATTGACATCAGCGCAATCTGCGGGGTAGTCACCAGATTCACCAGGCCGGAGAGCACGAGCATCAGCATCACATTATATTTTCCAAAGAAAAACAGCAGTAAATACAGGATTCCGCTTACAATCAGAGTAAAAATATATACCCTTTGCCCTGTCCTGAAGATTTTAAGCATGAGCGGGAACAGGAAGGTGATTGCGATAAATCCGGTCACGGTCAGCATTAAAAAAAACGGGGTAATCAACCCGGGATTTTCCAGATAATACATGAGATAGTATACCGCTGTTCCAAAATTCAGTCCGTACCCAATGAAAAACGTAAGCCATACAATCAGCAGCGGCCAGAGTTCTTTTTCCCCCAGCACTCTGAAGATATCCTTTGCATTTGCTTTTTCTTCCGACTGCACGACATACTTTTCTTCCGAAGTCCTGAACAATCCCCAGAAGGTCACACACGACATCAGACCGAATACAAGCATCATCGGTACATATCCATTATCTATGCGGAATACATTTTCAAAAAATGCCTTCATCTGCGGAGTGAAGGATGAGGCGATAGAAAATGCTGCCGTATTCAGTATCGCGCCAAAATGGATCACATGGTTTCTCTCACTGTCACTTTTTACGCAGGCCGGCAGGAGCGCCACATGGGGCATGGTATACATGGTCCTGGTCATGCCGAAGCCCATATACACAATTAAGAAAAAAACAGCCTTTGCCATGGTGGGCAGGTTTGGGTTTACCCACATCAGCGTGGAAAAGATTGTCAGGAGCACCGGCGCCGGAATCAGCCATGGACGGTAACGCCCCTATTTCGTATTGGTCCGGTCAGCGATCACGCCCATCATAGGATCATTCACTGCATCCCACAAGCTGGAAATAAACATGATCACTGAGCAGCTTGCCGCCGGCAGAAGCATCGTATCCGTCATAAACGGAGATATAAAAGTTGCCGCGACCGCAGCCATAATAGCTGCCGGGCCGTAGGCGGAGGTTGCATAAAAAAATGTAAATGCCGGGGTTGCTTCTTTTTTCGTTGTCTGTAAAGGTTTGTTTGACATCCTTTCTCTCTCCTCTCATTTTTAGAAAACAGGTATCGGATTTTATGTATCTGTAAATCCCAGGATTACTATAGCAATTTGATCATCCGATAAACAGCACGAAAAATGACATTGGCCCGAAAATAAGTGACAACCCGGAATACGCATGGTATGATTAAGGCAGAACTTTTTTGGAGGGCGCGCTATGAAACCTTATAAACAGAGCTGCTACAACTTCAGCACTATGTACTCTCCACGCAGTGCGGACAATATGGATTTTAAAATTGAGGATTATCTCAGAGAATTGTATCTGCAGTCCCATAATAAGGACTGTTCTATTGCGGAAGCACCGGAAGCCGGGCACAGAGTGGAGGTGAATCATGAGGCAGAGATCAACCGTGAGATTCAGGAGCGCTTTCACATCCATTTCCAAATTGACCATAAACTGGAGGAGTCCTTCATCGCTTCCGGGGATGACCTTCTGATTGCAAGGCATCTGCGTTATCTTCCGCCTTTCCTCCACACCCACAACTTTTTCGAGATTGCCTGTCTGGTAGAAGGGTCCTGCAGTCACTACATTAACGGCCAGCAGCAGAATTTAGCTCAGGGGGATATACTGATCATGGCGCCGGGGACCATCCATGCCATCCATGCCGCTGATGACGACTGCCTGCTGATCAATATTCTGATCCGGTCCAGCACATTTAACTCGGCATTTTTAAATACATTGACCAACAAAACGATTCTGGGAGATTTTTTTCGAAAAACACTTTATCATAATAAAGAGCATTCCTATCTTTTATTCCATGCAGGGCATGACGAAAGCCTGTTCCGAATCCTGGAATATCTCTATCGTGAGGAATGCTCTGATAAACGATACAAAAACGCGGTAAAAAACCAGATTGCCGAGCTGTTCTTTTCCCTTCTGCTCCGCAGCCATGAGAAGGATGTATTTATTCCGAATCCAACCGGAGAAAATGACGAGCCTGATTTCGTGTTTCTGCTGAAATATATGGAGCACAATTACCAGAGCATCAGTCTGAAAGAAATGGCAGATTTTTTCCATTACAGCGAACGGCATCTGATCCGGCTGATCCAAGACTATACCGGGATGAGTTTTTCCAAAAATATCCGGCAGATCCGGCTCAATCACGCGGCCGCATTGCTGGAAGGGAGCGAACTGTCTGTGAGTGAGATCTCCGAACAGGTCGGATATTCCAATGTCAGCCATTTCCGGAAGCTTTTCATCGAACGGTTTTCCATGCCGCCCCAGGAATACCGAACAGCCCGGCGGAAATGGTAAAGCTACCCGCCCCATTTCAAGTATTGCATTATTCCCGGGGATGCAATATAATGATAACAGAAAAGAACGGAATGTATAGAGGAGGTGTTTGTTTTGGATTTTTCTGTGATGCAGTCAATCGGTAAATATACAAAAAATATGGAAATGCAGATGAAGTGGAAGCGGAAGAAAGCGAACAGTGATTTCACTGCTGACGGAAGTACCAAATTGAGTGATTCCATTGCGCGTCAGGCGGAAGAGATCCGGAAGTCCCAGGCAGACGGATCATCCAAGCTTTCCGCACAGATCCGGACGAAGCTGGCAACCGGCAAGAAGTTAACGCAGGAGGAAATGGATTATCTGCAGAAGCACGATCCCCAGACATATCAGAAAGCAAAATCCATCGAAGAAGAGCAGAAAAGCTATGAGGAGGAGCTAAAGAGATGCAGGACAAAGGAAGACGTCCAGCGTGTGAAAATGAATCATACGGCAGCTTCTTTGAGCACCGTGAACAATGTGAAAAATAATCCTGCCATACCGGAAGGCGCAAAGCTCGGGATCATGTGGCAGGAACTGATGAAAAGCAGGGCTTTGGAAGAGACCCTTGGGGAATTTGTAAAGAGCGGCAGATATGCCCAGCTTCCCACAGAAGCAGAGAAGGCCGAGGCAGAAAAGACGCTCAAGGAAGCAAAAGAAGCGGAGCTTGGAATGGAAGATTCCGCAGAAAGCATTGAAAAAACGGACAATGACGAGAAGGAAGTCCATGCGGAGGGTACGCCTGAAGAGATTCAGGATGATACCAAAAAGGAGGTTTCACTTCATGAATCCGTGCAAAGGGACAGAGCTGTTTTACAAGAGCGCAGGATCACCGTCGCAGAAGCGGAGACAACGCCGGAAGCTCTGAAGGTAAAGCGGGCGAAGGTTCGTGCGGCATATAAAGCGAGCCAAGCCGAAATTCCTGAACAGGTTATGGATCTGAAACATTAGCTTCGAGCATGAAGTTATACAGAAGCTAATGCTATGGGGGTGTTTGCTTTACTAAAGGATATAAAGATCACTGCTTCAACAAGAGCAGAGCGTGATTTTACAAAAGAGTATTTTGCTCATAAAGACCAAGAGAGTAGAGAGCAAATTTTGCTTCTTGGAGGGTCAGGAGGATACATAAATTCAATTTTGCCTATAGCAGCAGTTTTGTCAAATTATGGGTTTGATGTCCTTGCGCTGCAGCTGCTCTATCCCTATATGCTCCTCATCAGCTCCCTGCTGTTTATCTTTGTGATACCGTCCAGGGAAGCACAGTAACCGCTTAAAACCTCAGACAGTATATGGCAAAAGAAAGCCGGGTCAGCTTTTCAGGCAGCCCCGGCTTTCTTTTTATCATCCCAGCTTTCGCACTTAGGATATCCCCATATTCAACATTGCCTGACCGGCGCAAACGAGAGGCTGCATCCGATGGCCGCTTTTCTATCACATAAAATTACCGCACTATCCGCGCCTTGCCGCAAGCTCCGCACAGTTCTCCTCCACCCGCTTTTTGTTCAGCGGATAGATAAACAGCAGGGCAAGCGCTACCGCAGCCAATCCGACAGCCGGAATGATGCAGGACAGGTTGAAGATCCCGGATGTCACTGCCGGGTCAAATGCAGTCTCTGTCGTATATCCGATCATAGACAGCAGTGACCCGATCATACCGGATGAAAATGCCTGACCCAGCTTCCGCGCAAAGGAATATACGGAATAGATCGTGCCGTCCTCCCGGACTCCGTTCCTCACCTCCGCATCGTCAATCACATCTGTGATCATGGCCCAGATCACGGTATTAAAGAATCCGAGCCCCGCGAAGGCCAGTGTATAAAATGCAACATACACATACGGGTTCTGAGGCCTTACGATCAGGCATACCAGGTAAACAGCAGCGCCGAAAGCACAGGAAACAACCGAAAGCTCCTTTTTGCCAAATTTTGCGGCCAGCTTCGAAGCAAACGGCGCACAGACTACCAGCACGACTAGACTCCCTGCAAGCGAGGATAATGACTGGGCAGACGCGGAACCATAGTAATTGGGGAATACGTATCCTGCCATTCCCTGCATTCCCAGCATTCCCAGCAGGAGCAGGATTGCCGCCGCGATAATACCGAGCAGAGCACGGTTTGTTACAAGGCTCTTGATCAGTTTCCCCACTTCCAGCTTTTGGTTATTTGCCTCTACCGGGATACGTTCACGGACCAGATTGAAGCAAAGCAGATAACAGATGATCGCGCACACACTGAACACTCCCGCAATAATCGTCATACGCGTACCGGAAAGGACTGTATTGCCGTCCACCACCTCGTAGGCCACCAACGGAGTCCCTACGCCGATCGCTAGCCCGGCAAGGGTCGCGCCGATCGTACGCCAGGTGGACAGATCCGCGCGTTCTTTTGGATCTGCGGTTACCGCAGAGGCCATAGAACCGTAGGGAATATTGATGGACGTATAGAAGATGGATCCCCAAAGGATATATGTAACGACCATCCAGAATACTTTAAAGCCCATCGACATATCCGCAAATTCGGATTGATAGATCAAAAAAGACGCGATCGCCACCGGGCCGCACATCCTCTTAATCCATGGCTTGAATTTGCCATCCTTCGTCGGTTTTGAGCGGTCTACGATCTGTCCCATCGTAACATCCGTAACTGCATCCACAAAGCGCGCCGCCATCATCAGCATTCCAACCACGGCTGCGTTGACTCCCATCACATCCGTATAAAATTTCAGCATAAATGAAGAGGATAATATAAAGGTAAAGTCGTTTCCAAAATCGCCGAACATATATCCGAGTTTATCTTTTATTCCGAAAGCCGGAACTGAATTTGCTGTATTTTCCATACTTTTTTCTCCTTTTTTCATGGAGAGTATTCCCCCAAAAATCCAAATAGGATGATTTGGGGAATACTCCTTTTTTCGCCGCCAGGATCAGACTTTATCGAATCTGATCAGCTTGCTGTTCAAACTTTCCACAAACCCCTCCGGCATCATGGAGCCCGCCATTTCTCCAACCTTTTCCAGATTCATGGATTTGAACATGTCCCACATTCCCTCACCGGGAGTCACCTTCATATTCATAGCCAGCTTTACGGCCTCCTCCACGATTGCAAAGGCCTCCGGACATTTGGCTATCTCCTCCATCGTATCCTTGATGCTGTACTTTCCCTCCGGAAATTCCATTGGAGCTTTCAGATCCAGGTCGCCTGCCAGCTTAAACCAGTTTGCCACGCCTTCCGCCCTCTCGTTGACCTCCGGCAGCACATAGATAGTCGGTTCCTTCTCTACCTTTTCCAGCGTCATGCTGTCCCTCAGATTTCCGGAAACCGCTGTCACAATATTCTGCCCTTCTTCCAGGGACACCCGGAATACAAATACTTTGTCTCCGGATTGTTCTCCCGCCGGCTTCCCGTTCAGATACAAAGCCACCGACGGCTGGTTGCAATACACCCGGATCTCCGTCGTATCACCGGCCCTCAGGGCATAGCGCCTGCCGCAGAGATGGATCACAGGTTCCTTGCTCCAATATGCCTGATAGACATAATAGCTGTCCTTCTTCGTCTTCCGGTCCATGGTCACCAGCCCCTTGTTATTCCGGCCCGCCACGCCGCCTTCATCCCGCGCCGCACAGCCGAAGTCAAACATATTCCACACATGGCTGGACCAGATCCACGGACGCTCGTCCAGCATCTTTGCCATATGCTCGTGGTACAGCGCCTGATATTCCTCGCTGTAGTCCTTGCAGGCAGGATTGGGTCCGTGGTAGGTGATGATCCCCTCGCAGCCGTATTCGGACAGTCCCAGGCAGATCTCGGGATGCGTTTCATGGAAATGATCCATCCAGGGACCGTTATCTTCCATCCTGCCGCCGTACCAGCCAAAATAATGGTTATAGCTCTCCACATCCGTAATGTAATGCACAGGGCTGTCAACAGGAGTCATGGTCACATGGGCAATGGTCGTCAGACGGGTAGGATCCATTTCCTTGCAGAGTGCATTCAGCTCTTTATGGTTCTCCACCAGCTGATCCGAGATACCGCCGATCAGAATTTCATTAGAAATCCCCCAGAAGCAGATGGACGGATGGTTATAGTTCTGAATGATCAGTTCCTTCATCTGGCTGATGCAGTTCTGATGCGCGTCCGGATCTGGATTCATAACACTGATAAATGGAATCTCAGCCCAAACCACAAATCCCATCTCATCACATGCATCATAAAAATCCTGGGAATGCTGGTAGTGCGCAAGCCGGATCGTGTTTGCCCCCAGCTCTTTGATGATCCGTGCATCCTCATAATGCTCTTCCCTTGTCAATGCATTCCCTTTATAAAGCAGATCCTGGTGGCGGCTCACACCGCGCAGCGGGATCTCCTTTCCATTGATGATAAAGCCCTTTTGGGGATCACAGGAAAAGCTTCTCACGCCGGCCCGGACGGCCACTTCATCGTATGCCTCATTACGCCGCTGCAAAAGGGCTTTCACCGTATACAGATAAGGGCTGTCCATCTCCCACAGGCGGGCCTCTGGAACATAAAGCGTAACCTTCGTATCATCTGACGGGCGGACTCCTGCAGCCACTTCCTTTCCACGGGCATCTTGAATGGAATACATCACCGTAAAGTTTTCATCCCCATTCACTACCCAGGACTCCAGTTCGAACATCGCCCCGCCGTCCTCACATGGGCGAGGCGTGGCCTGGATCCCGGGACCGCCATAGTATTCCAGTTCAAAATGAGTCTCCGGTACACTGATCAGATTCACTCCCCGGTACAGGCCGCCGTAAAATGTAAAATCCGCTGACTGAGGATATACACTGCTTTTGTTTTCGTTGCTGCAGGCAATGACGAGAAGATTGTCTTCCTCTTCTCTGCACAGCTTTGTGATATCCGCACGGAAGGCAGAGTATCCGCCTTCATGAGAGATCACTTCTGTTCCATTTACATACACCGACGCCTGCTGCCCTGCCGCCGGGATTTCCACATACACCTTTCCCCCTGCCAGAGGCTGGACAGGCTTTCGGAAGCTCTTCGCATACCAGAACCGCCCTCTGGCATATCCCCCGTTTCCGTCATGTCCGTCCACCGCGTTCCATGTATGAGGCAGGTTGATATGCTGCCAGTCTTCGGGCAGCTTCTTAGGCAGGCCTGCGTCTTCCTGTATAAATCTCCAGTCCTGATTTAAGTTGATGATGTTACGCATACTGTTCCTCCTTTTTTTTCAGTCTGTTTTGTACTGAATCATGCCATTAGAGCTGTTTTCATATTTAAAAAGTATATCCTGTTTCTGCAAAAAATATCCAGCTTTGCGGTTGGATGCCCCTTGGAGCATCCAACCCACTGATCCAGCCGGAAAAATATTTACCGTCCAGAATAAAACAAAAAGCAGCGGGGACAATCCGCATGATTTTACGCGAACTGTCCCCGCATGATTTACCAGTTCTTTTAGACCATTTCCAGAAGGATCTCTCTCTTACGGATCAAATCCGCCCATTCATCAGACAGCCCCTGGTCTGTAATGATTCGGTCAAAGCTGTCCAGATCAGCCAGAAAACACGGCTTGATCATACCGAATTTGCTGGAATCCACGATCAGGATCTTCTCTGCGCCGGAACGGATGATCGCCTCCTTTGTACTTAACTCGTAGTTATTCATACAGGTCACACCCATACTGTTATGTACTCCCGCCGCAGACACGAATACCTTCGTCGCACGGATCTTCTCGATCAGCTGAATGCTTTCCGGGCATTCGAACAACATCGTATCCGGATGAAAATATCCGCCTCCGAATATGATTGAAATGTTTGGATTCGCACAAATCTTATTGAGAATATTCAGATTGCATGTAAATACCGTCAAGCGGATATCCCGCGGAATACTTTCCGCCAGACACTCTGCCGTGGAGCCGTCGTCAATGATCACACAGTCATCCTGTTCGATCAGGGATGCCGCAAATTTACCGATCCGCTCTTTTTCCTTCATGTGCGCACGCGTCGCGACGGACAGCTGATAATATTCTTCGTCCGGATCGGGAACATGCTGTGTATTGAGCACTGCCGCTCCCGGAATATCCAGCACGATGCCGCGCGCCTTCAAGGATTCCAAATCCCTGCGGACAGTCATCTCCGATACATCCAGCATAACCGCCAATTCACGGATTGGAACACCATTCTGCTGTTCCAATATTCCAATTAGTCGATTTAATCTTTCATCTTTTTTACGCAAGTTAATCCCTCACCAATCTACCTGTCCACAAAAATTAATCCTTTTGTTCATTGTATCACATTTTTTGTATTTAGGATATCATTTTTTTCACTTTGCACGCCACATTTTTCGCAGTAAACCCGTATTTCTCAAATAACTGCTTTGCCGGAGCAGAAGCGCCGAACTGATCCATCGTAATATATATGCCTTCCAGACCGACATATTTTCCCCAGCACACACTGCTTCCCGCTTCGATCGCCGCGCGTTTTTTTACATTTCCCGGCAGCACGGATTCACGGTATTCCTCATCCTGTTCTTCAAAAATATCCATACACGGCATACTTACGACGCGGGCTGCGATTCCTTCCGCCTCCAGCAGTTCTGCCGCCTCAGCCGCGACTCCTGTCTCAGAGCCGGAAGCCATCAAGATCACATCTGGCTTTTCTTTCTTTTCCCGGACCAGGACATAGCCGCCCTTCAGAGCTTCCCTGCTGCTTCCTTTGAGCACCGGAACTCCCTGACGCGACAGTACAAGGCAGGTAGGCGTTCTTTCCGAAGTCAGCGCGCTGCACCATGCGGCTCTGGTCTCCATTTCATCCGCAGGCCGGAATACGTGCATGTTCGGCATAGAACGCAGCATCGTCAATTGTTCCACCGGCTCATGGGTCGGCCCGTCCTCGCCCACTCCGATACTGTCATGAGACAGCACGGATATCATCGGGATTCCCATCAGTGAAGACAGGCGCAGCATCGGCTTCATATAGTCCACGAATACAAAGAACGTAGCCGCATAGGTACGCAGCCCCCCATGGAGCAGGATTCCATTTGCAACAGCCGTCATTCCCAGCTCTCTGACGCCAAAATGGATATTGCGTCCTTCTGGTGTTTCCCCGGAAAACTCTCCCGCCCCGTTCATCACCGTCTTATTTGACGGTCCCAGGTCCGCCGATCCGCCGATCAGGTTCGGCAGCTTTTCCTGAACGTCATTCAGGATCCTTCCGGAAATATTTCTCGTTGCGTCAGCCTTTCCCTCACATCTCCAATAGTCCTCATCCGCAAAAATTTCTTCCGCAGCTTTTTCATCGTAACAGCGGTCCAGTTCTTTTTTCAGTTCCGGGTATTCATCCGCATATGCCTCAAACATCTCATTCCATGACTGTTCTATTTTCCTGCCGTTTTCCGCGATTTCCTGATAATGCGCATAGACCTCATCCGGTACTGCAAATGCTTCTGAAAGCGGCCAGTCCAGATTTTCCCTCAGGATCTTAACATTTTCTTCTCCCAACGGTTCCCCATGTACGCAGGATCTTCCCTCTTTTGCAGGAACTCCATATCCGATCCGGGTCTGTATCTTAATGAAAGAAGGTCTGTTCTTCTCTGCCTTTGCCTCTTCAATGGCACTGCCGATCGCAGCAAGGTCCGTCCCATCCGCCACCTCAAGTACCTGGAAGCCAAACGCCTCAAACCGTCTGCATACATCTTCCTGAAAAGCCAGATCCGTGCTGCCTTCAATGGTGATGGAATTGGAATCATAAAGCACGATCAGCTTATCCAGGCCGAGGGTTCCGGCCAGAGACATGACCTCAGAAGAAATTCCTTCCATGAGGCAGCCGTCTCCGCAGATGGCGTAGGTGTAATGGTCAAAAACAGGATATCCTTTCCGGTTAAACTTTGCCGCCAGATGCTTTTCCGCCACTGCCATTCCCACAGCCATTCCAAGCCCCGCACCCAGAGGCCCTGTGGTCGCTTCCACCCCGGCTGTATGCCGGTATTCCGGGTGTCCGGGCGTCAGCGAATCAAGCTGCCGGAACTGTTTCAGCTCTTCAGCACTCAGGTTTCCATATCCAAACAGATGGAGCAGGGAATACAGCATAGCCGAACCATGCCCTGCTGACAGGATAAACCGGTCCCGGTTCATCCAGTCTGGATTTTTTGGATTATGTACCATATGGTTTGCCCAAAGTTCATATGCGATGGGCGCCGCCCCGAGGGGCAGTCCGGGATGCCCGGACTTTGCTTTTTCGATCATATCTGCCGATAAAATTCTAATTGCATTTACTGCCATCTGTTCTGTCATGCCAATTTCTCCTTTTTCTTCTTGTTTCCAACCACGCCTTTTACCTTTAATTTCATCGTATAAGAGCTGATCGCAAGCGCCACGATTGCAAGGATATACGGAAACATCTTGATGATCGACGGCGGAATGTTCATTCCGATCAATTCAATACGGATGCCGATCGCGTCTGCAAATCCAAACAGCAGAGATACCAGCGCGGTCGCGGCCGGATGTGCGTTTCCGAATACGAAAGCGGTAAACGCATTAAACCCGCGTCCCTGTACCATATCTTCCGAGAACTGTGATACCGAGATCGTGGAGAGATACGCTCCTGCCAATCCGCACAGCGCGCCGGATGCCAGGATTACCTGAAGCCGTACCAGCCCCGGACGCACTCCCGCTGTTTTCGCCGCATCCTCCGATTCCCCTACCGCACAGATATTCAGGCCGGCCTTCGTCCGAAAGAGAAGGATGTAGATCACGGCGACCATCGCAATGGCAAAATACGTCATGATGCTCTGTCCGCTCAGACAATTGAGGATCGGAATATTTTTTAAGACCGGAATCTGGATCATATCCAGTTTCTTGATATTGTCCGGACTGTATGCCCCCTGCACCTCGAACATGGAGCGGAGCAGATAAGAGGTCAGCCCTGCGGCGAGTGTGTTCATTGCAATACTGGCTATGATGTGATTTGCCTTAAACCTTGTTACAAATAACGCGTACAGGGAACTGTATACTGCGCCCACTGCCGCTGCTCCAAAAAGCCCTATCCAGACATTTCCGCCGGTGAACTGGACAACTGCGATCGCGGCAAATGCGCCGATCAGTGAAAAGCCTTCCAATGCAATGTTAAACACCCCCGCCCTCTGACAGAGAAGTCCGCCCAATGCCATCAGAAGCAAAGGAGTGGCAATTCGTATGGTGGATGCCAATGTATCAGAAATAATCGCTATGTTCATCTTACTTTCCTCCTTTGTCCTGCGCTTTGCCGACTTTCATGATCTTCTTAAATCTGGGAAGTACAAAGGCCGCACTGATTATGATAAAGATAATAGCGGTTACAATGTCGGTTACCGCCGCAGGAACGCCTGTGGTGCGCTCCATATTGATTCCTCCGTTCTTCAGGGCTCCGAAGAAAATACCGGAAAACAGGACTCCGATCGGGTTGTTGTTGGCAAGCAGAGTCACCACGATGCCTGACATGCCGAAATCCGGATTAAATCCTGCCAGCAGCCTGTGCTGGACCGCCGTCACTTCGATGGCTCCGATCATTCCTCCGATCGCTCCGCTGCATGCCATGACCTGGAGGATCGTCTTCTTTGGTTTCATTCCTGCATACTGTGCAAGTACAGGATTGGATCCCACGATCTTGATCTCATGTCCAAAAGCCATCTTATAAAACACAAAGGTCATAGCAAGCATCACGAGGATCGTGATATAAAATCCGATATTTGCAGAAGAAGGCGCAAAATAGGAAAGGCGCGGCAGCCATGTATTTTCCCCCAGGATCGCGCTGGCATTCATATTCGTGCTTGATTCCGGATCCCTCAGAGGCCCGGTCACAAGATATTCCACAAACAGTACCGCAATAAAGTTTAAAAGAAGCGTGGATACGACTTCATTTGTGTTCAGGTATACTTTCATCAGCGCCGGGATCATCGCAAACATGGCTCCTGCAAGCATAGCAGCCGCAAAGATCACCACCAGAGAAACCCCTGTATTCATGGAAGCCGGAATGTTGACTGCGACTGCCGTGGCAGCAGCAGCCCCCATATACAGCTGTCCGTCTACACCAAGGTTGAACACCTCCGCTTTATATGTGACGCACACCGCAAGACCTGCCAGAGCAAGAGGAGTCGCCCAACGTATCGTGCCCGCAATGTCCTTTGTCATGGCTCTGATAAGCCCGTTTACGATCGCAAACGGTTCATAATCCGATACTGCCAGGAACACAGTGGCAATGATCACTGCAATGATGATCAGACTGATCTGTTTTCCTGCCACGCCTGCCGCTGCGATGATCCTGTTGTTTTCTTTATTTTTCATTGCCGTCACCACCTTGTCTCTTTGCCCCGGTCATATAAACCGCGATCGTTCTTTCATCGGCCTCTCCTCGTTTAAATTCTGCCATAATCTCTCCTTCGTACATGACCAGGATCCGGTCTGAAAGAGAAAGGATCTCGTCCAGCTCTGCACTCACGAGCAGCACTCCCCGGTCTGAATCGCGGACCTCTACGATCTTGTGATGGATCGACTCGATCGCACCAATATCCACTCCGCGAGTCGGCTGCGCCGCGATCAGAAGATCCGGATCCGCCTCCATTTCTCTCGCAAATACTACTTTCTGCATGTTTCCGCCCGACAGAGTGCCGAGACGGTACTCGGAATCCGGCGTCTTCACCCCAAAATCCCTGCAAAGTCTTTCCGAAAGTTCATGCAGCTTCTTGTTATCTAAGATTCCTTTCTTGTTATAAGGCTTCTGATAATATCTGTTCAGAATAAGGTTGTCCCTGATCGAGCAGTTCTTTGCTGTACCCATCTTCAGCCGGTCCTCCGGGATATGGGACATTCCTTCCTCCCGCCTCTGGCGTACATTAAATGCCGTAATATCCCGGCCTTTGAAGATCACCTGGCCCCCGGTGGGCTCGAGCATTCCTGATATGGCCTCGATCAGCTCCGTCTGTCCGTTGCCCTCTACACCGGCAACACCGACGATCTCTCCGCGCCTGACCTGGAAGTCCACTCCCCGGAGAGCGGGAAGCCCTCTCTGGTTCAGCGCTTTCAGTCCCTGTACTCTCAGGACCTCTTCTCCCGGACTGTATTCTTTTCTAGGAATATCCAGATTGACCTTCCGTCCTACCATCAGATCTGAAAGTCCTTCCGACTTTGCTTCCTCGGTCATCAGAGTTCCTGTCACGATTCCTTTGCGCATCACAACGATCTTATCCGTGATCGCCATGACCTCACGGAGTTTATGGGTGATAAATATGATCGCACATCCCTGGGCTTTTAACTGCCGGAGCACCTCCAGCAGCTTGTCTGTCTCCGTGGGAGTGAGCACTGCGGTAGGTTCGTCCAGGATCAGTACCCTGGCCTTCCGGTAAAGCGCCTTGATGATCTCCACTCTCTGCTTTTCTCCAACAGAAAGCTGATAGATCTTTTCATCCAGATTCACCGGGAGGTCATAATTATTCATGATCTCCGTAATCCTTTCTTTCGCATCCTTTACATCGATCATCCCGTTTTTTGTTGGAGTATTTCCCAGAATGATATTCTGGAGCACGCTCAGGTTCGGCATCAGCATGAAATGCTGGTGTACCATTCCTATTCCCTGTTTGATCGCCATATTGGGAGACTGGATCTTTACCTCTTTTCCAAACAGACGGATCACTCCTTCATCCGGTTCTGTCATCCCATACAGCATATTCATCATTGTAGATTTTCCGGCTCCGTTTTCCCCGATCAGGCCAAGTATCTGACCTTCGTCAACGCTCAAAGACACGTTGCTGTTTGCGATGACTCCGGGATAGAATTTTGATATATTCAACATTTCTACTGCTGCTGCCATAACTTTTATCCTCTCTGGCTCTGCCTTTATCCGCCTTTTACTTCACCTGGTTTTTCCTGAGGCTCAGCTTTACCTCTCCGGTTTCATCCCACTCTTTTAAGATCCGCATCGCCTCTGCCGCCGCAAGACACGCCTTTTCTTCTCCGCCGTTGTCTCCCCAGCGGTCCAGCACCCGGTTGGAGATCACAGACAGGATCGCCCCCATCCGCATCTCGTGGAGATATCCGACCACAAACTGTCCCGATGTTTCCATTTCTATATTCGTCACACCTGCGGTCTGCAGATCCGGTACGATCTTCTCGGCAAAAGAAGGCCAGTAGCCGGAGCCATCCTCATTCAGAGGTCTTCCCTGTCCGATATAGAAGGAACCTACCGTGTAATCCAGCCCCAGTCCATAGCGGAATCCAAGCCTCTCACACGCCTCCATCAGAGCCATCACAACATACGTATTGGCAAACGCCGGAAATTCGGGTTCCACGTAAGTTGCAGAGGTTCCGTCTTTTCTCACGCAGGCGACCGGAATGATCAGGTCTCCCAGGTCAAACTGCGGCACGATGCAGCCGGTCGTGCCGACACGGATACAGGTATGGACCCCCAGCGTATTCAGCTCATGAAGACAGATCTCCGAGCTTGGTCCGCCGATCCCTGTAGAGGTACATGCCATCTCCATTCCCTTATATTCCCCGGTGACCGTCTTATATTCGCGATAGGAGGCTACTTCCTTTACATGATCCCAGTTTTTTGCTATCTTCAGCGTCCGTTCCGGCGCTCCCGGAAGGATCACATAGGGCGGAACGTCTCCTTTTTTTAGCTGTAAATGGTATACGCCTTCATTTTCTGCCTTTGGTGCGGATGCCTTGTTAATCTTCTCTTCCATTGTTTTATCTCCTTTTTCTGCATACGATAGTATATAAAAATGTGCGTTCTTCCGCACACTCGCGTCAAAAAGCTGCCGCAAGGCCATCTGTGCCCTGCAGACAGCTTTCTTATTTTTCCATGAGCAGTCTGTTATTGTGCTTTGATCCTTTCCCAGCTTGGAACTTCTGTATCAAAAGGAACCTCCAGCGTCCCGTCTATGATCTGTTTTTCCAGATCCTGCGCTTCCTTGATCGCTTCCTTCATTGTTTCTCCGTACTCATCATTTGCATCTGCAAATCTCTGGAAAGAATCCCAATCCATAAAATAGCCGCCGTTTGTCAGATCGCGGATTCCATGTTCTCCTCCGGAATACTTGCCGTCCAGCAGCATTTCGATCGCCTTATACACCGTATCGCCGAAACCGATCCCTTCAATTCCATAGAAGCCTTCATATGCATCCCAATAATCTGAAATCTCTCCTGCACACAAAATCCCTGCTTCTTTGCACGCTTCTACGACTCCGGCATTCGAAGCGCCTGAATCTGTCTGTATCACGTCACAGCCCGCTGTGATCATTGCACTGGCGATTTCTTTTGCCTTTGCCGGGTCTTCATAGCTTCCCACATAGGAAAATTCCACTGTAGCATCCGGGTTTGCCGCTTTCACACCCATCATAAATCCATTTCCCTCTGCATTTGGCGTCGGTTCCTCGCCGCCTACTACAAAGCCGACATGATCTGATTTCGTAAGCTTCCCTGCGATATAACCGCCCAGATAAAACGCGCCTTCTCCGTGAAATTCCGTATCCCATACGTTGTCCAGAGTCGTATCTCCGTCATTGATCGTCTGGAAAACAGCCGCATACTTGGTATCCGGAAATTCCTGGGCCACCAGCTTAGTCGCGTCTGTCATATAAGGATATGTGGTAACGATCAGGTCGTAGCCTTCTTCTGACATGGCGCGCACATCCTCTTCGAATCTAGATGCTTCCGCAGATTCCAGTTTTGCGATCTCCACGCCAAAATCCTCAGCCGCCTTGTCTGCCCCCTCTGCAAGATCATCCATGGATGCCTTATCTCCAAATTTCTGGTTAACGACAAGCGCAACCCTGTACTGCTTTTCGGATCCCCCTTCTTCATTTCCTGCCCCGCCGGATGCCGCTTTGTCCTCACTGCCGCCCTTACCGCCTCCGCCGCAGCCTGACAGCATACTGACTGCCATCGTTACTGCCATTATGAACGCCAATCCTCTCTTTTTCATACCTCTTCCTCGCTTTCTTTTTGTATTTACGTTTCTATTTATCCTCAAAACAGACGATCCCGGTCTGTTTCAGACATGCTCCAGCCCTTCCGCCAGGTTTTCAGATGTTTTCCGTACCCGGTCCATCAGATCTGCTGCAGAGATCGTCTTTAAGACCCTTCCCTCTACGACATGCCTTCCGTCCACAAACACATCTGTTACATCTTGACCCGTCACATTATAGATCAGTGCCGAAGTTACATTTTCATATGCACCGATGCGCAGCGGCTGGATATGCGGAACACGTGTCTCGATCAGGATGAAGTCTGCTTTTTTCCCTGCTTCAATCGTCCCGTAATCCTTTTCCAGCCCAAAACATTTTGCGCCGTTTCTTGTGGCCATGTCCAGGATCTCTGCTTTCTCCAGACTGCGTACTCCGCTGTGAATGGAATGCAGCAGAGCCATCCCCTTCATTTCCCGGAAAATATCGTTGGAGTTATTCCACATGGCTCCGTCTGTTCCCAGACACACCGTCACCCCCTGCTTCACCATCTCCGGGATTGGCGCGATCCCATCCTGGATCTTCATTTCGCACAAAGGTGTATTCACAACTCTGGTTCCGGTTTCCGCCAGCTGTCTAACCTCCTGCTCCGATGCATAGACGACATGAGAGCCGATCACATTTTCCCCGAGAAATCCGCCGCGGTACATATAGTCGATCGGCGTTGTCCCAAATTTTTTCAGGATCAGATCCCTTCTCCATGTATTTTCCGCCAAATGGCAGGTCATATACATCTTCCTTGCGTCCACGGCCTTCTGGATCCTCTCAAGGCGTTCTCTGTCATAGTCTTCTTCAGAAATACTGCCTATTACCGGAAGGAGAGCATTTTCATCACAGCTTTTTTGATAGCTGTCAAGATATGCCTCCGGTATAAAAATGTCCGGCTCTGCAAAATCCTGCCGGATATCCTCTGCCAGCGCCCCCCGGATTCCAACCTCCTTCATCGCCTTTACAGAATCAAGTCCCAACCCCCAGTACATATTCTCCATAATGAATGTGGTACCGGACAGCAGCGCTTCACAATACGTTAACTGCCTGGAATCATATCTTTCTTTATCACTTATCAGAGTGTAGAACCAGCCTGTATCTGCAAATGCCTGATTCTGTTCCCAAAGTGTCATACCGTCGCCGAGCCCTCTTGCCAGCGTCATGTCTCCATGGCAATGACCATTTACAAGGCCCGGCATCAGGATTTTTCCGCTGCCGTCCAGCCATCTGTCACATTCAGACTTCTTCAGTTCACCGGGAATGACCGCTTCGATCCTGTCCCCGGTCACTCCGACCGAACCAAGAAACGGCCTGTAACCATTATGTCCGGAGACGATGACTGCCCCACTGATCCCTATTTCATATTTCATATGCGCCACCTTATGACTGAGCCATCCTGTATATTGCCTCTACGTCAGCGGCATTGAGTGTTCTGAGCCCTCCAATGCTGCCGAATCTGCATGCGTCCTGCGCCATTTTTGTGAACTTTTCATCCGACTCTACTCCAATCTCATTCAGTACAGACGGCGCGCCCAAAGATTCAAAAAATTCACGCAGCTTCCGGATTCCTTCCAACGCCGTTTTTTCCTGGTCATACAGGTCAATATCCACGTCAAATACCCGGTTTGCAAACTGTACGAATCTCGGAATATTTTCTTTATATACATAGGCCGCCCAGTTTGGAAATAATACCGACAGTGCAGCTCCGTGTACCGCATTGTACTGCGCGCTGAGCTGTGCTCCGATGGTATGGGTCGCCCAGTCCTGATTTCTTCCTGCTGCAAGCAGTCCGTTATGTGCAACTACTGCGGTCCACATCAGTTCCGCTCTGGCGTTGTAATCTTTCAGGTCCTTCATCAGCGCTCTGGCATTAACAAGGATTGACTTCATCACGCCCTCGCACATATAATCTGTCAGATATGTCTCTCTGGAGCTGGAAAAATAGCGTTCCAGTACATGTGAAAACATGTCTACGATTCCAAATACGGTCTGACGTTTTGGTATGGTCAGCGTCAGTTCCGGATTCATCAATGTAAAGGAGGGCCTCAGGCAATCCGCCATCGTATCCGCGCTCTCTCCTGTCTCCGTATTTTTCAATACACTTCCGTTGCTCCCTTCACTTCCTGTAGCCGGAAGCGTCATGACCGTACCAATGGGAAGCGCTTCCGCCGGAACAGCTTTTCTGGAGTAAAAGTCCCATACATCTCCGTCATATTTCACACCGATCGCTACTGCTTTTGCCGTATCGATCACGCTTCCTCCGCCGACGGCAAGCACGCATCCGATCCGCTCTTTCCGGCAGAGCTCTATGCCCTCCCGAACCAGTTCCACCCTTGGATTCGGCTGCACTCCGGGCAGTTCAAAGCAGGCCACGCCTGCATCTGCCAGCGCTTTTGTGATTCTGGCATGCAGGCCGGAATCATACATATATTTGTCCCCATAATGAACGAATAATACATTTTCAGAGTATTTTTTTACCTCTCTGCCGCACAGCAGGTCAGCGTCCTTCTGTAAAATGAATTTTGTAGGAGACATAAATTCAAATTGATCCATAATTTCTCCTCTCCGAAAGCTTTCTCAGGCTTTCTCTTTGGAAATCTCTTTGAGAAATGAAGTTCCCGTCGGAAATGTATAGCCAAAATATTCCGCCGCAGTCGCCCCAATATCGGAAAATGTTTCCCGCACTCCAAGGTCCGCTCCCTGTCTGAGATCTTTTCCATAAACGACGATTGGGATATATTCTCTTGTGTGGTCTGTTCCCGGGGTGGTCGGATCGCATCCATGATCCGCCGTGATCAGCAGGATATCCTCCTCGTCCATGAGTGAGATCATCTCCGGTATGAAACGGTCAAAATACTCCAGCGCTTCTCCATATCCCCGCGGATCGTTCCGGTGGCCGTAGAGCATATCAAAATCCACCAGATTTACAAACAGCAGTCCGTCAAATCCTTCTTTCAGATAGGACAGCGCAGCTTCGATCCCTTCTCTGTTGTTTTTTGTATGATTAATCTTCGTCAGTCCGCGGCGGTTAAAAATATCTTCTATTTTTCCTACGCCGATGACTTCTTTTCCTTTTTCACTCAGCAGATCCAGGATGGTTCTTCCCGGCGGGTCTACTGAAAAATCCTTCCTGTTTTCTGTCCTGTAATAATGACCGATGTTTCCGGTAAACGGCCTGCAGATCACACGGCTCACAGTATCATCCCCGGTCAGGAGCGCCCTGGCCTTTCGGCAGATCTCATACTGTTCCTCCAGAGGGATGACACTTTCATGCATAGCGATCTGCATCAGGCTGTCTGCAGACAGATATACGATCGGATATCCTGTCTTTACATGTTCGTCCCCCAGCTCCTTAATGATCTCCGTCCCGGAAGCCGGAAAGTTTCCGATGACCTTGGTGCCGATCCGCCGCTCCAGCTCCTCAATGATCCTGGGAGGAAATGACTCCCCAAAGACTTTAAACGGCGTTTTTACAGTCAGCCCGGCAATCTCAAAGTGTCCGTTTGTGGTATCCTTCGCCTTTCCGGTTTCGGCAGCCTTTCCATAGCAGCCCTGTGCTTTTCCTTCTGCCACAAGGCCGGTATCCTGAATGTGGAACAATCCCAGCCGCTTCAGATTGGGGATTTTGAGGCCTCCCATAAATTCATCCACATGCTTCAATGTATTCGTCCCTGTATCACCGAAATCGGCCGCATCCGGCAGTTCTCCTACGCCGACGCTGTCCAGGACAATGATCGTAAATTTAGCCATCATGTCCTCCTTTCTTTAAAGCAGCCCGGGTCCGTTTCCTTCCTCCCAGGCAAACACTTCCCAGACATTTCCTTCCAGATCCTGGAAATATGCCGCCCTGGAGCCGAACGGGTAGGTTGTCGGCTTCACCAGGCAGACGACGCCGTTACCGATCAGTTCTTCGGCAATGTCATCTACATCTTGCATCTCGGGTACTTTGACGGCGATCATAAAATGATGTCCGTCGCCGTCAATATATTGGTGGTCCACCACTTCACACAGTCCCTTTTTATCCCAAAGTGTGACCGCCGTTCCATGAAATTCAAATTCTGCATAATTGGCGTTCTCAGGAGTCGGCTGCAGGCGTTTTACCTGAAATCCGAACTTTTCTGTATAAAACTTCAAAGCTCCCTGGAAGTCCTTTACGAAAAGGCAGATATCATTTAATTTTGTAAGTTTGTCCAGTTTACTCATTCTTCTCCTCCTGTTATGACTTTCATTTCTTTGCATTGATCCGGTCTTCATACTGCTTTCGGAACCAGATCGTCATCCATCCGCTGATCAGCCCTAATGAACAATACAACAGTACGATCCATGCCGCTTCCAGGATCCGGATCCCGTCCACATAATTCAGCACCCCGTAAAACGCCCCTGCTCCTACAAAAAAGGAAGCGACATTGCTGACAAGCCAGGGGGCATACTCAAAATACATCATGACCGGTACGATGACCAGGGCTGTCACCGGCACTGCCAGAAGCTGCAGTCCTGAAAATGCCGATGCAGCTGCGATCATGAGAACAGCGAACAAAATCCCCATCACATAACCGCAGAACCCGGTCACAGCGCCTCTAAGTGTACTTCCGAGGAGAAAATAGAGTGCCCATCCCTGAAATGCAATGAATACAAATCCATTGTGTCCGCCGGGAACAAGGCTTTTCCCGATCAGCTGGTCGATGAGCTGAAGCAGGAAGGACTGTATCCCGACGTATAACGCAAATATGAAAAAATAACGTTTATTCATTGTCACACCTGATCTTTATTTTTCTCCATTTGCCGCATTCATAAAGCGTCTCTGGTAGGTAATGATCTGAGGCGCCGACGTATTCTGTGCAAGATAAGACGGTTCCGTTGTAATCACGATCCGGTCCGTCATGTCCTTAAATTCCGGTTCCGTCATCAGCTTATCCAGCTCCGGATACATTCTCGAGCCTTCAATACTGCAGATGATCAGCCTGGTATCTTCCAGGTTGGAATTGCGGAGCATTCTCAGGTTGTGGCGCACACCGTCCATTCCGTCAAAGCCTTCTTTTTCATTGATCTTTCTGTATTCGATCGTCTCCCTTGCCACTTTCTCCACCAGTCTGAGGTCCACATTCTGGTCATCCCCGGAAAGGAAATCCCACTGTATCATGAATTTTCTCAGTTCTTCAAGGAAACGGTCATCGTAGGTCTTCTGATAAGCCGTCAGAAGTCCGTTGATGTATGTAGTCACTCCGAAGCGCTGGCGCACAAAGCTGTTGATAAAGTAAGGCTTTGCCTGAAGCGCCATCCCTGTCTGCCACGGTTCAAACATCAGGGTATAGTTCACACGAAATCCGTGGTCCTTTAATTTCAGCGCAAGGTTATGGCCATGGAGATAATCCACTGTAGCCGCCTGATTCCAGCGGGTGAAGAGACGCTTGTTTCCTTCCAGGAGCTGTCCTACATTTTCCGCGTTGACCGGTCCGGTATGGGGTACTTTGATGACCATGCGGTAATCCGAGAACATCTCGCGAAATTCTTCTGCTTCTTCCAGAATCTTGCTGAAATCCGCAAACGGATCGTTTACTTCCACGCTGATATCACACCCGGGTCCCAGAATATTGGAAATCTCCTGCATGACTTCATTTCTTGTCTTATACTTGTTCCCGACATTCGCGTTCGGATTGTTGATAAACAGATCATATATGATCCCTGGATTGCAGGTCAGATTTCCGATCAGATTTTTAATCGGCTCTACTTCATACGGATTTGCCGTATCAGCAGAAAAGATAAATTTTGTCGGCCGTCTGTATCCATTCTTATCATATGAAATATTTCTCACAAGATCGATTTCCAGCAGCTGATTTTCTTTCATATTATATTCGATCTTAAACCCTGCAGGCGTCTCGCCTTCCTTCACATGGAACCGGTCGATCACGTCTTTAAACCGCTCGCTGACTCCTACGTATTTTACGATTTTCATCAGAAATGCATATTCTTCGAAGCTGATGCTCTGATGAAGCGCTCTTCTAACATAACTTTCATCTTTTGACACAACCTGGATATCCCCGCCGATCAAAGATCCTAAACTATAGTTTACTGTCTGCATATTTTCTCCTATCATCCCTTGTTTTTGAAAATTTCTGAATTTCTTTTGAATTCTATTCTTATTTTAATTCTTCCAGATATTTGCTGTATTCTTCCACAAGCTTTCCTGCGCTTCTTGTCCCGCAGAGGCTGACTCCGAGATGTTCGAACATATAGAGCGCCGCAGACATCGTAAAGGTTCTTGGTACACCGGAAACTTTGATCTTTGTATTGCCGGACAGGTTTTCCTTCATGATCCTTACCTGATGTTCTGTTGGAAACGCCTGAGAACCTGTGGCTGTCTTCACATAAGTTACTCCGCACTCACAACAGATTTTAGTAAGCGCTGCGATCTCCTCATCCGTCAGGAATCCAACTTCAAAGATCAGCTTCGTGTCGCAGTTGTCCCCGCAGATTCTCACAAACTCGCTGATCTCATGGCGTACCAGATCATAATCTCCATCTTTGAGAGCGCCGATGTTCACTACCATATCACATGCTGTACATCCCAGATCCACCATCTCCTGAAGTTCAAATAATTTTGACTTCGTTGACATCGCGCCATATGGGAAGCCGATCACCGCGCTTGGTCCCACATCGGTTCCTTTCAGTTCATTCACCACCAGTTCTCCCCAGCAGGAATTTACATTTACTGCGTTCACATGATACTTTTTGGCAATGTTGCATGCCTCGATGATATCTTCTTTCTGTAAATTGGGAGCCAGATAAGCCAAATCCAAATGTTTTGCAAATTCTTCAACTGTTAACATGTCATACATCCTCCTACTTTTGAATCTCTATATTGATGCGCATTTTCAATATATCTGTTTGTTGTTTCTATGTTGTAAATATAGCACATTATTTTTGTTCTGTCAACAACATTTGTTACTTTAATTTCATTTTTATATCATTTAATGTTTTATTTGAACCAAATTTAATATTTTGTTTGAATTATTACAAATTTTCCAACATTTTAACAGTATAATGTTCATATCACAAAACAGAAAAAAACAGCCTCCGGCTGTTTTCACCAGAAGCTGCTTCTATTTTATCTATCGCATCCGGATCCCCTGATCCAGAATCTCTATTTTTCTCTCTTTCAAAAGCCTTCCGACCCCGCGCTTGAAGGCGGCCTTGCTCATATCAAATTCCTGACGGATCTTTTCCGGATCTGCCTTGTCGGTAAACGGCAGCTCCCCGCCATAGCCCCGGATCACATCCAGGATCAATTCCGCATCTTTGTCCATCTGCTCTGGAATCTTATCCCTTACGCTTAAGTCCAGCTTACCGTCCTCTTTTACCGCAGTGACCCTGGCTTCTACGCGTTCGCCCACACGGAGCCTGCCGGCCGCCTCCTTTTTGGGAATCAGGGCGGAATACTTGTCATCTACTGCCACAAAGATTCCAAAATTGTCGCTGGTATCGTAAATGATCCCGGTAACCTTATCGTCCTTTTGGTAGGGCGAGTCTGTCTGCAGCAGATGATACACCTTCATTGTGGCGCACAGCCTCTCGCTCTTATCAATATACAGGGACACCAGGCACTGATCCCCTTTCTGCACCTTTGCAGTCTGCTGTTTAAAGGGCAGAAACAAGTCCTTGTCCAGCCCCCAGTCCAGAAATGCTCCCATCCTGTTGGTATCCGCTACCTTAAGCACGGCCAGCTGCCCCAGCGTCAGCTTCGGCTCATGGGTGGTTGCGATCAGCCTGTCATCCGAATCCTTATACAAAAACACTTCCACCGGGTCTCCCGGCTCAATACCCTCCGGCACCTGCTTTTTGGGCAGAAGAACCCTTTGCTCATCATTTCCCAGGTATACGCCGAAGGAGACTTCCTTCACGACAGTCAATACCTGCTTTTCTCCTAATTTCATCTCTCGTTCCTTTCTGTTTTAAAACCGGACCATGCCCGGAAAACAAGCTGTACTACTATGTCAGCCGCCTGGGCGCCTTCCTTTTTCAGCCCGGCTCTATCCGATCCGGATCCCGCAGCATCAGTCCGCAGAGCGCACGCCGCTCAGGATATGCCGCGCCACATGCACGCCGCTTGCCGACGCATGGGAGAGGGAATGGGTCACGCCGCTGCCGTCTCCGATCACATACAGCCCCTTATAGGGAGTTTCCAGGTTCTCGTCAATATTTACTTCCATATTATAGAATTTGACCTCTACTCCGTACAGGAGCGTATCATCATTCGCCGTCCCCTGAGCGATCTTATCCAGAGCATAGATCATCTCGATCAATCCGTCCAGGATCCTCTTTGGAAGAACCAGGCTGAGGTCGCCAGGAGTCGCTGCCAGCGTCGGCCGCACCAGTCCCTCCTCAATCCGTTTCCAGTTACTTCTGCGCCCCCGGATCAGGTCTCCGAAACGCTGCACGATCACTCCGCCGCCCAGCATATTGGACAGGCGCGCAATGCTTTCCCCGTATCCGTTGCTGTCTTTGAACGGTTCTGAGAAATGCTTTGCAACCAGAAGGGCAAAATTGGTATTCTCTGTCTGCTTTTTGGGGTCTTCATAGCTGTGTCCGTTCACAGTCACGATTCCCTTTGTATTTTCATTGACTACGATCCCATACGGATTCATGCAGAAGGTCCGGACATTGTCCTCAAATTTTTCTGTCCGGTATACGATCTTGCTCTCATACAGTTCATCCGTCAAATGGGAAAAGATCTCCGCCGGCAGCTCCACACGCACGCCGATATCCACCCGGTTGGAGCTGGTCGGGATATTCAGTTCCTGACAGACCTCTTCCATCCATTTGCTTCCGCTCCTTCCCACGGATACGATACATTTATCACAGTCGTCCGACTCTTCTGCGCAGAACACACGATATCCCTGTTCCCGCAGTTCGATATGGTCCACCTGATGGTGAAAACGAAACTCTACCTTGTCCTTGAGTTCGGCATACAGGTTTTCAAGGACCACATAATTGATGTCCGTTCCCAGATGGCGCACAGACGCATTCAGCAGGTTCAGCTTGTTCTGCAGACAGAGCTTCCGGAATTTGGAGCCTGCGGTGGTATACATCTTCGTGCCCTCGCCGCCGTGGGACATATTGATCTCGTCCACATATTCCATGAGAGAAATAGCCTCTTGCTTTCCAATATGTTCATGCAGTGTCCCGCCGAAATCGTTGGTAATATTATATTTTCCATCGGAAAATGCGCCTGCGCCGCCGAAGCCGCTCATGATCGCACACGTCTTGCAGTTTACACAGCTTTTGATCTTCTCTCCGTCGATTGGACAATTCCGCTTTTCCAGCGGACTGCCGGCTTCAAACACGGCAATCTTCAGATCCTCGTTTCCTTTCACCAGCTCATACGCAGAAAAAATCCCTCCCGGGCCTGCGCCGATAATGATCACATCATACTTCATCTTTTTTGCTCCTTTATTTTTTATCCTGTCAACAGACGGTTTTTCATTTCAACTCCGCCACTACATATGCCTGGCCGGTCTCATCGCACAACTCTACAACGGTCCTTTCTTCTTCCTGAGAAAGCTTCGGGAAAATGATATCCCCCATGACTGCGGATTTTTTATAATCCACCCGCAGCCTGTGAACCGGAAAATCCCCTGGAAGCAGGTCCATGGCCATCTGGATATACTGGCTGTTATTCACATGTTCGTTGGTATCTATATGCGCCCTTCTCACCGGGAACGGCTCCAGTGCCAGCGTATTCTCCGGAAGCCGGATCTTCCTGCCTTCGTATTCCATTTCCAGCGGTTTTTCCAGACCATATGGCGCAATTTCCTCTTCCCCCGGCTTTACAGGCCTTCCGGCCTCTGCATCCATAAACACCCATATGGAATTGGCGCAGGCCAGGCGGTTTCCATTTTCATCATCTATGTAAAAATTCCGGTTTCCGAAAAAGCCCTTAAATCCGGTAGCCAGTGTGCCCACCGTGATCCTTTCCCCCAGCTTCGGAAACCGTCTGGCTTCTACCTGCCAGTAGGAGAGAAGCCAGGCCCGCTTCCTCTCCCGCAGGGCGGACAATCCCACCCCGATGTCCTCTGACTGGAAGGTGCTGCAGTCCTGCAGGTAGTTCATCATCGCCGGCAGGGTCAATGTACCCTGATAATCCACCTCGCTGTATCTTACTCTGCTGTCAAATGTATAAATCATTTTTTTATCCTTTCCACCGTTCCCAAAAATACCACTTGATCTGAAAATCGGATGCCGCAGTCATCTGCGCGTATTCTTCTTCTGCCAGAACATTTTGAAGCTTCTGCTTACTCTCCTCGGAAAATACTGCATTAGCCGCATCCTGAAAACAGAGACTCGGATACAGCACGCACCACCAATTATGCCCGTCTGCATCTCCAAGCTCGATCCTGAGCGCCTCATAGTTTCCAGCCGGAAATGTCATGTCTCCGTAGGTCCGGTCGGGGAACCAGCATGTCGTAACCGCGGCATTGACCGGATAATCGTACCCCTGTTCCGCCACGGTCCTGCGGCCCAGAGCTTCCAGTTCGTCCATATGTCTGCGGATCCAGCGGGCAGTCTCCTTTGCATCTCTTGTCTCCGGCATCTCTGTCTTCAGATAATCCAGGATCCGGTCCCGCACCGTAATTTTCAGCGCCTGATCTTCTTCGCTGTCGCTGTTGGCCAGGATATGGAACCGCAGGACCTCCCCCGCCAGATGTTCCTGCATCTGCTTCCCTGCCTCTATGCCGGTCTTCCACATGAGAAACCAGGTAACCATCGCTGCAAGAAGGAGCGACAGTATCACGATCACATATCGTTCTTTACCATGTAGGTCCGGACTCGTGTCACCTGCCTGTATGGCAGTTAAGCGTAATCCTTTGAATTTATTTTTCCGGCAGACAGTTCCTGCCTGGTTCTGGCTCATACAATTACGTTCCATATGTATACTTCCTCCATCTTTTTTACTCCCGGAATTTTCGCTCTTTCGAGCATTTCGGAAATAGATTTGATATCGAAAGTATTGCCTGTTTTCCTTCATGTATACCATTTATTGAAAACTTCTTTGGATGTTACACTGAACTCCTGTCCAAAACAGATCACACTGTGAAAAAGCTGCTGCCTCTCCGATATAAACAATACAAGCTTACTCCTGTCCGCGCAGAATGCCGCTGACCCATTCTACCTGGTTATCAATATGCTGGCAGGTAATCCGCGTCGCAGAATCCACTTCGCCGTTCTCAATGGCAGAGATGATCCCCTGATGCTCCTCCAGAAGCTTAGGATGGCATTCTTTCCGTTTCAGATATTCTACCCGGTAACGGTACATCTGCTCCCGAAAATTGCTCAACAGCTGAATCAGGCGCTGGTTGTCCGTTGCCATATAGATAATGTCATGGAATGCAACATCGGCTTCGGCCACAACAGTGATATCGTTATTTCCCAGAACTTTCTCAAAATCCTCTTCCGCATTTTTCAGATCCTGAAGTCCCTGTGCCTGCATCCGCTCACAGGCGAGCTGAACTGCCAGTGCTTCCAAAGAACGCCGTACCTCCAGTACATCCCGGAGACTTTTTTCCGTAATCTGAGCAACCTCTGCGCCCCGCCTGGGAATGATAAGTACCAGGCCTTCCAGCTCCAGCTTCCGGATGGCCTCCCGGATCGGTGTCCGGCTGACTCCCAGTTTATTGGCAAGCTTAATTTCCATCAGACGTTCTCCGGGCTTTAATTCTCCTCTCAGGATTGCCTGGCGCAGCGTATGAAACACCACGTCCCGAAGGGGCAGAAAATCGTTCATGTTCACTTCAAATCCGGTCTCCATCCTCATTCCCTCCTTGCATTATGTACGTTAGTCACATAGACCTGTTTCGCCAGGGCTTTTCTTCTGATCCTTTCCTGTGCATTTCTTGCCGTTATTTTGTTCTCAAACAGGCCGAATACCGTTGGCCCGCTTCCGCTCATCATCGCATTCAGCGCACCTGCTTTCAGCATTTCCTGTTTGATTTGCTGAATCACCGGGTATTTGGGGATTGTCACATCTTCCAGCACATTTCCCATGCATGCGGCCGCCTTTTTCAGGCTTCCCTCCTCCAATGCCCGGATCAGCCCGTCAATATCCGGATGTTTCACGATTTCTTTCGAATCCAGTGCTTCATAAACTACCCGCGTAGACACACTGACAGGCGGTTTGGCTATCAGCACCGCACACTTTGGAATGGAAGGCAGAACCGTCAGCTTTTCTCCAATCCCCTCTGCAAGCACTGTGCCGCGCAGAATACAGTAGGGTACGTCCGCTCCCAGCCGGACGCCCCGTTCCATCAGTTCCTGCCGGGTAAGTTCCAGCCCGAACAGGCGGTTCATACCGAACAGCACTGCCGCCGCGTTGGAACTTCCTCCTGCCATGCCGGCTGCCACGGGAATATGCTTATCCAATGTGATGCGCACCCCTCCTTCCAGATGAAATTCGTCAATCAACATCTGCGCAGCCTTATATGCAATGTTCCCCGAATCCTCCGGAAGATAGTACAGATTGGAAGACAGTTCAATACCCGGTTCTTCTTTGGATTCCAGTCTTACATTATCATACAGATAAATGGACTGCATGACCATACGCACATCATGGTATCCGTCTTCCCTTCGTCCAAGTACGTCCAGCCCCAAATTAATTTTGGCAAGCGCCTTCAAATCCATCTGTCTCATTTTCCTGTCCTTCCCATTTAGTATCCAGTTTTACTGCGAATATGATAAGAAACCTCCTCATTAGCAAGGTCCGCCATGAAGCCGCATTCTAATGAGGAGGTCGCCATACAAGCTGATTAAATAAAATCTTTTTCTGTCAATATGATCCGGTCTGAATCATCCCTGTTTTTCCCTAATACACGCTTCACCAGCTTTTTCGCCGATGCCTTCTGGGAATGCTCCATAGCCTCGTCCATCACTTCCTTTACCTCCGCAATGGTCACGGCATGGTCTTCCCTCTGCAGCATATCAATCCGGCTGTACAGCGCAAGGATTCCCATCTCATCAATCTGGTATCCATTTTCCTGTGCATAGGTCTGACCGAATGTAACAAGCTCATCATTGATCAGGATCGGAACCTCCAGACGGCTTGTGAACTTTCTGCGGAACTCCCGGTTGGATGTCAGAAGACGATCCAGCGGCTTTCGCTGATCCTCCAACACGATCAAAAGCTCACCGGTATCCCTCTCCATAGCCTTATTTACCCGGGCCACTGTTTTTTCATTCATCTTGCCGGCCTTTTCAATAATCAGCGCGCCTCCGTACAGCTTGCTGAAAATATCGCTGATCTTCTTTTTGTTCAGTGAATCTCCAGTCACGATCGCAACCCTTCCCTGGCGGATATTCCGCTGTTTCTGGATTGCCTTTACTACATCCACGGCAAGTACGGTCTTTCCGTTTCCTTTATTTCCGATGATCAGAAGGTTGCCGGTGTTGGAAGTTCCCCTCCGATTTGTACAGTTTTTATCCTGTTCCAGTACGTCCACAAGCTGTTCGCTCATGCCCCGGACCGGCACAAAGTAGGAGAAAAGCTTCTTCTGTTCTTCTGTCAGGCCTGCCCTTGTACCGATGCCGCTCTGCGTTCTAAGGTCATATCTTCCATGTACAACAAAACCGGTGTCCGACATGGACAGTGCATCTGAAATCTCATCCACGGGCAGAGGCGAGGTCTTTCCCGTAGCAATCAGCTTCGCTGTTTCCTTCCTGCTGAGAGGTGTAGTTGCGGAGAGAATGTTCATTTCTTCCTCTTCATCCGGAACTTCCCGCTCATCATACCGATGCCTTGACGCTCTCTGAGGCCGAAATTCATCTTCCAGGTTTGCTTCTACAGAAGCTGCGTCATAATTGTCTTCATCCTCTTCATATTCTCCGGCGTAGTCATCTTCATACTCGTAATCATAGCTGTCTTCGTAGTCTTCGTCATCATACTCAGCATCTTCCTCGTAGTCATCTTCATACTCAGGCTCCTGATCATACTCTTCGTCATATCCGCCTTCAAAATCGGGCTCATCGCCGTACTCTTCTGGATATTCAGATTCAGCCTCTTCATACTCGTCGTTTTCATACCCCGGATCTGCATCTTCATATTCTCCGCTGTATTCCGATCCGCCTTCTTCATACTCGTTATTCTCATAGTCTGATTCTACATCTTCATATTCTTCACGGTATTCAGACTCACCTTCTTCATATCCATCATTCTCGTAATCCGCCTCTTCGTCTTCATACTCTTCGGTATACTCCGGTTCAGCCTCTTCATACCCGGCATTCTCGTAGTCAGACTCTTCGCCTCCATACTCTTCGGTGTACTCCGGTTCAGCTTCTCCATATCCGGCACCCTCGTAATCCGCCCCTTCGCCTTCATACTCTTCAGCGTACTCCGGCTCAGTCTCTTCATATCCGTTATTCTCATAATCAGGATCTATATCTTCATACTCTTCGCTGTATTCCGGCCCGCCTTCTTCATATCCGGCATCCTCGTAATCCGTCTCATCCCCCTCATACTCTCCGGTGTACTCCGGCTCAGCCTCTTCATACCCATTATTCTCATAATCCGAATCTATATCTTCATATTCTCCGGCGTATTCCTCTTCTCCATATCCGCCATCCCCGCCGGCATACTCTGCATCTTCATACCCGCCGGTATATTCCGCTTCCTGATAGCCCTCATTTTCAAACTCAGGCTCTATATTTTGATATTGTCTGCTGTATTCGTTTCCAGCTTCCTCGTCCAGTTCTTCCTCTTCATAGATCAGCTCACCGGCTTCCTGATACTCTATCGCAAAATGCTCACCGGCTTCTGCGCTTCCACCGAATTCATCATACTCTGCTGCTTCATCATATTCATCGGCAGTCTCTTGATCGTCTCTTCCAAAGCTGATCTCTATGTCTTCTGTGTATTCTTCCCCATCCAGAGCTTCATTTTCTTCCGGGCGGTCATCCGCATACTCTTCTTCATCCAGAACATCATCATAGTCCTCAAACCATTCTGATGATTCATCTACACGAAGCTGGTCTGCTACATCTCCCATATTTTCCGCCGGTTCCTCATCATATACAGCCGATGCCTGTTTTTGCTGTTCCTCTTTCACCGCCTTCTTGCTGGCTTCTTCTACCGGAACGACGCCTTCTATCTCATCAATCATTCTCTGGATATCCAGCGGTAAAATAGGCTCCTCTGTTTTTTTCTTTTTTGCTTTTATGCCGTCGGCTTCCGTTTCATCTTCTTTCGCAGGCAGTTCTGCTTCTTCAGCCTCTATTATATTGACTTCTGAAAAGCTCCCTGAAGCATCTGATACGATTTCTTGATCTCCGAAATACTCTGATTCATCGTCCAGTTCTGTCATAAGATCCAGAAGGTTCATCTGGCCCTCAACCTGATTCTTTTGTTCAGCTTCTGAGGTCTTCACCGCTTCCGGAATATACTGTTCTGCCGGCTGTTCTTCTTCTGCGTCCAGTTCCTCGATCGTTCTTCTTGCTTCCTCATCAAGCTCTGCTATGATCTCTCTGGCATCCTCATTCAGTTCTGCAATGATCTCCACATTTTCTATATTGTCATCCGGAAGGGTCTCCTCATCCTGCCTGCTCTTCTCTGCACTCCTTTCATCCATACTGTCAAGCTCTGCAAGCATTCTCACTGTTTCTTTATCCAATATTCTCGTGTCTACGCTCTGCCCTGATTCCAGGGCTTTGCCATCCACGCTGATCGCTGATCCGCTCTCACTGGAATCCTGAATCTGACTTTCCAGAGACGCATCCGCATCCGCATACAGTTCCTCCAGTGTTTTTTTCTCAGTCAACTCAGGGCTTTCCTCCCCGGGATCCGCTCTCAGTTCTCCTGCTTCTCTTATGCGGATAGGCTGCATGATCGTCGTAACAGGTTCTATATGATGTGTTCCGTCAGAACCATCCTCCAGGCGTTCATCCGGAAATTCATCCGGAAGCAGTTCTTCCAGATCCGGATCTACTTTAAGCTCCCTCAGCCCTTTCTGATTTGAAATTTCATCCACCAGCTTTAAATCTGCAATGGACTCAATCTCCTCAATGGCGCCTTGAAACATGTCCTCTTCAAATACCACATCGGTACTGACAGGTTCGCTGGAAGAATCTCTCACCTTATCTTCTTCTCCCATTCCCAGATTCAGCAGACTCTTCAATGCCTCATCCAGTTTCATGGTACTGCCTATTTTTCTTCCTTTTGCTTCCCGTTTCTTTGTATCTGGAACCGCTGTATCAGAATTGTCCGTCTGTATCTCTTCTGCTTCCGCCAGCATCTCGTCTACAGACTCTTCCTTCGCAGCCGCATCCTTTTCATTTTTATATTCTACTATATTAGGCATCTCCATTGTCTCATTCGACATTCTCGAATACCTGTTATCGTACTTTTCCTGCTGTGAAGGCGTCAGCGGCTTATACTGCATCTTCAGTTCCATCGCCTGGTAGACATATTTCCCTTCATTGAACCACAAAATAAGATCGTCACATTCTTCCAGACATTCCGCTGTCATTCCTGCTTCCTGATAACGTTTTGCCAGTTCATATGCCCACTCTTCGATATACTCTGCCTTCTTGAATGCCTCCAGCGCTTCAATCTGCTGCTCGATGGGTGCTCTCTGGGCTCTCAGAATCTGATACCGCAGGATAAACTTGTTAGGATCCTTCGGTGCAATCTGCTGAAAATCATCATAATAGTCAATCGCTTCATCTACGTTCTTCGTCTTTAATGCAAGTGTACAGAGACGATATACGATCTTCCTGCTTCCCTCCGCACGATGATAAGCAATGTTCAAAACTTCGTAGCTTTTCTGATAGTCCCCGTTCTTTTCGTAGATATCGCTGACATCTGTCAGCATCTTTGTATTGCGCACTCTCTTCCAGTCAATGCTGTCTGCAATCTCTGCAGCCTTATTAAATGCACCGTCCTCCATAAGTTCAAGCATCTGTTCTGTCTTCAGCTTATACTCATATTTGTCCACTGCCGTTCACCTCGTTATCATTCTGTGTATTTTTCGTAGCCGTTGATAGTATAGACGGCAATTCACTGCCATCTGCACCAAGCACCCTATAGCACATGAATTGTAACCATTCTTCTCCCTAGTGTATCATAACTATCGCATATTGTCAAAAAAATGCACCTTCAAATCTTGTTGAAGATGCATTTTTTATGATTTATTTAGTTTTTTCATTCTTTTATTTTAAAAATCGGAGGAACCTCTCGACTCCCACTCCTGTAAGACCTTTACTATTTATATAAATACTTTAGCAGGTATATGTACGACCGCTTTCTACGCTCCTCTCCATATATTCATCTCTTTAAAGTATCACCCTTAGTTATTCCATCTATAATCGTTTGCCTGCTGCAGTATTGTTCTTCAATATTCCAACAATCTACTAAATTATTCTTCCTATAACCTGGAATACTTTTATACAAAATGCAATCTCTCTGATGTTTCTTTACACATCTTGGAAATCCTGCTATCTGTGGCACCTGTATTCAATATGTCTGCAAATGCTGAGTCTTTTGATTATCATCCGGCATCCTTATACTCTCCGATTGTTCATCCTTTTCATACTATTTATACCGGATTCCTTTATCTCAAATAAGTAAAGGTCTCTTCTCCACAGGAATGTACATCTGCCGTACCACTAACATATTGAATTGTAATTAACTCTATACTGTCCACGGGACCTTTACCTCCTTTTCTTAATATTCCAACCACCCTCCGGACCAGAATCTAATCATGATGTAAGTTGTGTCTCCCCCGGAAAATGGCTCCTCTCTGAGATATCCTGTCAATTTCTTTGATGGTTGTATCTCTTTTGGATTGAATTTATAATACCACAGGACTCTTTATTTGTCAATACACTTTTTGAATATTTTTCCAATAAATTTATAATTGT
>OFFP01000355.1_pt1 | contig 37939 bp, 29 predicted proteins | sample 1521431 | NCBI WGS metagenome assembly OFFP01 (sample SAMEA3504104, study PRJEB24116) | mouse gut metagenome | biome: mouse gut; feature: mouse-associated habitat; material: faeces | place: Denmark | collected 2011
GAACAGTCCGTTTAGTGGCAATATAGTCTTACCAACACACTTACGGACTAACACCTAAACAAAAAATTCTTATTTCAAGGAGGAAAGAGAAATGAAAAGAAAGAAATTAATGGCAACCGCCGTAGCAAGCGCTCTTGCTGCAGCACAGATGGTTATGCCGGTTGCTGCTGCTACGGGAGGCGGCAGTGTGGATGTTAATGTGCAGAATACGGATACGGTACTTCGTGTTCAGGTGCCTACCGACCTGGTAGTGGCTGTCGATGAGTATGAGATTGCAAAGGACGGCTCCCAGATTTCGTCAGCAGCTTTTGAGATGGTGAATAAGAGCGCTGTGCCGGTATCGGTGGCTGTAACATCTACCGCAACGCTTGGCAGTGGTATTACACTTGCTGCAACGAATGAAGTGGACAACACCGCAGATGAGATGTGGCTGGCTGTTGCTGCCCAGACCGAAAAGGGAAAGTATGGCGTGGAGAAGATCGGCGATCTCACATCCAAGAGTGCGAACGTTGCGACATTTGACGCTGCAAACAGTAAGGCAGCACAGACATTTTATCTTGCTGAGGCCGGCGGAAATGTGGTTTATAACTTTGTAAATGTTACAACCGCAGGTGATGTTGGAGAAGGTAACAGCTTTGGTGAGTATCATGCTTTGACAGCAGTTAGTTTAGGTTCTGGTAGTGAGCAGCATGACTTAGAGACTGCAGTTGCTGCAGGTGACGTGTACGCTGTTGCGCGGGCGGATTCGACAGTAACGAAGATTGAAAAGGGCAGCACAGGAGTGGGATATGCTGCAACAAACGACTATTACACAGCAGCTGCCGCGTCTACACCTTTGGCAAGCATTCCTGTTGGCAAGTATATCTACGCAGAAATGTCCACCGCTGCAGCTGCCGGCGGAGAAGCTGCATTCCGTTATATTGGTAAGCTGTCAACAAATAAGCAGAACTGGTCAGCTGCTGATTTCAGCAAGATCGTAATCAGTTATACCATTACCGGACTGAATTCCACAACTTACACGGAAGCAGTTGCCGCTAAGGATGTGACCTATGGTCTGTATACCGCACCGGTTGCTCCGACAGTACCGACTACATCTTTCGCATTGGAAGCAGGTAAGGACGTAACGATTCCTGTTACAGTGGGTTCGGGCAGCCTGGCTATGAAGAGTGTTGCTGTAATGCTTGGTAACGACGATCTGGTTGCAAGCGGAGTTGTTTCGCTCAACGCAGAACCGCCTGCATTGATATTGGGCGCGGATACTGTTGACGCAGTATTGGATCTGTATGCAAATGATAATACGGTTCTTCCTATGACTTTAAATGTAGTTATTAATGGAGACAAAGAGAATCCGGTTGAAGTTAAGTTAACGGCGCCTGTTACTCCGTAAGTAAGCGTATGGATTTGTTTTACACAAAGTTCAAATGAGGAAGGAAAGGGGGAGTAGTATAGCTGCTCCCCATTCTTGTAGGTTAGGAGAATTTGAACCTGGCAGAGCCATGAAGCCGGAAGACAGGAAAAGAGATCATGATAAAGCGTGCAGGAGAAGGATGCAACAGAGAACGGATGTGCATCTGAAGTGTGGTGAACGACGACATGGATGTAAAGGAAATGGCAGAGAAAATTATTATTTATGGTGCAAAGTCTATTGCACTTGGAGTGAGCCATGCGATTCAAAGTCTGTATCCGGAAAGGACAGTACTGGGGTTCATGGTGACTTCTGCGGATGAAAACCCCAGGCATTTAAACGGACTTCCGGTTATGGATATTGAAACCTGTCTGCAGAGATACTTTTGTTGGAAAAGACCGGGCAGTTATAAGAAAGATGAGGTTACAATTCTGATAGGAACCCCCGAAACGGTTCACTCTGAGATTATCGGTGTTCTTGAAAGGTACGGGTTTACGAATTATGTTTGCATTGATTGGGAATTGGAAGAACGGCTTATGGATGCATATTATGCCAGGGGAGGGCAGTTCCGGTCATTGCATGATTCGGTTGATTTCGGACAACGGAAAAAATTACAGTTATGTGCAGACGGCATTTGCGTTTACCGTGCAAAATGCCATAGAGATGCAAAGGTTATAAATTTAGACGGAGAACGGAATTGGATGCATGCGGTACAGGCAGGGGCATCTGTAACAGATATACGAGTCGCTGAGGAGTTAGACAACGAGGGAGAGAATATATCCGAAAAGAACGGTAATTATTGTGAATTGACGGTTTTATATTGGATGTGGAAAAACAGAATAAATATGGAAAAAGACGACAGTGCTTACTATGGTTTGTTTCAATCCAGACGTTTGCTGAATATAAAAGATACAGAGATACAATGGATATTGGAAAAGGCTCCGGATGCTATTCTGCCATTTCCGACATTGCATGAGCCTGATATCAGAGAACACCATGAAAGATATATAAAGGAAGAAGACTGGAATGCAATGATGCAGGCATTATATGAGCTGCAGCCGGATTATGCGAAAGCTTTCGGGAAATTATTAAGACAGCCTTATTTTTATAATTATAACATGATAATCGCTAAAAAGAAGGTATTGCAGGACTATTGCGGGTGGCTGTTTCCAATACTGGAGAGAACCGAAAGCTTAAGCAAGCCCAGGGGATGTGACAGGGAGGACCGGTACATTGGATATCTCGGTGAAAGCCTGATGACGCTTTACTTTTTGTATCATGCGAAGCAGTTGAAAATTTTCCATACAGGGAGAATTATGTTAGTGTAATGACTTTGGGAGCCAACATGATATTTTGGCTGTACAGGAAAGGGAAATCTGATGAATTCTGACATTGATATTGTGCTTCCATGGGTGGATGGTTCGGATCCGAAATGGCGGAAGCTGAAAGAGAAGATATGTAAAACGGAATACCCGGAAAAAACCGCAAATTCTAATATTCGCTATGAAAGCTGGGATAATCTTCACTATTGGTTTCGTGCTATAGAAAAAAATATGCCTTGGGTACATAAAATCTTTCTCCTTACCTGGGGACATCTTCCGGCATTTTTGGATGTGCAGCATCCGAAACTGGCAATTGTCAGACACGAGGATTATATACCGTCCGAATATCTTCCGACATTTAATTCCAACACAATAGAGATGAATGTACATCGTATAGCGTCACTTGCAGAAAACTTTATTCTCTTTAACGATGATGTTTTTCCGCTGCAGCAGATAGCGGAAACGTATTATTTTCAGGATGATATTGTGTGTGATGAAGCGGTGGAAAACATTATTGTCACGGCGGCTATGGGACCGATAGCAAATCTGGCCAGATATATGCAGGTAAACAATATGATGATTATAAATCGTCATTTTAAAAAGAGGGCGGTACAGGAGAAGAATTGGGAGAAATGGCATTGCAGGGATTATGGAGAACTGCTGGACAGAACATTGTCTCTGCAGTATTGGAATGATTTTCCGGGCTTTCATGATCCGCATATGGCAAATGCGTTGAAAAAGTCTGTTTTGCAAAAAATATGGGATCTGGAGATATTGGAATTGGACAAAGCATCCAGGGGAAAATTTCGCAGTTACACTGACGTGAGCCAGTATCTGGTTCGTTATTGGCAGCTATGTGAAGGGGAGTTTTGGCCCAGACGTACATTGGGGAAAATGTGTCTGGTAAATAAAGAAAACTGCGGAGAATATGCGGATGGTATTTTGCGGCGGAAGTGGCAGATGGTAAGTCTGAATGAAGATTGTACAGAGAGAGAATTTGAGATGATAAAGAGAGAAATAAACGGCGCGCTTGAAAAGGTATTTCCTGAAAAATCATCATTTGAACGGTAGGCAGGAGCGTATATGGATGAAAAAATAAAGGTTTCCATTATTCTTCCGTCCCTGAACGTGGCAAGATATATAGGAGCATGCCTGACCAGTGTCCGCGAACAAAGCCTGAACGAAATCGAGATGATTTGCGTAGATGCAGGTTCTACGGACGGAACATTGGAAATTATACGGGAGCATGGACAGAAGGATGAGAGGATTTCCCTGATTCATTCAGACAGAAAGAGTTACGGATATCAGGTGAACCAGGGAATAAAAAGTGCCCGCGGCAAATATGTGGCCGTGGTGGATACGGATGACTTCGTAGGACAGAATATGTATGAGACATTGTTTCGTAGGGCGGAGGAGAATCGGGCGGATTTTGTGAAATCGGACTATTACGGTTATAGAGAGGAAGCTGCCGGCAATGAACGGGAAAAGGTCTGCAGTGTGCTTACGGACAGGAAATACTACAATTGTATAGTGGAACCGATTCGAAATCAGAAAATATTTCGGAATCTGTATCCGGCTATATGGAGTGGAATATATAGCAGAAGCTTTCTGGAGAATAATGGTATATGGTGTAACGAGACACCGGGGGCTTCTTATCAGGATACAGGATTTTGGTTTTTAGCGTACGCTTATGCGGGAAGAACGCTTTTTTTAGATATTCCATTTTATCGATATCGATTGGATAATGCGGCTTCATCAGTTCATGACACGCAAAAAGTTTATTGTATCTGTGACGAATGGAATTATATTGCGAAAAACCTTGCAGGTCACAGCCGTCTGGAGGAAGTCAGCGACTCACTGTCCTATGTGTTCTATAGAAAGTATAAAAGAAATCTTGAGCGCATTTCTCCGGGTTCACGGGATGCGTTTTTACGCAGATTTTCAGCAGATTTTCTCATTTGGGACCAATATGGTTATTTGTCTTACAGGATGTTTTCAGGAGAAGAAGAAAGGGAATTGCTGGAAATAATGCACGATCCGGAAAAGTATGGCAAGGGTGTGCAAATGCAGGAAGAAAAATTTCTTGCGGAACTGGAAAGACAACCGGAGGTAATTCTGTATGGAGCGGGAAAAGTCGGAAGAGAAATACTGAGCAGAATGAAGACAAAAGCAAATGTAGTCGGGGTGGCCGTATCCGGAAATGTCGTAAAAGAAGAGAGACTGATGGGGGTGCCGGTGAGAACTGTTGACGCATTGTTAAATTACCGTAAAACGGCATATGTTGTGCTGGCTGTTATGACAGAAGCGTACAAGATTCAGATGAGAGAGAAATTGCGGGAACTGGAGTTTGCACATATAATAGAAATTCCCTACGGATTGTTTCACTATTAATATATGGCTGTATAGAGGGTATTGAAATGATGCTATCGGTGATTGTCCCTGTTTACAATGCAGGGGTCCATTTGGAACAGTGTCTGTGTTCCATTCAAAATCAGACGTATCAGAATTTTGAGGTAATTTTGGTAGATGATGGATCGACGGATCTGTCAGGGAAGATCTGTGACAAGATCGCCGCACAGGATCGGCGTTTTCGGGTTCTGCACAGGAGAAAGGAAGGGCTGGTAGCGGCCAGGATAGCCGGGTTGATGGCAGCAGACGGAGAATGGATTGCTTTTGTAGATGCGGATGACTGGATAGACAATGATTTTCTCGGATTTTTTATGGAATGTATAGAGAGACAGGAAACAGATGTCGTAGTAGCCGGATGTACAAAAGAGACAGGAAGCAAAAAGACCAAACTATTTAACAGGATTCCTTCCGGTTTTTATGAAGAAGAAGGGCTGGTACAGAAGGTTTTTCCTGCAATGCTGTATTTTACAGGCTTTTTTGAGTTTGGAATACTGCCTTATATGTGGAATAAACTGTATAAACGACGGCTGCTGCTTCAATGTTATGAGAATATTGATACATTCATTTATGATGGTGAAGACGCTGCTGTAGTATACCCGTATTTATTACAGTGTAAAAAAGTGATAATAACAGATGCGGTTTCGTATCATTATCGAATTCACAATGAATCCTTGTCCGCAGTAAAAAGGGATAGCTATTACGAGAATACTGCCAGGCTGTATTTACATTTAAAGCGTAAGTTTGCCGGGAGTGGTTATTATGGCATTATGCTGCCGCAGCTGGATCAATATATGCGTATGATGGTTTGGCAGGGCGGGCGGGACAACTTTACAGAGAGCCAGAAACATTGGTTTCCCTTTGTAAAGGTTCCTGAACATGCAAGGATTATTTTATATGGCGCCGGACATGTGGGAAAGGTATATTATTACCAGATAAAGCAGACGGATTATTGCGAAGTGGCAGCATGGATAGATAAGAATAAGGCCGGCGCAAATATACACGGTGTGCGGATAGAAGGAATAGAGTGTCTTTCGGAATTTGCATATGACTATGTTGTTATTGCGGTTGCCGGGTTTGAATTGAAGGAGCGGATTGCGGATGAATTAAGGCTTATAGGTGTGGAGCGGAACAGAATCATACTGTAAAGCCGGGAAAATATGAAGAAGCAGGAAAGAAGGGAGAGGGTAAAGAGAATGCTGTATTCCTATGACATATTTGACACAATCCTTACAAGAAGGACGGCAACTCCCCACGGAATATTTGCGCTTATGCAGAAGCGGTTACAGGCCGGGCATGGCGGCCTGCCGGAGGAAATCGCTTCCGGATTTTATGAACTGCGTATACAGGGGGAACGTCTTGCACGTTATTTTCTGCGTGAAAAAGGCAGTGAGGAAGTAACGATAGACCAAATATACAGGGCAATCAACTCGACGGGACTGTTATGCGATCAGGACATCACAATGCTGAAGCAGATAGAATATGAAACGGAACTGGAAAATATTGTCCCGATACCTGCTGTGACAGAGGAGGTTTTGCACAGAATAAAAAACGGGGAACATGTCATTTTTATTTCCGATATGTATTGGGACGAGGAACATATATATGGGATGCTGGAGAAGGCATTGCCGAACTGCAGGCAGATTAAGTTATACGTATCTTGCGATACAGGAAAGACCAAGCGTACGGGAAATATGTTTTCTTTTGTTCGAGATATGGAGGAAGTGCACGGAGATTGGATACATACAGGTGATGACGAGAACGCAGATTATTTCATTCCGATGAAAATGGGAATTCAGGCAAGGCGTGTATATAAAGAGAAGCTTCTTCCGATTGAGCAGTCGATTTTAAAAGGCGGCGGCGATGATCCCTCCATACAGCTGCTGGTGGGGCTTTCCAAGAATACAAGACTTTTGTACGGACTACAGGGGCCGGGTGAAATAGGAGCATCCCTGGGAGGGTTTTTGGTCGGGAGTTATGTAGTCTGGCTGCTAAACGATGCAAAGAGGCGGGGAATTAAGACACTGTATTTTATCGCGCGTGACGGGTATGTTCTGAAAGAAATAGCAGACATATTTATCGACAGATTCGGGTTGGGGATTTCAACGAAATACATTTATGGTTCCAGAAAAGCCTGGAGGATGCCTGGTTTTGCATCTGAAGATATGGATGTGTTTGAATTGCTGAATGTGTCCGTTCCGGAATTTATCTCCGATTTGTCTGCAATAGCTGATATTTTTGGGATTTCCCTGCCGGAACTGAGACGCTTTTTGCCCAATGGACTGGGGAGGGGCGAGATCAGGCTGTCAAGAATTGATGTGGACATTATTTTTTACTGTTTGGCACAATCTGAGGATTTCAAAGAATACTTGATTGAGATGAACAGAGAAAAGCGCCGGATGGTATGTGATTACTTAAAACAGGAAATAGAAACAAAAGAGGAGCAGGTTGTTTTTGTCGAGGTAGGCGGAACAGGATATACGCAAAACTGTGCGGAGAAATTGCTACGGGAATTTTACAGCGGGAAGGTTATGACATATTATTTCCAGCTGTATTCTCTGAATAAGGAGGAGAAACAATTATTTTTGAATTTTATTCCAGACGGGCATTACATAAAGGATGCGATTGAGCCTTTGTGCAGAGCGCTCCATGGACAGACATGCGGATATATCAGGAAGGGAGATCTGATTGAGCCGTTGACAGAGGACGGAGAAGAACAATATCTGGAAAGCTGCGGCTATTTGAACTATATTGAGGGATTAAGGCATTACGCGGAATGTTATGCACGATTTTACGAAAATATTTTTACGCATCCGACGAACAGAAAGGTGATTCGAAAGTGCTGGGATTATTATACACGCTCTCGGGACAAAACGTTGTGGGATTTTATTGGTGAAATTCCGTTTTCGGTACTTGGTAATGACGGAAGATGTAAAAAGTATGCGCCTCGGCTGGGAAAGGAAGAAATCAGGAAGATCTTTTTGACACACAGAAACGAGCCGGTGGCCTGGTCCTATGATGGAAGTTCATTGAACGCATCTTTGCTGAGGCTCGATGAAGAAGAAAGAGCGTATCTTGCGGAATGCAGGAAGAAGGCCGATTTGGCGGAAAGAGATTCGCACAGGGGGGGTCAGGAGTCTGCAATTGTAAGGATTCCGGCAAAAAAGGTCAGAAAAGGGAGTAGGATAGCGCTGTATGGCGCCGGAAGTGTAGGAAAGGCATTGTGGATTCAGCTAAACGGAAATACAGATTGGGAATTGGAAATCTGGGTTGATCGGCAGCATGCAGTATACGAAAAGGAAGGGTATCCGGTGAAAGCACCGGAAGCGCTGTTGAATACACGGTATGACTGTATATTGATTGCCGTACTGGACATAAAGGTGAAGGAAGGAATTAAGAAGGGATTGATACAAATGGGAATAGCAGAAGAAAGGATACAATGGATCAGCCCGCGGGAGTATTTGGAGGAATACGAAAATGTGTGATAGGATCAGCGTGATTGTCACTGTCTATAATGTAGAAGCGTATCTGGAACAATGCCTTGAATCTGTCACAGGCCAGACATATCGGAATTTGGAGATTATACTTGTAGATGACGGTTCTACAGACAATTCGCCCCAAATCTGTGACAGATACGCGGACAGGGATGAAAGAGTGCGGGTTATCCATAAGAAAAATGAAGGACTTGTGCGTGCAAGAAAAACAGGAGTTATGGAAGCTTCCAGTAAATATGTGGGATATGTGGATGGGGATGACTGGATTGAACCGGAAATGTATGAGCGGTTGTTGAAACATATGAAGGAAAACGGAGCCGATATCATCGCATCAGGGAGAATTGAGGAGTACCCGGAACGCTCTGTTGTACGCCGAAACAAGATGAAAGCGGGACTTTATGACGGTGATAATAAGGTCGGGCTTTATCGGAGAATGATTTTTTCCGGCAGCTTTTTTGAGTTTGGCGTTTTTCCCACCGTGTGGGACAAGCTGTTTCGAAGGGAATTGCTGTTTCGCAATCAGATGCAGGTGCCTGATGAGATTGTAGTGGGAGAAGATGTGGCATGTACGTTCCCATGTATACTTGAGGCAGATAAAATATATATCACCAGGGAATGCCTTTATCATTATCGAAGAAGGGCAGATTCCATGTTGCGCACGATTGACAGAAGATACAATATGCGTGTGAAGGTATTGCAGCAGTATTTATACGAGCGCTGCAGTGGGAGTTATTGCTGGGAAAGTCTGCGTAGGCAAATCAATGTTTATATAATGGATATGGTACTGAACGGCGCTTCGCTGGAATATGATTTTCGATTTGCGCCGGAAATTGGGCATGGTTTTCTATTTCCGTTTCAGTCAGTCAGGAGAGGCGGGAAAATCGTGTTATATGGAGCGGGCGGGGTCGGAAGACAATATTACCGACAGATTATGCATTCAGGATACTGCGAGGTGGTTCAGTGGGTGGATAAAAGGGCGGGCGGACTCAAAGACATGCCTGTAGTAATCGGTTTACCGGAAGGGATGCGCGATATCTCTTACGATCAGATTGTAATAGCCGTGATGGAAGAGGAACTGGCGGAGGATATTAAAAGAGAACTGGTGCGGACGGGAGTGGAAGTCTCAAAAATCGTATGGGAAGACCCTGTTATATGAAGGTGCAAAATGGATAAATTAGTGACGATTATTATGCCCGTATACAACGCGGAGCAATTCCTGAAGGACAGTATCAGCGATATCAGAAATCAGACATATCGTTTTTGGGAACTGATATGCGTTGACGACGGTTCAACGGATCAATCAGGGAAGATTTTGACCGAGTTTCAGCGGGAGGAGGAACGGATTAAGGTTCTTCGGCAGACTAATAAAGGGGCTGCCCGTGCAAGAAACAGCGCCATGAAGTATATTACGGGGGAATATGTTTTGTTTTTGGATGCCGATGACCGGTTTCGTCCGGATTTGCTGGAGAAGGCGGTTATGCGGGCAGATTGTCTGAAGACAGATATCCTGCTCTTTGACGCGGAATGTTTTGACCATGAGACCGGACAGAAATTGCCGGGGGAATGGCTGGTAATGAGAGATAAACTTCCTGCCCAAAAGGTATTTTGCTTTCAGGATTTTCCGGAGAATATCTTTTTGTTTTCCCATTCGGTACCATGGAACAAGTTATACAGAACTAAATTTCTGAGGGAAAACGAGATTGTTTTTCAGGAGATTCCCTTTGAGGAAGACGTAGTTTTCGTCAGCATGGCAAATATAAAAGCAGAAAAACTTTCTTTTCTGGACGAGCCGCTTGTGAAATACAGACAGAATAATCATGCTTCTCTGACGGGAAAAATTGTCAGACAGAAATATCCTATGTGTGTGTACGATGCGATGGAGGCTTTGCGGCAGGCACTTGTGGAGGAAGGCATCTATGAACAGGTTTGGAAAGGGTTTGTAAATTATGCGGCAGAACATTTTTTGTGGAACCTGGAAGTGATGGCCGGAGATGGCTACGAGTGTCTATATGCGAAAACAAAGGAATATTTCAGAGATATCGTTCAGGTCGGAAGAATGGAAGCAGCGGATTTTATTCGTGACGATTTACATCAAAAAATAAAACGGCTGTGTCAATACGATCAGAGGGAATATCTTTTTTTTCTGCTGCAGGACAAAAGGCAGGTTATAGAGAAGATAAATAAGGACTTTGCCGGACTCCTGGAATATACGGAGAAGCTTAAGAAGAATTTAGAGTTCATAAAATCGAACAGGAAATGGATTTTCGAAAGCAAAAAGGTGCCTGCCGGAAGCAGGATTATCCTGTATGGAGCGGGAGAAGTCGGGAGAGATTATTTTGCGCAGTTTAAGAGGGAAGGGTGCTATCATTTAGTGGCCTGGGTTGATAGAAATTATAAGGAAATGACGGGAGGGTTTCATATCGAAGCACCTGAAAAGATTCCGGAGTATGAATGGGATTATGTAATTATTGCTGCCTGTAATCCGGAGATTGTGAGAGATATTCATGGAAAACTCAATTCCATGGGAATATCGGACAGTAGAATAGAACAAATGTTTTTGTAGGTGACAGGAGTGTAAAGATGAAGTTAATAAAAGGCAGTCAAGAAGAAAAGCAGTCTTTTTTTCACTGGGGTTTTCAGATATTTGACAAGTGGCTTCAGATTAAAAACGGCGGCAGGTCATTAACGGAATATTTTGAGGATAATGAAATTCACAATGTAGCCATCTATGGCTTGGGGGCAATCGGAAGAAGGTTGCTGGAAGAACTCAGACAGGGACAAGTGGAGGTTCTTTATGGAATTGACCGCAATGCAGCAGGCATTTCCATAGAAGGCCTGGAACTGAAAACACTGGGCGGTAATCTTCCGAAAGTTGATGCAATTGTTGTGACGCCCATAGCATTTTATGATATACAGAGAGATATTTATCGAAGTATGGGAAAAGATGTTGATGTCATTTTTATAGAAGAGTTGCTGGAGTATTGCATGGGGAAGGACATGCCATGAAGGAAATCAGATGAATAAAAGGAAAAAAAGTTCCAAGGCTGCTATTGTTACATGGTGTTACGATAACGGAAAAACGAATTACGGACAAATTTTACAGTGTTATGCCATGCAGACGATAATGCAGAGGCTGGGATATAACACGAAAGTGATACGATATAGAAAGAGAGAACACGATGAAGCGGTGTCATGGGAACGAAAGCCCCAAGCGGTAATTAATCTGTATGAATTGGCGTACAGATTAATCAGGGTGGAAAAAAAGCTTGATGTAAGAATATTGAGATTTGTCACATTCATCGGAAGAAATATATTTCTTTCAAGACAATGTTACACAAAAGAACAGGTGGAAAAAGAATGCGGCGATTGTGAAGTTCTGGTATGCGGAAGCGACCAGATATGGAATCCTGCATGGTTTCAGGATGTTTATGCGTTAAATTTCGGAAAGGACTCGCAGAAAAGAATTGCCTATGCACCCAGCGGTGTGATGATTGAAAATGAAAGGAATAAAAAGGTGTACAGGCAATTGGGAAAATACATTGACAGATTTGATTTGGTTACGGTCCGTGAAAAGAAGAGTATTGCGATCCTGGAAAAATATACAAAGAAAAAAATAAGAGATGTATGGGATCCGACTTTGTTGCTGACGCAGGAGGACTGGAATCGCGTGTCGGCGGGAAGCGTGACGGGAAAGCCGTATATATTCTGCTATTCCCTTGGAAGGCTGAGAGCGCATAAGGTTCTGTTAAAATATATTATGAAAAAATATGAGGCGGACAGAGTTCTGTATATTGTGTCTGGGTATTATGAAAATGAGAGCGACCTGGAAAGGGGCGGATACTTTTACCCGGTAAAAAATGCAGGTCCGGCACAGTTTCTTGCATTGATACGTGATGCTAATGCTGTATGTACGGATTCGTTTCACGGGTTGGCTTTGTCCGTTATTTACCGCAGGCAGTTTTTTGTATTGGACAGACGGGATTTACAGGCAAATGTAAACGCAAATTTTGTAAGGCAGGAAAACCTGTTGGAAAGAGCAGGTATTGGAAGACAGCGATTTGTAAAGTGTGTCAGAGACGTAGAAGAAGCCGGGGAAATAGATTACGGAAAAGTACAGGCGGGTAATTGTTGGGAAGAGGTAAAAGCCTTATTCGGAGAGGTTTTATAGGCTTTGGGACTGGAAGGATTACCTGAAAGCGATTTCGAGGAGAGAGGATATTACGTTAAATGGAGCTGCTGTATCAATTGAGATGTTTGGGTTATGCGGAAATAGGGGACGCAATCTGGTTTCCCAATCTTTATTTTAATGCATTGGTAAAGATGAATAAAATAACAGGGAAAATAGAGGCTTTGGAAAAATTTACCGATTATAATATACGATGCCGGTTTCTGTTTTCTACGGCAGTATCTATAGAAGGGTACCTGGTATTTATACCAAATGAAAGCAGGGAGATTATTTCATATCATGTTTTGACCGGGCGGTATCATTCGGTTAGCCTGGATTATAAGATGACAGGAAAAGAGAGTACGCTTTTTGGGAACGCCTGTGTATATAATCAATATGTCTATATGTTTCCCACAAGATCCAGATGTGTTGTAAGATATGATGTTAAATCAAACAGCATCCGTTATTTGGACTGCGGTATAGCAGCCGCATTAAGGGATGTACCTTCTGAGGAGACATGTTTTATCATGCAGTATGAAATGATTGACGGCAAGATATATCTCCCGTTTTCATGTATAAACGCAATTGCCGTTTTTGACCCGGACCGGGAGACTATGGATATCAAATATCTTACGATCAAAGGCGGATGTACAACAATAAGCGGTTATAAGGGCAAATTATATTTGGCATCTGCAGGCGAAAACAGGATATATGAATGTGATAAACAGGATTTATCAATATTTTCTTACCCGTGTCCGGAAACGCCTTGCGCGGAAGCGAGTCTGTATTCTTATTCCGCTGTTATAGGAGAAAAGATATTCTTTTTCCCTTTTTCCGGCGGCATGATTTTGTCAATGGATGCCAAAACGAAAGAAATAAGGGAGGAGTATGAAATACAGAATAACGGTCATGAAGTCGGCAGTGTTTATTATGTGGGGAGGAGCGGGGAACGTTTTCTGGCAATAACTGCCGAGAATGAGAGTTTCAGTCAGCTTTGTTACGAGAACGGCAAAATGCGGTTGATACCGTTTTATGGGCAGGACTGTCAGTATAACAGAAAAACAATCAGCGAGTATCTGTTAAAGCATTTATTCAATGAAATACAGTATGAAGAAGAGGAAAGCCTGGAAGAATGTATAAATTTAATAAGCGCTGCTGACATATCGGTTGAATATAACCAGCGGGAAAATTGCGGAAGCACAATATATAATCGTCTATGCGATTATAGAAAGGGATGCGTATTATGAAAAAAGTCATTATATGGGGAATGGGAAGGGATTACGAAGAATTAAGGCTGTTATTTCAATATTATGAGATGATAAATGCATTTTCAGTAATTGGGATAACTTCTGAAATCGATGATTATTTGTACTTGGACGGATATCCTTTTTTCAAACGTGATGAAATTGTAAAGCTTCCGTTTGATTATTTGCTTATATGCTCCAGAACTTTTTATGGTTCCATTAAAAGAGAAGCAAATTGGGCAGGTATTCCGGACGAGAAAATTTTATCTGCATTTGCATTGCAGATTCCAGGATTTGAAATTGAGAGATATATGAGACTTAAGAATCAGCATATGACGATTCTGGCAAACAGTTGTTGGGGCGGGGCAACCTATCGTAAGCTGCAGTGGGAGTTTCGGTCTCCGCTGATTAACACATATGTTCCGGCGGAGAGTTTTCTGCGGCTTATGAACGGCCTGGGGGAAAGTATAAACAGACCGCTGAAATTCAAACGTAATAGTTCGGAATTGCAGGATAATATAATATATCCGATATACACGCTGGGAGAAGGAATCGAAATTCATATGCCTCATGCGGCTGACTTAAATCAGGAGGAGCAAAAATGGGAAGAAAGGGTGAAGCGCATTAACTTTGACAATATTTTTGTTGCCATGTTTACTGAAAATATTATGGAAGCGGAAGAATTTGAACAGCTGCCCTATTCTAATAAGGTATGCTTTGTTCCCTTTCAAACAGATTTTCCGTCCTGTCTGACGATAAAAACACATGAATGCAGAAATCCGCATATGCATATAAACGCAACCTGGTATTCAGCGTATGGGAATGCTGAGGGCCTATATAAAGAATACGATGTACTGGACATAATAGAAGGTAAGATAAGGCATTCGAGCAGGACACAGACGGGAGAGTAAGGCAAAAGGTGTTTGGAGGGTAAAAGCTATGCATATTCTAATTCTTGGCGGAACAGGCGTTATCAGTCATTATGTGGTAGAAAAATACAGGAATATGGGGCATCGGGTGACGGTAATAAATCGTGGGAATCGAAGAGAATTGAATATAGACGGTGTGGAATATGTAAACGGGAACGCCAACAGCCCGGAGGGGCTGCTGGCAGGAGTCGGAAATCGTTTTTATGATAAAATTCTGGATTTTGTTACATATGACAAATCCGTTATGCGGATGAAGGCGGAAACACTGCAAAAACGGTGCAGGCAATATGTATTTATCTCTTCCGTGGCGGTTTATGAAAGAAAACAGGGAATAAAATCTTATACGGAGAAAATGCCCGTCGGTAACAGCTTGTGGCCCTACGGAAGGAGGAAGAGCGAATGTGAGAGCGTATTACAATCATTATATTGCAATCAAAAAGACTGCTGTTATACAATTGTCCGTCCGGGAATTACATGCAGTGAAATGTTTATTCCCTATTCGCCCATTGATTCCTATAACATGCCGGGGTATTTAATTCATTGCATGCTGAAGGAAAGAGAAATTCTCACTGCAGACAGGGGAGAAGATAAGATACAGGTGATTCATTCGGCAGATTTGACAGATAACCTATATGAGCTGCTGAACAGGAAAGAGAGTGAAAATGAGTGCTTTAATCTGTGCGGAGATGAATATATTACCTCCAATCAGGTTCTTGAAAAACTCTCTGAGTGCCTTGGCGTAGAGGCAGTGGCCTGTTATGTGCCGAGGGACGAATTCATGGGGAAGACAGACATGGAACCGCTTACGGAAGGCGGATGGCATGATTCTTATTCCAACGAAAAAGTGAAACAGATTCTTGGGAGCGCATACCGCACAGGCAGAAATGTCCTGGATAACCTGTGTGAGTGTGTAAAATATTTTCTGTGTCACTATGAATATGCCGGGTGGCCGGAAACAACAGAGTGGCAGATACGACGGGTAATTGAAGAGGCGAAAGAGAAAGGAAAAGCGCATATAAAGTATATATCAGCATGTAGCGATAACAAAAACCACTGGGCGGCGCTGTACGGCAAACTGGATATGAAATTATGTCAGGCGCGAAATTTGTCTGAAAAGCGCCGTATCAATGAAACATGTCTTGCCAGGTGGCTGCGCCTGGAGATGGAACAGATTCATCTGGCAGATTATTTTTGCCGACGGGGAATTACACGAATCTGTATATATGGATATGGCGTGCTGGGGCGACAGGTGATTAAGGCACTGGAAGGAACTTCTGTAGATATCCTTTGTGTGATAGACCGGGAAACCGACTCGGAAAAAGGGAATCTTATGTTTCGCAGATCGGCGGCGGGATTGGAGCAGGAATATATTCTGGTCAGCGTATTGTCCGCGGCATGGACAATCGTTAATTTACTGAAAGGACTGGGATGCAGGCATATTATTTTACTGGATCATGTTTTGGATATGCTGGAACGGGATGCAGTGAAAAAGGAGACGGACAAGCGGGTGTATCCGGAATTGGCCAAATTTCGAAAAATAGATGAAGTCAACGATCTTCAGGCAGTCAATTTCGGAACAGGCATGGGGTATTATGATTTCTCCTATGATGGGTTGCCGGTGAGAGCATTTAATTTTGCCATGCCCCAGCAGAGCCTTGAATTTGATTATAAGCTGATGAAGTATTATCAGCATAAATTGTCAGAAGGATGCCTGGTTTGTATTGTGCTTACCTATGACATTTTCCTGGCTGATCACATTCCCGAAATTGATGAAATTAACGAGCGATATTATTCCGTTTTACCAGAAACGGAGGTGGAGCCGAGATGTAATACTGTATTTAAAGTCTATATGGCAAGACAGGACCTACATCAGATAGAAGCGGAGTACGCTCTGGAAGAAAACAGGGATCGAAGCATACAGGAGCGGCAGGTTGAAGAACTGCTGGATATCTGGAATAGGCAATTGGGAATTCCGACGCATGGAACAGGCGTACAAAGACCGGAATGGAGGCGGGATATAGATGCATCTAAAACATGGCTGAAAAAAATCCTGCTATTATGCAAAGAAAAAAACTGGAGGCCGGTTATTATTGTTCCGCCCATGAGTCGGCTGCTGCTTGACAGGATAAGCATGGCGTTCAGGAAAGTTAATTTTTATGACATTTTATATACAGTGATCGGAGAAGAGATTCCGGTATTGGATTACTCTGAGGATAGAGTGTTCTGTAATCCTGATTTATATGGATTGCCCTGTTTTTTGGCGAAAAAGGGAGCGGCGTGTTTTACAGGAGATGTTTTGCGGCAGACGAAAATCCTGAAGGATGATTTAGAGAGGAGTATAGATGGATAAATGGACGGGGGCTTTCGAGGGACAGTGTACAGGATGTGCGGCGTGTGCCAATATATGTAAAATGAATGCTATAGAAATGGTCAGGGATGAGAAGGGATTCGTATATCCTTATGTCAATAAAGATATATGCATTGACTGCGGAGCGTGTGTGAAGGTATGTAAGGCTTGCCGGGAGAGAGCGGAACATTCATCTGTTTGCCGGACTGTATATGCCATGCGAAGCAGGAATGAGGAAGTCAGGCTGCGAAGTACATCCGGCGGAATTTTTTCGGAACTGGCGTGTTGTATCCTGGAAAGAAAAGGCGGTATCTGCGGTGCGGTTTATCGTGACGACTGGTCTGTGGGACATGATATCATATGGAATTCTGGTGATTTGGAAAAAGTAAGACGTTCCAAGTATCAGCAGAGTAATATCGAACTGCAGTTCAGGAAGGTGAAGGAGGCGCTTGATGAACGGAAAGAGATTCTTTTTTGCGGAACGCCGTGTCAGGCGGCAGGGCTGAAGGCCTTTTTGGGAAAGGATTATGACAATCTTTTCGTGTGTGATTTTATTTGCAGAGGAGTGAGTTCGCCTAAAATATTTGCAAAGTATATAGAGGATTTAAGGAATCGATTTGCTTCGGATATCAAGTATGTGTGGATGAAAAACAAGTGCAACGGATGGCACAGCCTGACGACCGTAATCGGATTTGAAAACGGGGCGGAATATAGAAGGGAAGGTATGAATGACAGCTATGTTCGGCTTTATCTGAAATATAATGTGGGTGTAAGAGAGTCCTGTTATGCATGCGGATTTAAAGGAAATAAGAGCGCTGCGGATATTACGCTGGGAGATTTCTGGGGATTGGACAATACAGAGCTGGACGATAATAAGGGTACTTCCGCCGTCATATGCCGTACTGAGAAAGGCACCGGACTTCTTGCGGAAATCAGCGGTAATGTGGTCGGACAGAAAATGCGGCTGGAAGACATTCAAAAAGGAAATCCCTGTCTGGACAATTCGCTTGGAAAGGGTGACACGGATATGAAAAAGTTTTATGATGTGCTGGAAAAGGAGGGCTATCAGCAGGCACTTAAGTGGATAGCGGTAAATGCAGATGAGCAATAATGTAATCTTTTGGGGATGCGGTAAAATTGCGCATGATATGTACAACAGATACGGGGCAGAATTTACATTGTTATATGGGATATCCAATAATTACAGGGAAACCATATTTACCGCGGATGACGGAAAGGAATTCCCGGTAATAAGGCCTGAAAACAGGAAAAAGAAGCTGGACGGAACAATTGTCATCTGCAGCGCGGAATATGAAAATATTGCGGAACAGTTGGTTTTATTGGGTTACACTCCGTTTATAGATTTTATAGACTATGAGCTGGCGGATATTTTGTGGTCAGGAAGAAGGATTGTGCTGTTCTATGGCTTTTGTCATCTGAGAGGAATCGCGGAATGCCTGAAGGGGACCAGGGAGTTTTCGGATACTTATGCGCCGGTCTTTGTACCGAATTACCTGCCACTTGGATTTTACAGAGAGGGGCGATTGACGTATCTGGCTGCGCATTGCAGCGTTTTGATCTATGGCATGGCACTGGCACAGGAAAATTATCGTAAAAATAGTGCGATATTGGGCGGATTAAAGGAGGGTGTAAAAAGGATGTGCCTGCATCCTGTGTATTTCGGCGGATATTTTCCGCAGGAAAAGCGATCATACAATGCCATGAATGATCTGGCTGTGAAATGTGAAGGATATGATTATACACCATTTTCTTATGGGGATAGCTGGCTCAATAAATGCATTTTACAGGGGATGGGTGTTGACGAGGTTCTGGAGCATATTGCGGACGGAGAGGTTTATTCCAGGGATTTTATTTTAAGATATGCGGAAAATGAATGGAAGCGATTAAGATATCAGGAAGGGGAAAGTGACTTTCGGATTGCGGATTATCTGGAAAAAAATTATTGGAAACACAGACTTTTCCGAAATGAAGCACATATGGAAAACGAGATTATATGCCAGTATGCTCTGCAAATTTTGCAATATCTGGGCTGCGGAGGGCAAGTCCAGGAGCTGCAGGAGCCGTTTTTAAACTGCTCCCAACACTTTATTTATCCATGTGTGGCAAGGGCGCTTGGGCTGAAATGGGATGTATGGAATGAGAAGCTGGATTTGTATACTTATGGAGGTTGGAGAAAAGTGGAGACAGAAGAGTACATTAAAATTTACTATGAGACATGCAAAGAAATATTGCTGCTTAAAAAGAGGCATATGTTCCCGTAAAGAAACAGAAAGCGCTGAACCATACAAGGGGGTATGACAATGGAAACAGAACATAAAATTGAACTTTTGAATGAAATATTTGAGAGGAAACTGGCAGCGGATGACCTTGATAAGGAAGTTGAGAGCAGCCTTGAGTGGGATTCGTTTCATATTATGAATTTTCTGGTCACAATAAAAGAGACATATGGACGAAAAATCAGTATCGAGCAGATATCTGCGGTACAGTATATACGTGATTTGCTGCAGATGATGGAGGGAGTGTGAGAAATGTTTTTGAGAAATATGGCCTCCATAGCACACAGAATCGCTGTGGTGGATGGGTTTGATAACAAATTAACTTACGGAGAACTGGAGAAGATAAGTGAGGACTATAAGCGCTGTATTCCGACAAGAAGCCTGGTAATGATTCTGTGTGATTACGCGATTGAAACAATCGCGTTTTATTATTCTCAATTGTCGAATGAGTCAGTTCCTATGCTGATTGACAGAAAAACAAAGCCTGATATATTGCTAAAAATAATAGAAACATACAGACCGCAGTTTATCTGGTGTGTATCCGGAACGGAAGAGTACCTGGCCACTGTTGCTGCGGAAAGAATCTGTAATGCAGGCAACCATCTGCTGATAAGGCTGGGCTTTGGCAGGTGTGAAATGGACGCAGGGCTGGCGTTGCTTTTGACCACATCCGGAACCACCGGGAGCGCAAAATTTGTCAGGTTAAGCTATGAGAATTTGCTGTTCAATATACAGGCTTATGTCAAAAAAATCAATATTTGTGAAGAGAGCAGGGGAATCACGACTCTGCCCATGCACCATTGCTATGGTTTGTCACTCTTACACATGCATTGGCTGGTCGGGGCGTCCATATGCGTGACAGACTGGTCGGTTCTGGATGTCAGGTTTTGGGATTTGCTGAAAAAGGCGGGAGCCACAAATTTTGCAGGTGTTTCGTATACTTACGAGATGCTGAAACAAATTGACTTTCTTGAAAATGACTATCCGTCATTGCGCTTTGTGACACAGGCCGGCACAAAAATGAACGATGCGATTAAAAAGGAATTCAGCGAGGGACTGCGGAAGAAGAATGTGGATTTTTATATATGTTATGGGCAGACAGAGGCAAGCACATTTATTTCCTGTTTGTCTTATGAGGATTCCCTGAAAAGGCCGGACAGTGTGGGAGAACCACTCTTGGGTATTGACACTTTTATCGAGAATCCAGATGAAAGGGGAGTTGGGGAACTGATTGTAAAGGGTAGGACGGTAAGCTTAGGGTATGCTTTCGGGTGGGAGGACCTGGCGCAGGGAGACCATAATAAAGGGTATCTGCATACCGGAGACTTGGTATATACGGATGAGGAGGGGTATCTATTCATTAAAGGAAGAAAATCCCGTATTGTTAAGCTTTTAGGTGAAAGAATTAGTTTAGACGAACTGGAAACTGCCTTGACGTTACATTTTTCAGGTACTGAATTCGTATGTTCCGGTGAAGACGATAGAATCGCTGTTTTTTTCAGTGGCAGTCGGACAGAAAAAGAAGTACTTGACTTTTGCAGGCAGCAATTTTCCATACCAGGTAAATTGGCAGTGTGCTGTCACATAGGAGAGTTGCCCCGTACAGGCACAGGCAAGGTTGATTATTCGGAATTACGGAGAATTGCGAATAAAATCCCGAATAGGAGGTAATGCGTAGATGAACTTCGAACTCACAGCCTCCATGATGTGTGCCGATTACGGCCATCTGGAGCAGGAAGTAAAAAACCTGGCGGAAAGTGGCATAGACTCCTTCCATATCGACATCATGGACGGACGCTACGTCCCCAATTTTGCCATGTCTCTGAACGACATGCGCTACATCGCCGGAGTTTCGCCCAAGCCCCTAAATACTTTCCGGCGGCCGTCTGCCGCGGAGAATGTGCCGGGAATGTACCGGGACGTATGCTTTTATTTTCGTTATTGCGTTGGGAACTCTTCAGTAGTATAATAGAACCAAGTTTCACTCAGCTGAAATTCGGAACCGGCAACAGGCACGATTTACAGGAGAACCCTTAAAATGAACAGAAAAAAGTCTCTGCAGCAGGTAGTCTACGTCGTATTTCTTTTGGCGGCAATCGTCGTTTTATTCCAATGGTACACCTCGCGGAACCGGGAGCGCATTGAAGAGCGCAACAAAAATTATGCGGCGGATGCCGCGCAGCTGAAGGCGGATCAGATTGACGGCGAACTGCGGAACGCGCTGAACCGGATTACTACATATGCTTTTTTTGTGGGGGAAAGTATGGAGGGATCGGTGGTTACGGCGCAGACGCTGGCAGATATGGAAGAGAAAATGATCTTTGACGCATTGATGTATACGGATGCCGAAGGGGTGGATTATGCTTCCGACGGGCGGACGGCCGATGCGACGGCTCTCTTTTTCTATCAGAAGGGAATGAAGGGGGAAAACGGAACCGGTATTCTTTTTGACCCTCATTTTTTTGACGAGAAGATGGTGTGTTTTTACGCGCCTGTTTACAGGCAGGGAGAAATCGTGGGAGTGCTGCGCGCGGCCTATCTGGCGGAGGAATATCTGCGGAGCATGCTTGCCGCCACCTATTTCGGAGAGCCGGCCAACGTATATCTGTGTACGCCGGAGGAACGGGTGATCGCGGGTTCCGACAGCCGCCGGTCCTATGAAGGCAGCCTGACAGAGATACTGACGGAGGAAGGCATCATCGATGAGGCTACGGCGGGAAAAGTAAGCGAGGTGTTTGCCGGCGGCGGGAAAGGAAGCTTCCTGTGTGCGGCTGACAGCAAAACGGATAACATCTGTGTGACATATCTGGATGACAATAAATTTGTCCTGGTGCAGACATTTCCGAAGAACGTTACTCAGGAAATGATAAGGGCGGAGAATCTGGTGGGGATTCAGCTGGAAATCTGCCTGATTGTCCTGTTTGCCGTTTATATCATTCTCCTGCTGATCCGTTCGGGGCGTGAGAAAAAGCGTCTTGAGCGGGAAAACAGGGAGATGGGGTATATTATTGAGGGCGTCAATATCCTGTTTAACCGGTTTGCCATTATAGATTTCGAGACGGGAACCTACCAGTATCTGGCAGGGACCCATCCGGAGGAGAGCAGTATCGAATCCAGGGGCAGTTACCAGGAGCTGGTGGGACATATGTGTTCTATTTTGGCTGAGGAGGAGGCGAGGGAGGAATTTGCCGAATCCGTTGCGGCCGATAACCTTGTGAAGGCACTGGAGGAGCGGGATGAGGTGCGCTTTGAGTGTCATGTGCAGTATGACGGCCATACGGAGTGGGAGCATGTGAGCGCCGTCTGCCTGCAGAGAAAGGACGGCAGGGCGGCCAAGGTGCTGTTTACCCGTCAGAACATTACCGAAATAAAGAGAAAAGAACTGCAGATGCAGGCGGAGATGTCTCTGGCAGACCGCAAGGAGAGACAGTACCGCATTGCCATTACCACGAATTCGCTCTGCACCTTTGAATTTAACCTGACAAAGGACGTGATTGCACAGGATATCGTGCGTGTGCGGGGCGGACGGAGTGTGTCCCTGCTGGAACGGGCAGGGCTTAAGGCGCCCTGCAGGGCGTCGGAATGCTTCCGGAGATGGCAGGGCTTCGTCATGGAGGAGTCCCTGGAGGGATACAGCAGCACGGTAAATATAGGACATCTGAAGGAATGCTTCGAAAACGGAGAAGCGGAAGTGGATGTGGATTACTGGGAAACCTATGAGGGCGGTGAGCAGATATGTGTCCGCCAGTCCTATGTCATGACGAGGGACAATAACACCGACGACATTATGGTCATGGTGGTAACCAGGGAGATCACCGAGCAGGTCAGGAAGCAGAGGGAGCAGACACAGGCGCTGCAGGATGCGCTGATGCAGGCGCAGCACGCGAACCGGGCGAAGAGTACATTCCTGTCCAACATGTCCCATGATATTCGGACACCTATGAACGCAATCATAGGCTTTGCTACCATTGCCGTTAGCCATATCGACAATAAGGACCAGGTGAGGGACTGCCTGCAGAAGGTTTTGTCTTCCAGCAATCACCTGCTCAGCCTGATCAACGATATCCTGGATATGAGCAGGATTGAGAGCGGAAAGGTGCAGATTAAGGAGCAGGAATGCAATGTCTCCGAGGTTATGCACAATCTGGTCAATATTATCCAGCCCCAGGTGAAGGCGAAGCAGCTGGAGCTTTTTATAGATACCTTCGAGGTTGCCAACGAGGATGTGATTGCGGATTCCCTGAAACTGAACCAGGTGTTTATCAATCTGCTGAGCAATGCCGTAAAATATACGCCCGCAGGCGGTATGATATCTTTTCGGATCATGCAGAAAACCACTTTCCGCCACGGATACGGCGATTATGTGTTTATTGTGAAAGATAACGGCATCGGTATGTCCCATGAGTTTGTGGAGCATATTTTCGAACCCTTTGAGCGGGAATCCACCGCCACCCAATCCGGCATTCAGGGGACAGGGCTGGGGATGGCAATTACGAAAAACATCGTGGAGATGATGGGCGGCACCATCAGCGTGGAAAGCGAGATCGGCAAGGGGAGCGTTTTCACGGTGGAGCTGAGCCTGAAGCTTCAGGACGTGGAGAAAAACGCGGAACAGATCAAGGAACTGGAGGGATTAAGGGCGCTGGTGGTGGATGATGACTTTAACATCTGCAACAGCGTGAGCAAGATGCTGAAACAGATCGGTATGCGCTCCGAATGGACCACTTCCGGCAGAGAGGCGGCATATCGGGCCAGGCAGGCATATGAGGAGGGAGACTCCTATCACACCTATATCGTTGACTGGCAGATGCCGGAGACCAGCGGCGTGGAGACGGCGAAGAAAATCCGGAGCGTAGTGGGAGCGGAGGTACCCATTATTATATTGACGGCTTACGACTGGACGGATATCGAGGAGGAGGCGAAGGCGGCGGGTATCACCGCATTCTGCGCCAAGCCGCTGTTCCTGTCGGATCTGAAATCCGCGCTGCTGGCGGCAAACAATCTGACGGGAAAAGATGAAGGCGCCGCATCCTGGACCCAGGCGGATTTCAGCGGAAAAAGGGTTCTGCTGGTGGAAGATATCGAATTGAACCGTGAGATTGCGCAGGTGATACTGGAGGAATCCGGCTTTACGGTGGAATGCGCGCCTGACGGGACGGATGCGGTGGAGATGGTGCGGAAGGCGGCGGAATTTTATTATGATGCCGTTCTGATGGATGTGCAGATGCCGATTATGGACGGCTATGAGGCAACCCGGACAATCAGGGCGCTGCCCAGGAAGGACGTAAAGTCTCTGCCCATTATCGCCATGACGGCAAATGCGTTGGAGGAGGATAAGGAAGCCGCTTTGATGAACGGCATGAATGCCCATGTCTCCAAACCGCTGGATATAGAAATTTTTATGGAAGTATTGAGACATTACATCAAGTAATGAACCAGAACCGGGAAAGAGGAGGCGGAATCTATGAAGATAAAGATCAGTTCTGAGAAAAGAGCGGAAATACGGAAGGGAATGATAGGGCTTTTTTTCGAGGATATCAACTATGCGGCGGACGGCGGCCTGTATGCGGAGATGCTGGAGAACCGTTCCTTTGAATTCCTGAAGGCCACGGGGGATTACGGTGATTATCAGGCGGAGTACGACGGGGGATATGGGTGGTGTGCTTATCCGGAAGAGGGGGAGTCCGTCCTGCGCTTTGTCACCGGCAGCCCCCACTGTGAGGAGAATCCCCATTACCTGCGGCTGCAGGTAAAGCATCCCGGGGAAGGGGTGCGAAATAAAGCCTACGATGGTATTTATCTGAAAAAAGGTATGGACTACAAACTTGTCTTCTGGGCGCGCTGCGTGAAATTTACAGGGGATTTCCGGATTTCCGTTGAAAAGGACGGGATATGTTGTGCGCAGGCCGTCATACCGGCGGCGGACGGCCAGGAGGAAACCTACAATGGCTTCCGAAAATATGAGGCGGTTCTTTGGGCCGGGGCGGATGCGGAGAAGGCGGATTTCCTATTTTGCCTGTCCGGACCGGGAACGGTAGAGCTTGACTTTATCTCCCTGATTCCGGGGGATGCCGTGGGAGGAATCTTCCGGAAGGATTTGTTTGAGATGCTGAAGGCGCTGCGCCCGGGATTTCTGCGCTTTCCGGGAGGCTGTATCGTGGAGGGGAATACCCTGGCGAACCGTTACCGCTTCAAGGACAGCCTGAAACCGGTGTGGGCCAGGAAAAATAACTGGAATCGCTGGGCGGTACATGGGAACGGGGAGGGCAATCATTACGAGAGCGTTTACTGCCATTACAACCAGAGCCTGGGGCTTGGGTATTACGAATATTTTCTGCTCTGTGAAATGATAGGCGCCAGCCCGCTGCCTGTGCTGAATGTGGGTTTTGCGTGCCAGTACCAGTCGGGAGAAATGGTGGACAGGGAAAGCCCGGCGTTTCGGGAATTTGTGCAGGATGCCCTGGACCTGATTGAATTTGCCAACGGGGACCGGACCACGCGCTGGGGAGCCGTCCGCGCGCAGATGGGACATGAGGAACCCTTCGGCCTTACGATGCTGGGGGTGGGAAATGAGCAGTGGCAGACGGAAAAAGCGGATTTCTTTGAACGATATGAGATTTTTGAGAAAGCGATTCATGCGTATGCGCCGAAGATGAAGCTGATCGGTTCCGCGGGACCCGATATCACCTCCGGGCGGTACGCCAGGGCGTGGGAATTCTACCATGCCCATGAGGAGCAGGCTGATTTTGTGTATGCCGTGGACGAGCATTATTATGTGAAGCCGGAGTGGCTCTACGGCCATACGGATTTTTACGACAATTATTCCAGGAAGGTGAAGGTCTTTTCGGGGGAATACGCGGCCCATCCCTGCAGCGGCTTTAACAGGCCGGAGTCCAATACGCTGGAGGGAGCGCTGGCGGAGGCGGCGTTTCTCACCGGGGTGGAGCGGAATGCGGATGTGGTGGTACTGGCTTCCTATGCGCCCCTGTTTGCCCGGCTGGGATATGCCCAATGGTCTCCGGATCTGATCTGGTTTGACGCGTCGAACTGCTACGGCAGCCCCAGCTATTATGTGCAGAAAATGTATGCGTGCAACATGGGGGATGTGACGCTGGATACCTGCGGCGGGGAAAAGGAGACGGCGGCGGAAGGGGTATATTATTCTGCCGGCTATTCCGAGGCGGAGAAGGAGATTATCTTGAAGGTGGTCAATTCCGGCATGGCACAGCAGCACATCAGCCTGGAGCTTCCGGGAGTCCGGAAGGACGGAATCGGGATACATGCCGAGATTCTCACCGGAGACGAAAGGGACGCGCACAACAGCATCCGGGAACCGGAGAAGGTGGTTCCGTATGAGAAGGCGTTCCCGGGGACGGATATTGTGCTGCCGGCGCTCTCCTTTGCGGTGCTGCGTGTGAGGACTGACGCTTTTCGGTAAGCCGGGAACGGCCCGAAGGGGCGGACGAAACAGAATTCGTGAGGAGCCGCAGAATGAAATTCATATTTTCATATGTAAAAAAATACCGGGTTATGGTAGCTTTCGGTATGCTGATCAAGCTGTCCGCTGCCCTGGCCGAGCTGCTCCTTCCCTATGTGCTGGAGCATCTGATTGACGACGTGGCTCCGCTGCAGAAAACCGGCCCGGTGCTGGCATGGGGAGCCGTGATGCTGATTCTGGTGGTCTATGTGCGTCAGGCGAATGTGAAGGCAAACCGCACGGCAGTGGGGGTGGCAAAGCGGAGCATATATGAAATCAGGCGGGATTTATTCTGGAAATCCGTCAATTTGTCGGGCGGGCAGCTGGATGCGTTCGGCCTGCCGTCATTGAACTCCAGGATGACTTCGGATTCCTATAATCTGCAGAGCTTTATCCAATCCAGCCAGACCATGGGAATCCGGGCGCCGATTCTGCTGTTTGGCGGGATAGCGATTACCCTGACCATGGACTTGGGGCTGGCGTCCATCCTCTGCATCATGGCGCCTGTCCTGATTACGGCGGTGGTATATGTTTCCATGAGGGGAATCCCGCTCTATGAAAAGGTACAGAAAAGCGTGGACGACATTGTGCGGATTATGAGGGAAAATATTACGGGTATCCGTGTGGTAAAGGCGCTCTCAAAAGAAGATTACGAGATGGGACGCTTTGAGGACGCGAACAGGGAGATGGCCAACAGAGATATCAAGGCGGGCATTGTCATGGCGCTGCCTGGGCCGATTATGACATTTATGTTAAATATCGGGCTTACCATTGTGGTGATCGTGGGCGCTTACCGGGTGAACGGCGGTATTACCCAACCCGGTGTGATTCTGGCGTTTCTTACCTATTTTAATATGATTCTGATGGGGGTTATGGGCCTGAACCGCATTTTCATGCTGATGTCCAAGGCAAATGCCTCTGCCAACCGCATTGCCGCCGTAGTGAACAGCGAGGAGGAATTGCAGCCCGTTTCCGCGGAAGAAGCGGCAGAGACAGAGCGGGAGGGGTACATCGTCTTTGACCATGTGACATTCAGCTACGGGAAGCATCCGGAGGCGGCGGAAACGGAGGAAGCCTTGGAGGAGGATGCGGCCATGGCAAGGTTTGACGGCCTGGAACGCCAGAAATGCCTGGAGGAGATTGATTTTACGGTGAAAAAGGGCGGCTCCCTGGGGATTATAGGCGCCACCGGCTGCGGCAAGACTACCGTCATCAACCTGCTGATGCGTTTCTATGACGCGGACGAAGGGCATATTTTCATTGACGGAAGGGACGTGCGCACTTACGATAAGGACGAGCTTCACAGGCTGTTCGGCGTGGTATTCCAGAATGATGTTATCTTTGCGGATTCTTTGAAGGAGAATATTTCCTTTGGGAGAGATGTGGGGACGGAGGAGATGCGAAGGGCTGCGGGAGACGCCATGGCAAGGGAATTTATCGAAAGCTATGAGGATACATATGACCACAGGGCTGTAGTGCGGGGCGCGAACCTCAGCGGCGGTCAGCGGCAGCGTGTCCTGATTGCCAGGGCACTGGCAGCGGCGCCTCAGATTCTGGTGCTGGACGATTCCTCCAGCGCCCTTGACTACAAGACGGATGCAGCGCTGCGCAAAGCCATTCGGGAGCATCATGCGGACACCACTACCATTATCATTGCCCAGAGGATCAGCTCCATTATGGGGCTGGACGATATCATCATGCTGGAAGAAGGCAAAGTGATCGGCCACGGTACTCATGAGGAGCTTCTGCGGGACTGCGCCATGTACCAGGAGATTTACAGGACCCAGATGGGTGGTTGACGCAAAGGGAATCCGTGCGGGGTTCGGGAGCGGCGTTGGGCCGGGGATGAATGCGCAGCAGAAAGGACAGCAAATATGGCAGCCAGAGATACCGTCTGCAAAAAGCCGAAAGACACAAAGGGGACCTTCAAACGCCTGCTGCGTTACATCGGGCATTATAAATGGATTCTTATGCTGGTATTTGCCCTGTGTTTTACCAGCAATTTCCTGGCGCTGTTGGGACCCGGCATGGCGGGTGCGGCCATCAATGAGGCGGCGGCAGGGGCAGGTAAAGTGAATTTTGACAGGGTTTTTTACTATGCCCGCAGGATGCTGATCTTTTATGTGCTGTCATCCCTGCTGACCATATCCATCAATATTATCATGATGTTTGTCAGCAAGTGGATTGCGGAGAGAATGCGGAAGGATGTATTTGACAAGCTGATGCGGATGCCTGTGGGTTACTTTGACAGGAACCAGGCAGGGGATATTATCAGCCGGGTGTCCTATGACATTGATGTAGTCAGTACCTGCCTAGCGACGGATGTGGTGCAGATTCTCACCAGCCTGGTGACTGTGGCGGGTTCCTTCGCCATGATGCTTTATATATCGCCTGTGCTGGCGGCAGTGGTGGTGGTGACGATTCCGGCCGCCATTGTTTACGTGACGAAAATGCGCAGAATCACACAGCCCAGATTTGCAAAGCGTTCCAAAAACTACGGCATTATGAACGGATTTGTGGAAGAGATGTTTTCCGGGCAGAAGACCATTATGGCGTATGCCTACGAAAACCGGGTGGCGGAGAACTTTGACAAGGTGAACGCGGCGGCTGCCAATGCCTATTATGATGCCGACTACTATGGGATCACCATGGGTCCTACAGTGAATTCCATCAATAACCTGGGCTTAAGCCTGATTGCGGTGTTCGGCTCTTTCCTCTATATGGGAGGGCGGATTTCCCTGGGGCAGATTTCTTCTTTTGTCCTGTATTCGCGGAAGTTCTCAGGACCTATTAACGAGATTTCCAATATCACCAATGAACTTTATTCCGCCCTGGCGGCGGCAGAGCGTGTTTTCGGGCTGCTGGATGAGGAAGAGGAGCCGGCGGACAGGGAAAACGCGGTCGAATTGACGGATGTGGAAGGGAATGTGGAATTGCGGGATGTTTCCTTTGGCTATGAAAAAAATAAGGCCATCCTTCACAACCTGAGCCTGAAAGCGGATGCGGGGAAGCTGATTGCCATAGTCGGGCCGACAGGGGCGGGCAAGACCACCATTATCAACCTGCTGATGCGTTTTTACGATGTGGATGAAGGCAGCATCCTGGTGGAAGGCAGGGATAACCGGGATTACACCAGGCGGAGCCTGCGGGGCGCTTATGCCATGGTGCTTCAGGATACCTGGGTATTCAAGGGCACGATTTTCGAGAATATTGCCTACGGAAAAGAAGGCGCTTCCAGGGGAGAAGTGGTAGCGGCAGCCAAAGCCGCTCATATCCATTCCTTTATCATGCGCCTGCCCCAGGGCTACGAGACCGTCATCAGCGAGGACGGCGGGAATATCTCCAAAGGCCAGAAGCAGCTCCTGACCATAGCCCGTGCCATGCTCTATGACGCCCGGATGCTGATTCTGGACGAGGCTACTTCCAATGTGGATACCGGCACCGAACGGCGCATTCAGAAGGCCATGCGGGAACTGATGAAGGACAAGACCTGCTTTGTCATTGCCCATCGACTCTCCACCATCCGGAATGCGGACCATATCCTGGTGGTTGACCACGGGGATGTAGTAGAACAGGGGGACCATGAGAACCTGATGGAGCGGAGAGGGTTTTACTACAAGCTGTATGCTTCGCAGTTTGAGTGATTTTTTGCTTTTTTCTGAAACAGGTTGCGCAACAAGTACTTTTGATCGCAAAATTGAAATTCAGGATGTAGAATCTTTGAAAAAACTGATAGATGTTATGAATGCTGACGTGCCTCAAAAGCCTCTTTCACAACATCCCTTTTCAGATGCGGAGAGAGGAGTGAGAGATTATTAAAACAGTGCTTATCCCGCTCAAAGCATTAATTGCAAATTTTGAAGGAGGCAAAGAACAGTTGGAACGTTTTTTGTCTTCTTATACATGTACTGAAGATAAAGATATTGAATCATTTCTACATAACAGGGCAGTAGAATTTGAGAAACTGTCAAAAGCAAGAACTTAATATCTGAAATCAATCAGGAATAAACCCTTCAAAAATAGGAATGACATTTTCCTTTTCCAATGCTTCCATACTTTCGCAGTTCCTTATGGTCCACCCGACTTCCTGCACATGGTACAGCCTCTTCATCAGGCGCAGGCTGGAGCAGGAGCGGTCAAGATAGTTGTAGGCGATAAAATCAGGCCGGGTGAGGAATGTGGTCAGCAGGAATGTAAGAATCACCCGTACCGGCCAGGACAGATTTCCCACTTCGCTGGTCCGGAGAAAATTCTGGCTGAGCTGTCCGCGGATCACCTGGGAATAATGCTTTTTCAGATGAAGCAATACTGCCGGATGGAAAGATTCGATGCAATAATCCGCCTTCCGGTTTTTCAGTAAATTCATGACGGCATCCGTCAGAGCGGCAGCATTTCCCCGTTCTGCCTTCAGCTCAATGATGAGCGGTGTTTTTCCTTCAAACACATCCAGAACATCCTGCAGCAGGGGAATGGTCTCTTTTGTTCCCTGCAGAGGATAATGCTGCAATTCTTCCGATGTCATATCTTCAATGATCAGATTTTTACCGCAGATCCGCTGCAGATTGCTGTCATGCACAACAGCCAGGCTGCCGTCCGCCATCAGATGGACATCCAGTTCCGCGCCGAAGCCGCAGTCGGCTGCTTTTCGGAAAGCCGCAAGAGAATTTTCAGGCACTCCTTCTATCGTATTGTGGAGGCCGCGGTGGGCATAGCGGACTCCGGAAAGTTTCTCCCAACCAGGCTGTTTCCCGCGTGGCTGCAGTAACAGGCACCAGGTTAAGAAGATAATAAATGCAAGCGAGATTAAAATCAGTAGTATTACCATATCTGGACTCCTTGTGTTCTTATATGATACAGGATTTGTGCCGGGTGGTTTTGTGCAATGACAGCTATAGTTAACGGCTTTAATATCCATACTTTCGCATAACATGCTGATTGTGGCTGCTGATATATACTTATACTGCACGTGGAATAGTTTTGCAGTAATTCGTGTTATCAGGGGCGGAATTTCAGTCGTCCATGTCCTCAAATGCTGCCAGTCCGCTCTTCGCCTCCGCCCTGCTGTCTCCGTGGCGGACGAAGCACATGGTCACGAAGCTGAGAAGGACGAAAAAGGCTGCGTAAGGGAAAAGCACCTGGTAGCTGATTTTTTTCATAAGGGATCCCGCCAGCACCGGAGTGATGACCTGTGCCGTCATGGAAGCGGTGTAGTAGTAGCCGGTAAATTTTCCCACGTCGCTGCCGCGGCACATCTCCACCACCATGGGCAGGGAGTTCACATTGATGGCGGCCCAGGCCAGTCCCACCAGGGCAAAGGCCACGAACATGACAGGATTAATGGAAGAAAACAGTGTAGTCAGAAAATATCCCGCAATAAAGCAGGATGCCAACAGAATAACACCTGCCATGATAGTCTTTCGCCGCCCGACTTTGGAGGCTGCCACACCGATGGGAATATAGGAGACAATGGCGCCTGCGGTGGCAACCAGCAGACAGGTGGAAGCGCCGCCCAGGCCCTCGCCCATGATCTGTGAAATATAGGTGGTAAACCAGGTGGTGACGCCGTTATATCCGATGTACCACAGCGCGATGGAGGCAAGCAGGAACATGAGGCTGCGCCTGACGGGCTTCGGCAGAGTCTCGCTGCCGCTGCCGTCATCCTCCGCGAGATTCCATTCGGGATGCCGTTTTTCCAGCTCCCGGTTCCTGGCGGCCAGTTCCGGTTCCCGGATGGTCAGCAGCAGGACGATGACCGCCACTGCCATGACGGCGGATACCACCAGAAAAAGAGGCTGATAATTCACATGCGCCAGATCCGCTACCCGGGAGGTGGGATACAGCACCGCGGCCACGCCCAGATACAGTATGCCGCCCACGGCTCCCATCAGGTTGATGATGGCATTGGCCTTGCTTCGCAGCGGTTTGGCGGTAATATCGGGCATCAGGGCCACGGCAGGCGAACGGTAAGTGCCCATGGAGATCAGCAGCAGTCCCAGTACAATCACGAAGGCGGCCAGCTTGAAGGGAGCCGCCTGGCGGGAATAGCTGTTGTCCAGGATCGGCAGCAGGTTCATCAGGATGACGGCTCCGGCAGTACCTGCCATAATGTAGGGAGTCCGCCGTCCCAGCCTGGTGTCTGTCCGGTCCGAAAGCCCGCCGAAGAGCGGCAGCAGAAACAGTGCCAGGATGTTGTCCGCGGCCATGATGACGCCGGTGAGGGATTCGTCCATGCCGAATGTTTCCCGCAGTATCAGGGGAACCACGCTGTCATACATCTGCCAGAAGGAACAGATGGACAGAAATGCCAGCCCTACCAGGACGGTTCGTTTGTTGTTCAGTTTGCTCTCGTTCATGTGAAACCTCGTCCTTTCTCGTGAAAAGTGCCGTTTGGAAGGTGTACGGAGAAGATGCCCGCATGATAATATGGATGATTATGCGAATGCATTTTAAACAATGAATCAATAAGGCCATTATATCACAGGGAGGGACGGCTTTCAAGAAGTGCTTGAAAAATATGGGCGTTCCAAGTATACTGTACATAACAGTTCAGCGCCCTGCCTGGACTGTTACTACTGTACATGGACAACGGCGGCGGAAGCGGCCTGCGGGAGATGCAGGGAACAGAAACAGAATGGGCCGCGTACAGGACGCAAATCAACAGGCCTGCCGGTGATGCGGAGACAGAAAGGCAGAAATTATGATAATAAGTGAAAAAATATTTGACATAATGGATAAAAAGAACATAAGCCGGAAAAGGTTCTCGGAAGAAACCGGAATAGCGCAGAGTACCATCAGCGACTGGAAGAGGAAGAAAACCAACCCGGCCGCTGACAAGATTATGGCAATCTGCGACACGCTGGGGGTGACGCCGGCTCAGCTGCTGGGAGACGGCGCGGACGCGGCGGAGGCGGAAACCGTGGAAGCCAATGCGGATTACCTGATGGTCCGCAGAGGCTCGGAGGAGTATTTTCTCATCGAAAAATACCGGAAGCTGGGAAAGCCCGGAAAAGATCGGGTCCAGGGCTATCTGCAGGCATTGGCAGAGTCCCCGGAATCCGTATAGGCGTGTGAAAATCCGTTTACGGGAACGGGACGTACAAAGTGACAGGAAAGGCAGAGGAAGCAGAATGATTACAATATTGAATGAAACGCCCAGGAATCCCATTACGCTGATGGGCCGGCGTGCAGGCGTGTGCTGGGGAGGGGACATTGACAACGACGAAAAGAATTACAGGCGGGGGCTTGAATGCATTCAATCAGGCCACCACCGGGTTTTGGAGTATGTCAATGTGGAGATGGTACTGGACGGATACTCGGCCCGTGTCATCAGGGAATGGTACACCCATATCGGCGGCGCGCCTACCAGGCTGCAGGCAAGCACACGCTATGTCAGCTACAAAAATTTCTCCTATACGACACCGCCGTCCGTGTCCGGTAATCCGGAGGCGGAGAAAATCTACAGAGATACCATGTCCGCCATAGCCGAAGCGTGCAGCCGCCTGGAGAGCGGCTGCGGGATTCCGCGGGAGGATGCCGCCATGCTCCTTCCGCTGGGAATGTCTACGAAAATTGTAGACAAGCGCAATGTCCGCAATCTGATAGAGATGTCCCGCCAGCGGCTCTGCACCAGGGCATACTGGGAGTATCGGCTCCTGATGGGCGATATCTGCAGGGCGCTTTCGGAATATTCGGAGGAGTGGAAATACCTGGTAGAACATTATTTTGTGCCGAAATGTGAGGTGTCCGGGTACTGCAGCGAAAAGAAAAGCTGCGGACGGAAACCATATCGTCCTTAATTTTTCCGGTAACACTAAAGTATTTGAATCTCCTGCCGATAATTTAAATAAGCAATTACAACGAGACTCAATCATTCAGGAAGGGAGGAGTCCGAAATGCGTATAGAAGCATATAATCAGGTTCATCAGTTGTATCAGACAAAAAAGGTGAACAAGGTACGTGAAAAGAGCGGTGCGGCCCAGACAGACCAGCTGCAGTTCAGCGATTTGGGAAGGGAAATCAGGGCGGCGCAGGCGGCGCTTGCAGGAGCTCCCGATATCAGGGAAGATTTGGTCGCTCCTATTAAAGCAAAAGTCCAGAACGGCACTTATCAGGTGGATACGACATCATTTGCCCGGAAGCTTATGCAGAAGGCGGCCGAGCTGGATGCGACTTATGAGGAAACGAGGTAAGGAAACCTGTGGCGAGTTTAATGGAAAACCTGATCGAGGTACTTGGTCAGGAATGTGATGCGTACGATGAACTTCTGGCTTTATCCCAGAAGAAGACACAGGTGATTGCCAGTGCAAATCTGGAGAATTTACAGAAAATCACGGATGATGAACAGGAAGCGGTAGGACGGGTCACCCATCTGGACAGGAGAAGGTCGGAAGTGACCGCGGACATTGCCAACGTATTAAACAGGGATGTTGAAACGTTAAAGCTCTCTAAGATGATTGAATTGATGTCACTGCGCCCCGAAGAACAGGCGAAGCTGGCCGAGGCACATGACAGACTGCAGAGCAGCGTCCGGGAATTGCGCCGGATTAACGAACAAAATAGGGAACTGCTGGTAAATGCACTGGAGATGGTGGAATTTGAGATGAACATTCTGCAGGCATCCAAAGCAGCGCCGGAGACGGCGAATTACACCAAAAGCGCATACAATTCAGGAGCGCAGATGGGTGTGGCCAGCGGAAATTTTGATGCAAAACAGTAGCCCTCGGGGCGCTGTATCCTTGTAGAACGTGAGGTAAATGTTATGCCGTTAATGGGAAGTTTATATGTCGGAAATTCGGGAATGCAAACCAGTCAGAATGCGCTGAACACCACAGCGCATAATCTTTCTAATCTTGATACCACCGGCTATGTGAGACAGCAGGTGCAGCAGTCTACGAAGAGTTATATGACTCTCGCAGTCAATGCCAAGGCCATCACCAATCAGCAGACGGGACTTGGTGTTACTTATTCCAGAGTAAAACATATAAGGGATTATTTTCTTGACAAATCATACCGCAGGGAGTCCGGGCGCAGCATGTTCTATCAGGTGTCCGCCGAGGTGATGTCCGAGGTGGAGGACCAGCTGGGAGAGATGAACGGAGAGGCCTTCCAGAACACACTGACGGATTTCTGGACATCTATCCAGGAATTGACGAAGGATCCCTCCAGCTCGGTTACGCAGGGGCTGTTTGTACAAAGTGCTGCGGAATTTGTGGAAAAGGCGCAGGCTGTGTACGGGGGACTGAGCGCTTATCAGGATAATCTGAATGCCCAGATCAAGGAGCAGGTAGAGATTATCAATTCCTACGGGCAGAAATTGATTACCCTGAACGAGGCTATCAGAGGCATTGAAACCGGCGGTATAGAGAGCGCCAACGATTTGCGGGATGCCAGGGACCAGCTTCTGGACGAATTGTCCCAGATGGTGGATATCGATTTTGGCGAGGACATACGAGGGAATGTCTGGGTGAAAATCGAAGGGACGGATTTCATAAAGGGAGACCGGTGTTTCGAAATCGGGCTTGATGTGGATGAGAACACCGGATTTTATACACCTTTCTGGTATGAGAACGCTACTTACCGCACCCTAGCCAACGGCAAGAGGGAGTATATTATAGACGGGGCGGAAGTTTTTAAATTAAATAAAGAGATTTCTTCAAACCTGAATACGGACATCGGCGGATTGAAGGCCATGCTGCTGGCGAGAGGGGATCACAGGGCCAACTACACGGATGTAGCGGACGAGAAGACGTACGGCAATGTGTCACAGTCCATTCTCATGAACATCCAGGCGGAATTTGACCAGCTGATTCACAATGTGGCAGTGAAGGTAAATGAAATCCTGGCTGCCGCGGCAGGCGTAAAGCAGGCGGAAGCGGACGTGCTGGCTGCGGACGGAACCGTCCTGGTCAAGAAGGGTGAGTACTTTTGCGAGAACAATGTGGGCGGCTATATGCGAAAGGATGACGGCAGCCCCATCCAGATGTTTACCAAGGTTTCTTCCGAGGGATACAGAAAGGTGACCGGAATGGTGGACGTGCTGGATGAGAACGGGAATCCTACAGGACAGCAGGAAGAGAAGGAATACTGGGTCTACAACGAAGAAAACCAGGAGAATCCCCAGGATGCGCGGGAAACGCTTTACACGATTGAGAACCTGCGGGTTGACGCGGAACTGATGCAGAAGCCCTCCATGCTGGGATTTCGCCTGGAGGACGGCTCCGAGGATAAGGCCACGGCAGACAGCCTGAAAGAGGCCTTTATGGAAGAGAAATACTCGTTGAACCCCAACGTGAAGAAAAAGGCCAGTTTCGTGGATTATTATGACGACCTGGTAGCGCAGGTTGCCAATTCGGGATATGCCTTCCGCAGCATCTATGTGAACCAGGAGGGCACGGTGGATTCCGTCTACGCCGCAAGAGAGCAGGTATCGGGAGTCTCCTCCGACGAGGAACTGTCCAATATGATCAAGTTCCAGAATGCATACAATGCATCCAGCCGTTATATCAATGTGCTGGATGAGATGCTGGAACACCTGCTGAGTACACTGGGCGTATAAGGCTATAACGTTTAAATACTGACCGCGATTGCCGGGCAGAGAACCGGCAGGGCGAAAGCGGAACTTATAAACAGCAGAAGCCCGAAGCGGTGCCACGCCGGAAAAGGTTGGAAAAGGCACAGCGGAGGGCGAATGCGGAACGAATAAACAGCAGAAGCCCGAAGCGGTGCCACGCCGGAAAAGGCACAGCGGAGGGCGAATGCGGAACGAATAAACAGCAGAAGCCCGAAGCGGTGCCACGCCGGAAAAGGCACAGCGGAGGGCGAATGCGGAACGAATAAACAGCAGAAGCCCGAAG
>OFFP01000369.1_pt1 | contig 37297 bp, 33 predicted proteins | sample 1521431 | NCBI WGS metagenome assembly OFFP01 (sample SAMEA3504104, study PRJEB24116) | mouse gut metagenome | biome: mouse gut; feature: mouse-associated habitat; material: faeces | place: Denmark | collected 2011
CTAAAGCTTGACCGCCTAAAAGGCGGTGGATTTAACCTTGCGCTTGGAAATTAAAATTGCGTCCCGAGACGGAGCATCTATACAATAGTCCCTGGAATATTGCCGCAGACTTTGATATGGATATGAGTTTTTCACCCGCACAGATCATGTCCATGCTGGAGGAATATGAGGCTGACCGCCATACGGGAATGAATGTTCCTCTTATGGCAGAAGAAATATATCAGTATACCGCCGGATATCCTGTTCTGGTCTCTTCAATATGCAAGTTTATCGATGAAAAACTTATTCCGGGCAATGAATGTGAAAATCCGGCAGACGCATGGGGGAAAGCCGGAATCGAGAAAGCCGTAAAAAGGCTCTTAGTTAATTCCGTCCCATTGTTCGAAAGTATGATCCGGCATCTTGAAGAATATCCGTCAATGAAACAGATGTTTCAGGCTATTTTATTCCAGGGAAATGAATTCTCATATAACCCGGACACTAAGGAAATCAATCTTTCCCATATGTTCGGATATGCGGTCAATAAGAACGGAAAAGTACAGATCGCAAACCGCATCTTTGAAATGCGTCTTTATAATTATTTTCTTTCAGAAGAGGAGCTTTCAAGCAAAATCGGCGCCCTGGCACAGCGGGATAAAAGTTACTTCATTCATGACGGCCGGCTTGACATGGATATGACTCTGAAAAAATTTGTAGAATATTTCAATGACATTTACAGTGACAATGATGATAAGTTCATTGAAAACCACGGCAGGAAAATCTTCCTGATGTTTTTGAGACCCATCATCAATGGCACAGGGAATTATTATATCGAGGCACAGACAAGAGATGCACGGCGAACCGATGTTATCGTAGATTATCTTGGGGAGCAATTCATTATTGAACTAAAAAAATGGTATGGTAATGAATATAACGCAAGGGGTGAGGCACAGTTAACTGATTACCTGGAATATTACCATAAGGACAAGGGTTATATGATCAGTTTTAACTTTAATAAGAACAAAAAAACCGGTATCCAAGAGATCCGGTTTGGTGATAAGATCATTGTTGAAGCTGTTGTGTAATTAATAGGTTTTGTCAGGCTTTACACATTCGTTGCTCCATTCGGTCAGAAATCAGACTAATGAATTGTCTGATGCGAACCAGGCAGTTCAGGAATTCGATTTCTGACCGGGTCCGAGCAATAGCTTGATATCATCTGAGATATTTATAGAAATTCATTGCATTCCTTCTTTGTTCGATCCATTCTATTCTTGCATCCATAAGCATCCTATAGATCGGCACATGCTCAGGACGTTCATACTTCTCTTTTATTTCTTTCAGTTCACGTTCCTGCGTTATATTTTCTTTTGCCTCCAATTCCTGTATTATATTCCGATCATGCCTTTCCTCGGCTATCTTCTTCAATTCTTCCATTGTTTTTAGTACGCTTGGAGATATTCTGTCAATCATGATCGCATAATTTACACCGTCTTCAATATCCTTCGCATACTTTTCAAAAGCCAAGTCTAATGTAGCAAGTTCTTCTTCCATAGTAAGTTTTCTATAACGTTCTATTCTTCCATTACTCATAAATTCAAGCCCGTTAAAGTCATCACCTGTGCTATTATCTTTTATCCATACTTCCCTGGTGCCGTCATTATATCCATCTATGATCTTATTATACATATGTGTATATGCTTTCATCAAATTCCCGACATGACCGTTTATATCCAAAAAATCTGCTTCTTTTGATTGTAAATCTTCATACATCTTCCGCAAATCTTTAGATATGATCTCCGTACTGTCGCATGTCGACAATGTATTGACATTAAGATGAGACTGAATATGATCATACACTTCCTGCTCTTCTTGCGGCATTGGCATATAGTCTGGTACGTTTTCTTCCTTATGTAGATTTCCTTTCATATACGCAAGGCCCTCTTGTGAAATATGAACCTTATCTTTTAAAACCGGATTCACAAACAGCGTTAACTCATGTATTTTTCCCATGATATTTGAGCTTTTCTTGGTTCCGGGCTTCTGCAAATGACCATTACATTTTTGATTCAGCTCTGAGAAGATAGTATTATAATTCCCATATACCTTCATTTCGTGTCCTCCTTTATTCATAATAATGAGTTATATATTGAATGTTTTTCCTGTTTTAATATTTTGGACCGTTGTTTTCTATCTCCATTTTAGATTCTTATTTAATATATCGGATTTAACTTTATATTTATAAGCCTGATTTCGTAAACGGTCATGCCATGGTCGTAAATGGCGAATTCATTCTTTAACAGATCCAATGCATCTAAAACATTATTTACCTTTCACTTTTACTGATTCTTTTCCATCGCTTCCACATAAGAATACATCTAAATACTTCATCTATAAAAAAAGCAGTATAAATACCCATAATTCCAAATTTTAAACTTATCCCTAATACATAAGCCATACCAATTTCATTTATACTATACTCCTTCCTAAAAGGATATTATTTTTCTTTCAGATTTTCTATACAGTAAGTATATATTTTTATATGATTTTCAAAGTTTTTAATATTTTAATAAAATTATATCTTTTGGGTTGCAAATCAGGGTGCGAGATTATATAATTATCCATTTCATATTGACTGGAAAAGGAGCGATCACGGTAGAAAATATCACATACAATTTGTCTTCAGGACAAGCTTTTATTATACCAGCAAATTCATGTTGTTGGTATATTGCCGACAAATCAGATCCCTGGAGTTATTGTTGGATGTCCTTTTATGCTTCATCTGACATTCTATCGTTATTAATCCCTTCCCCTTCGAAACCTTATATCCAACAAAACATAAATGTCCAGTATATTAAAAGTATTATTTTAAATATAATTACAAAACATTTTACTTTTCAAAAACACCAGTATTCTGACGAAGAATTTGACAGCGATCACCTTCATCTATCAACCAATTTTGACATTTCATTTTCTTTTGATATGACCGCTTCTCTTTATCAAATTCTTTCTTATTTAATATCGCAGAATACTATCATTACAACTGAAAAAGAAAATCGGATAAACGATATCAAAAAATATATTGAATGTTATTACAATGAACCGTTACAAATAAAAAAAGTTGCCAAAGAATTTTCTGTTCATCCAAATTATTTAACATCACAATTTAAAGCTACATTTGGAGTTTCACCCAAAAGATATATCATAAACAAAAGAATTTCTGTTGCATGTAATCTCTTGGAAAACTCTAATTATTCAATTAAAGAGATTTCCTATATGGTAGGCTATAATAATCAATTAGATTTTTGTCAGCTATTTAAAAAAATAATTGGCAAATCACCAACAATATACAGGAACCATTATAAATCACACCATCCCGATAAGTAGAAAAACAAACCGCACGGATACAGAAACAGCCAGCCCTAAAATTTACGGACTGGCTGTTTCTGTATCGTATTATTATCAAGTAGTACCATAATTAAAATCTCTGCGGCTTTGCTAAACTTCCGGACAAATTTAATTATCCTTACCAGCCGGCAAAGTCTGCATGAGAGCAAAAAAATGTTCAGGCTTACCGGTACTAAAATATTCATACCACGCTTCCAATGTATCTGGCTCGAAAACACCTAAGCGCTCAATAATCTGTTTCGCCCACAGCAATGCTCCGGTGGAACCTGCCGTAATAAGACCGCCATCTGTCACAGACGGTTTGTCTGCATATAAACTCTGCCCCTGATAACCGGGGGAAACCATTTCAAGAAATCCCGGTCCATTGCTGGTATGCCGACGCTGATCCAACAGCCCATGATCAGCAAGCGCTGCCGTTGCACCACAGATCGCACACACCGTTGCACCTACATCGAGAAGTTCCTCAGCCTTTTTAATAATAGCTCTATGCTTTGGGGTATTCCACGTGTCTGCGCCCGGCAAAAGCAACACGCTTGTTTCACTCACAACAATATCATCAATTACACAATCAGGCACGACTGTCAGCCCGCCCATTGTTTTGATGGGTTCTTTAGAATCGCTAACCGTTGTGAGCACAACACGCTGTGAGTCCTTTTTAAAAAACCTGCCAGAATTCAACTCCGAAATAACATGCCCCATTTCCCAGTCAGCTAACGTATCAAGAACATAAGCATAGATCGTATACATAAATTTCCTCCTTTTTCATCGTTTTATTGATTTGTCTGCTTTATTATCGTATCATATAATTGTTGACATCTATATGTCAGCAATCCAGATAAAAAGGAGGGCTTTTAGATGAAAGTTGACAGGCTTGTCAGTATTATAATGGTACTTCTTAACAAAGAACGTATAGGCGCTCAAGCGTTAGCCGATATGTTTGAAGTATCACCCCGCACAATCTACCGCGACATAGACGCTATCAATATAGCGGGTATCCCCGTCCATGCAACACCAGGAGTCGGCGGCGGCTTTGAAATCATGCCAAACTATAAGATTGATAAAAAGGTCTTTTCATCTGCTGACCTTGCCGCAATCTTAATGGGGCTTTCCAGCCTTTCCAACATGATACACGGCGGCGAACTGGTAAACGCCCTTGCGAAAGTAAAGAGTTTCATCCCTGCTGACAAAGCAGAAGAGATTGAATTAAAAGCAAATCAAATATGTATAGATTTAAGTCCATGGATGGGAAACGAGAACATACAGCCGTACTTAGAGATCATTAAAACAGCTTTGCAGGAAAGCAAACTGCTTTCGTTTGAATATATTACCCACCACGGAAATAAAACACTACGAACGGTTGAGCCATATCAGTTCGTATTGAAAAGCAGTCATTGGTATTTGTATGGATTTTGCCGCAAAAGAAATGATTTTCGCATGTTCAGGCTGTCCCGTGTGTCAAATCTGCAAATGCAAGAAGAAACTTTTACACTGCGAGAATATCAAAAACCGGCATTAGACTTTGCAGAAATCTTGGAACCCATGCAAGCAAAAATCAAAATCCGTATTCATAAGTCCATCCTGGACAGAGTGCTTGATTTTTGCACCTATGAACACATTTCGCCAGACTGTGAAGAATATTACATTGTCAGTTTCCCTTTCATAGAGAATGAATACTACTATAATATCCTTCTTAGTTTCGGGGATAAATGTGAATGCTTAGAACCGTTACACATCCGGACAGAAATGAAACGCAGAATACAAAAAATTTCTGCACTATATGAGAATTAGAACAAATAAATTGATAGGGTTTGTCAAGCTTTACACATCCATTGCTCCATTCGATTTCTGACCGGAGCGGGCAATTGTAATAGTAATTCTGTGCACATTGGGTTACATAATGTAAGATTGCATAGATATTCATGTATAAAAGCAAAATTCCCAGATAAAGCAGGACAGACTTGAATCTGGGAATAGTGGCGGCTATTTCTTTTTTCCTCTAAAGATTGTGTCACACACCTCCACAAGGGCGCAAATAAAGATACAGAACTTTAATAGGTCGCATATGTAACGCACATCGGCAATCCCGAATAAATTCCTCTCCTATGGTTCTCCAAATAAGATTTCATCTTTGAGACAATCAATATAAATATCTATAGCTTCTTCGATTTTTCCCCAGTTTTTATTAAGTTCAGTATATAATCCTGTCTCGCCAAGTCCAATCATATTGTAAAACGCCAGACACAATTCAGTATTTAAGAATTTACTATTGCAGGCGGCAATCTTATCTTCTCTTAGAATCTGCGGATAGCTGACTTCCTTTATAACTCTTTTTGAGAAACAATACTCTAATAAAGACGGCGGGATATTATTTCTTCGATTTTCACCTAATAATTCCCTTGCTATACGAATTTCCAGCCCGTAAATATTTTGAATACCACTATTCCAATCTCTAAATTCGAATGAAAACTCTACCCCATGGGCAATTTCACAAATTTTCAACGCAAGCTCTTTATCTCCGTAAATATAAAGCCAATATGCCAAAGAACATAAACAGTCTGTGTCTGAAGTACTTTTATAAGAGCATTTTTGATTATGAAAACTATTAATTTCTTGTTGTAATTTATTCATTTTTCACCTAAATACTATAATTGCTAGTTTCATTTTTCAAACCCTGAAACAAATTGTCAAGTACTTCTTAATACTGTTCACAGAATGTTCATAAAGCGCCTCAGATTTTGGGAGTCTGAACGGAGGGGACGGGGAACGTCAGCGAAGCCAGTGTCACTGGATCCGGAAATAGGAAAGCGCCCGAACAGTACAAGACCATTCGGGCGTGGGGCATAACAGTATGAACCGTCAAAAAACGACTATTTTTTCTTATTTGAGTAGAGAATGCCGTCGTGCGGCAGACATTAGGCGTATGTATATACAGCGTGCTGACGCCTATATGTGTCGTTGTCCTTTTGGCTCAATTCTCTTTCTATCTGTTCCAATTTTGCTTTCAAATCCTCTATTTTACTTTCATCTGTTTCCCTGTTGATCTGATGCTCCAGCTCTTGTTTCTGCTTTTTTAGTTTTTCAATCTCACGGTCAACCTTATCGGTGTTGCAGGTGCAGCTTTGCCCATCTTTGTCAGAGCCGCTTTTTTCCGGCCCTTCTGCACTCTTATCCCGATCAGAGGCATGGGAAGCATCTGGGGCATTCTCTGCCCGCTCCGGGGCATCGAAATAGATTTTAGGCTTGCCGTTCTCGTCTTTGCTCAGACAGTAACGCCCTGATGGTTCCGGTTTTTCCTCCGGAACATATTCATCCATCACAGGTTTTTGGCGGCGTGATTGGGTTTCGTCTTCGGGCCGCCGGACTTTTTTCGGTTCATCCACACCAGCAATCGGCACAGACGGCTGCGCCGCGCCAGAATTTATTCCGGAAATAGACTGCATAATATATTCCTCCAATCCACAAGATAGGTAACTGATATTGCTGTTATCAGTTTACCACGCAAAAAAAGAATTTCAAGACTTTTGTATTGAAATGCTCTTCGGATGTATTGAAATGTTCAGCAACACGTTCAAAAAGAACCGCCATTTAACTTTTCTCCCCCGGTGAGGCTGTCACAAAAGTAAACGTGCAAAATGCCTTGGGCTATCAGGCAAAAATATTAAGCCCTATACTAAAAATTCCCGACAGCCTCTTCCCGTAACAGTGCATATATACAATAGGAATGGATCTGCCCGTTTTTATAGATACCGTTTTTCATAGTACCCTCACAGGTAAATCCGGCTTTTTCAAGAACGCCTCTGGAGCCTGCATTGCAGGCAAAGGGTTCCGCAAAGATGCGGACAATATCAAAGGTTTCGAATGCCTCCCTGCAAAGCATCCGCACCGCCCGGGACATAATGCCCTTCCGCCAGTATTTTTCCGAGAGCCAGTACCCCAATTCGGCTGATTTTTCATACACGTCGTTCAGCAGAAAGATTCCGATGCTTCCCACGGCCCGGCCGTCTACCTCAATGGCCCGCGTTATCTGCCTGCTGCCTTCCTTTGAAATGCAGTCGGTGATGTAGTCAACGGCATCCTTAAGGGTATAAGGGCACGGAAATACATTCCGCAGGTTGGCCGCAATGCGGGGATTGTCCGCTTCGACTGCTATATCTTCCGCGTCTTCGATGCTCCAGGGTCTTAGTTGAAAATCCATGATGTCTGTGCTCCTTTTATTTTCGTAGATGTGTTTTCCGGATCATACGTTAAAATGGATGGGTTGTCAAATTTTTCTTATATTTTCATATATTTAAGAGAATTTTAAACGACAAATCCTGTAAAATGAATTATAATAAAAAAGAAAATCACATGTATGACGGAACCGGAATAGGAGAGGGCTATGGAGCAAAAAGGACATTTGGGCCGGGTACTGGCATTGATAGAGGAACGGGGATGGAGCTATACCTACAACGAGGAGGACGGTCTGGGAAGCATTGATTTTGATTACCGCGGCGTTCCCTATCATATCTGGGAGTTTGAGGACAGAGAACGGGGTGTGGAGACGAATCTTAGAAGCGGCGGCCGGCAGGAGGAAATACTGGGAGATTATGAGACAGCGCTTCTGGATCTGATAAAGGAGTGGCATTAACCCTTCTGATACGCAGATGAAAAACCAATATATAAGAATGGAGACAGGACAGAGATGAAAGGCAGTCTTTTTGTCAACGGTTTAACCATTGACTGGAATAAGGTAGATCCGGATTCTTATTTACACAGAATTAAGGCTCTTTCCGGGATGGAATCCCTAAGCTTTGAAGCCCCCGTGACTTTTTTTGTGGGAGAAAACGGAACCGGAAAATCGACCCTCCTGGAAGCCATTGCCGCAGCCTACGGACTGAATCCCGAAGGAGGGAGCCGGGATTTCCGCTTTTCCACCAGAGAAACCCATTCCTCCCTGTATGAAGGGATGGTTTTAAAAAAGGGCTATCGAAGCCCCAGGGATAACTTTTTTCTCCGGGCGGAGAGCTTTTACAATGTAGCGACTCAGGTGGAGGAGTACCGGGGCGACGATGATCCGGCCATCTACTACCGGCGGTACGGCGGCCGTTCCCTGCATGAGCAGTCTCATGGGGAGAGCTTTCTGGCTCTGATGCAGAATCGTTTTCAGGGACAGGGCTTCTATCTACTGGACGAGCCGGAAGCGGCCCTCTCGCCGCAGCGCCAGCTGACATTGCTGATCTGTATCCACCGTCTTGTCCGGGAAGGCAGTCAGTTTCTGATTGCGTCCCATTCTCCGATTCTTCTGGGACTTCCCGGGGCGGAGATTTTGTCCTTTGACGAAGGAGCGATTCACTCTGTGGAGTATACTAAGACGGAGAGCTACCAGGTGACGGAGATGTTTCTCAATCACAGGGAATATCTTTTGAAACGGCTTCTGGAGGAAGGGGAAGTGGAATAGTAAGAGATTTGTCGCAAAGGCGCACGAGAGAAACTTTTATGAGTGCCCTTCCGAATAAAAGTTTCTCTCATCACAGGTGTGCCGAAGCGATTTTACCCTTTCGTGCCATCGCGCAGCGATTTAAAATAGGAGGTTACATAAAGTGGAACAAAAAACAGCAATCAAACCACCCGTAGAGGTGCGCTACCGGGAAGAACTGGAGCTTCTCTCCATCTTAGACACCGGCCGCCGCCCCTTAAACTGGAAATTGTCCCCCAAGGCCGTTCGGACCTTTATCCTGGGCAGCCGGGAGCCATTGCGCTATCAGGATCGGGAGCTTACCATCCGCAAAAAATATCTGGGAAACGATGCCTTAGTAGAACGCTGCATCATCACCCTGGCAGGCAACCGCGGCCTTATGCTGGTAGGCGAGCCGGGCACGGCAAAAACCATGCTTTCGGAGCTTTTGTCGGCCGCCATCAGCGGAAACAGCACCAACACCATCCAGGGCACGGCCGGAACCACCGAGGACATGATCAAATACAGCTGGAACTACGCCCTTCTTCTTGCAAAGGGCCCCGTCCGGGAAGCACTGGTTCCCTCTCCCCTCTACGTAGGCATGGAACAGGGAATCCTCACCCGTTTTGAGGAAATCACCCGTACCCCGGCCGAGATCCAGGACAGTCTAATCAGCGTCCTCAGCGACAAGGTGCTGAATGTGCCGGAGCTTGGAGAGGACGGACTTTTGTTTGCCCAGGCAGGCTTCAACGTCATCGGCACGGCAAATACAAGAGACAAGGGCGTCAACGAAATGAGCAGCGCTCTCAAGCGCCGTTTTAACTTCGAAACGGTCATGCCCATCCGCGACACAGCCCTGGAAAAGCAGATTATTCTGAATGAGGTAGCCGAGCTTGCCAAAGAAAACCGCATTGAAATGGTGCCGGACGAGGATGTGGCCGATCTGCTCGCCTCCACCTACCATGAGCTTCGGGAAGGCGTCTCCTCCCTGGGGCACCGGATAGACCGGCCCTCAGCGGTTATGAGCACGGCGGAGGCCGTATCCGTCTACTATCAGACCATGATGACAGCCTACTACTACGGCGATTCCCGCATGGATCTGGGCTGTCTGGTGCAGAACCTGGTGGGAGCCGTACAGAAGGAAAACAAGGACGATTTGGAAAAGCTGAAAAGCTATTTCCAGACCGTAATTCGCGATAAGGGAGGAAAAGAGGGCGGCTTATGGAGCAGCTATTACGAGGCCAGGAAATACCTGCGGTAACGGAAAACCCGGAGGAGAGCGTAAGGATTCCCTCCGAGCTATTGTACGGCAAAGAGCACGGAGTACTCTACTTCCCCATTCGCCATCACAGCCCGGCCTGCTCCTTTCATTTGAAAAAGGCGGTATCGGATTATCAGCCGGACCTGATTCTTATAGAAGGCCCGGAAAATGCGGACCCGCTGATTCCCGTGCTGTTGCATGAGGACACAAAGCCTCCGCTGGCCCTGTATTATGCCTACCGGGATCGGGATGGCCTTGTGACGGAGAAAAAAGGGGACTACAAATGCTACTATCCCTTTTTAGACTGCTCCCCGGAGCTTACGGCCCTGCGGGAAGCAAAAAGCCTGGGAATACCGGCCCGGTTTGTGGATCTGTCCTACGGGGAGATTCTCATCGGAACGACCGGAGGAAAGGGCGTCCGCAGGGAGGGAGAAAAGCAGACCTACAACGACGACTATCTTCTAAGCCGCAGCCGCTATCTGGCTCTGCTCTGTGAAAAAACGGGTTTGCGGGATTTTGAAGAGCTGTGGGAGAAGTATTTTGAAATCCAGGGCCTTACGGAGCCCACGGAGGACTTTGTACGCCAAATGCTCACCTACTGCATCCTTTCCCGAAAAAATACGCCGGCGGAGGAGCTTTTAGAAGACGGCTGCCTTCTGCGGGAGCGGTATATGGCGGAACAGATTGCCAAGGCATCCGAAAGCTTTCACAGAATCCTGGTGGTGACGGGAGGCTTTCACAGCTACGGACTTTATGAGCTTTTGTCCCGGCAGAAAGACGGAAGCTATGCCTACACCGGAGAGCCGGTGAAGCTCCACGGTAAGGTGAAGGAGCAGCAGGAGGTGTATCCGATGGCTTACTCTATGGAGGCCGCGGATGCCCTGAACGGCTATGCAAGCGGGATGCAGTCGCCGGGCTTTTATCACCAGGTATGGAAAAACTTGCAGAAGAATACGCCGCAGATAAACCCGGATGATTCCGAAGGAGAGAAAGAAGAAGCTGTTTTAGCAAAATTGAAACAGCCGCATCATAGAGAGCAGGAAACTGATTCGTCAGGCATGATTTTATCCGGCGCGTACGAAGAAACCGTTCTTCATTTTCTGGCAGCGGCAGGACGGCAGGCCAGAAGAAAGGAGGAAAATGTCTCCTCCTATGACGAAATCTGCGCATTTTACATGGCCCAGGGGTTAGCGGCTCTCCGCGGAAAACAGGAACCGGGGCTGTATGAGCTTCAGGACAGTGCCGTATCTTCCTTTATAAAGGGAGAACGGAATCTGTCTACCGAGGGCGCCGTCCGCATTTTGAAAGAGCTTGTGACAGGCTCCCAGGTGGGACGTCTCTGCAAGGACGCCGCCCGGCCTCCTCTCCTGTCGGATTTTGAAGAACAGTGCAGGGGCTTTGGCATCAAGCTACATTCCAGTCTGGAGCAGGAGGTTATTCTGGAGATCTTCAAAAAGGAAAAGCATCTGCGGATGAGCCGTTTTCTTTACCAGACAGAGTTTTTGGACTGCGGCTTTGCCAGACGGAAAAAGGGCGCGGACCTGGTAAACCGCCGGGATCAGAACAGGATTCGGGAAATCTGGAGCTATAAATGGTCCGAGCAGGTGACGGCGGCCCTGATAGACGCCTCCATCTCAGGCGGGACTATGGCGGAGGCGGCCCGTACTTTGCTGCACAGCCGATTTGATGAGAGCGCAGGCTGTAAGGAAGCGGCGGAGCTTCTGGTAAAAGGCTTCCTTATGGGACTTCACGAGGAGCAGGGGGAAATGCGGGAACATCTGGCGGAGGTACTGGCGGATGACGGAGATTTCTTTTCGCTGACCAAGGGCTTTTCTCAGCTTTTGATGCTTCTCGATCTCCAGGATCTGTATCAGGTTCGGGATGCTCTCGATCTGGAGCGGATGACGGATATCTGCTTTCAGAAGATTATTCAGCTTCTGCCCTCTATGGGACAGGTGGGGGAGGATCGGCAGCAGGAGTGCATGGAAAGTCTGCGGCTTCTCTACCAGGCGGCAGGGAAAAGCAATCCATGTGAGCGGCGGCCGGTTCTGATGGACGCGCTGAAAACCCTTCTTGGGCGGGGAAAATTAAATCCCGGCGTGGAAGGGACGGTTCTGGGGCTTTTGTACGGCTATGAGGCGGGATACGGGGAGCAGATTACCCGGGCGGCTCAGGGATATATGCAGGGAAGCGGAGAAATGCTGTCGAAAAGCGCGGTATTTCTTCGGGGGCTGTTCTTTACGGCCAGGGATTTTGTATTTGCCAGCAGCGGATTTCTGACCCTGATTGACGGGCTTCTGGAGCGTTTGCCCGGGGAGGAATTTTTAAAGCTGCTGCCGGAGCTGCGTCTTGCATTCAGTTATTTTACACCTCTTGAAACGGATCGAATCGCAGGCCGTGCGGCGGCGCTTCACGGGAAGAAAAAGGGCGACCTTCTGACGGGAGGGAGTGTGAGTCCCGGGGAGTATGCGTATGGGGAAGCTTTGGATGCATTTATAAGTAAAAAAATGGAAAAAGGGAGTTTTCTGTTCTAGCAAAGGAGTGCTGGAAGGAGAACTACGGAACTTAAAATAGGTACGAATATGAACGATGGAAAACAATTGAATCGTTGGCGGCTGATCCTGGGAAGTCAGGCCAAGGACCAGATTTCTTTCGGAGGAGAGGGCTTTCGCGGAATGGAGAACGGCATCGGCTGTCAGGACTTGGAGGAAGCGTTGGATTTTCTCTATTCCCGCGAGTACGGTGAGGATGTGCGCCGTGACGGGGGCACAGGGGCAAGCCGGCTGACTACGGCAGGGTGGATTACGAAGATCCGCCGTCTGTTTCCCAAGGAGACGGTGGAGGTATTGGAACGCCATGCTCTGGAACGCTATGAGATGCAGGAGCTTTTAACGGATAAGGAGGTTTTGGAAAAGCTGGAGCCGAATCAGGAGCTTTTGAAAACCATTTTGCAGCTTAAGCATCTGATGAAGGGGCCTGTTCTGGATACGGCCCGGCGGATTGTAAAAAAGGTGGCGGAGGAAATTGCGGAAAAGCTGAATCGGGAGATACGCCGTTCCCTTTTGGGAAGCCTGGACCGGAATACTCCAAGTCATGTAAAGTCCATGCGGAATCTGGATATCCGCAAAACCATCCGAAAGAATCTCTCCCATTACGACCCGGAGGAAAAACGCCTGGTATTGGAGCAGGTATATTTCAGCAGCCGTACCCGGAAATATAACCAGTGGCGGGTCGTGATAGCGGTGGACGAGAGCGGCTCCATGCTCGATTCTGTGATTCACAGTGCGGTGATGGCGGGAATCTTTGCCCGGCTGCCTATGCTTGACACCCGGCTTGTGATTTTTGATACCCAGGTGGTGGATTTAAGCGCCCATCTGGACGACCCGGTGGAAACGCTGATGAGTATTCAGCTTGGAGGCGGGACTTATATTACGGGGGCTTTGCAGTACTGTGAAGGGCTGATTGAGAATCCCAATCGGACGATGGTTGTTCTGGTGTCGGATCTCTGCGAGGGCGGCAGCGTGGCCGGCCTGCTCGGTGTGAGCCGGGATATCATAGAGAGCGGCGCAAAGCTTATCTGCCTTACTGCCCTTGATCGGGATGCCAATCCGGTTTACGACCGCCATACGGCACAGAGGCTGGCAGATCTGGGGGCGCATGTGGGAGCGATGACACCGGAGATGCTTGGGGATTTTATGGGGAAGATTATGCAGTGATGATCTCCTAAATGTCCCTTTGGCCATTGAGGATACGGAGATATGTTTTATTTGCAAAAACGGAATAGAGGATAAAGACATGGAAGCTTTAAAACAAATGCTCACACAGGCAGACGACGAATACCTCACAGGACTGTGCAACAAAGGAACGGTAAAGCGTGCTTATAAGGATCTGGATCAGGAAGCTCCCGCGGCAGTCTGGAGCGAAACGGGGGCGGAGGTGACTTTAAAAGAGGCGGTATGCACAATTCGTATGCCTCTGGGGGAAAGTACTTGCACCTGCCCCTCCCGAAGCATCTGCCGTCACATTATCACAGCAATTTTATATCTGAAAAACAGCCGAAGAAATACAGCGGAATCAAGTCCGCAGGAGGCCGGGACGGAGAGTAAAAAAGCAGAAGTAAAGTCAGATACATCAGAAGGAAGAAGCATATCTGGAAAACAAGACGCATCAGAAGGAACAAATATATCTGGAAAACAAGACGCATCAGAAGGAACAAATACACCGAAAAACCAAGACACATCAATAGATTCAAATACGCCGGAGAAACCAAACACATCTGACACATCGGCCGAACCGGAATCAAAAGAAAGACCGTCTGAAATCCAATCGGCAAAATCAGCATTAACGCAGGCTTTAGAGCAGGAGCTTCTTACTTACCCTCTACAAAAGCTGAAACGCGCCTGCGGAAATAAGCGGTACAATGAGCTTCTTCATTATCTAAAGTCAGGAGAACAGCCCGAGTTCCAGGAAGGAACCGTTATCACCGTCAAGGTTCCTTGGGAGGCCTTCACCGTAAAGCTTTTAAGCCCTCTGGAATATTCCACCTGCTCCTGCAAAAGCAAAGAGCTTTGTCCTCACAAGGCCCAGGCAGTGCTGCTCTTTCAGCTTCACAAACATGCCGCCGCCTTAGAGCAGCTCGAAAAGCTCTGCGAGAGCCAGGAGGAATGGGATTGGAAAGAGCTTGACCGGGCGTCCTCCTCCATCCGGGAAGAAATCGGCCTGCAGCTTATGACCGGGCTGTCCCGTTTGTCCCCGGAGGCTGCGGAGAGTATGGAGCGTTTGGCAGTTATCAGTCACGGAGCCGGCTTAGCGGCCTTTGAAACCGGCCTTCGGAAAACAGCCTCCGAGTACCGGCTGTATTTTGACCGGGCGGCGGCATTTCGGACCGAGGAGCTTTTGGAGCAGCTATTGACTCTATACCGGAAAGCAGGGGAACTAAGGGAAACCAAAGAACCGGAACGTCTGCGGACATTGGCAGGAAGCTTTCGGGAAGCTTACCGTCCCATTCCAAAGCTTCACCTGATGGCAATGGGAAGCCGGAGCTTTCACAGTAAAACGGGCTACGAAGGGGAGATATACTATTTCCTGGAGCCGGATAAGGGTATTTTCTATAACTGGACAGATGCCCGGCCGGTGTTCTATGAAGGCGTGCGCAGGCGTCCCCCGGGAAGAGCGGAGCAGGCTCAGGCGCCCTGGGGGTTAAATTGCAGCAGAGAGCAGATGATGGAGCTGGAATTTTACCTGGATCATGCAAAAGCGGCCAGGGACGGACGTCTGTCTGTGAGCCAGGAGACAAAAAGCGAGGTGTCCGGTGTCCGGGATTTCAGGAGAGAGGAAGTGCGGAATGTAGTTTTCTGGGATTACGAACAGCTTCTTTTAGCCTGCTTTGGAGAAGAAGAGCGAAAGAATGAGGGAGAGCGCCTTGCCCTGGTGGGGGCTTCCTGCTGCCGTGAGTCCGGTTTCGACACGGTGCATCAGAGGTTTTCTATGGAAATCTTGGACCAAAAGGGCCGTAAGCTTACCGTGGCCGTAACCTATTCCAAGGAGGAAAAGCTGACCATTCAGGTGTTGGAGCGCTTGAACGAACGGCTGAAAAAGGAGAAGGACCAGACCTTGATTTTCTTCGGCGCCCCTTACTTGGAACAGGGAAAGCTGTGCCTGTATCCCATTGAGGTGTTTGGAAGAGAGCGCTTTTTTGGGAGCCAGGAAGAGTTGGAGGAGTATCTTGGCGAACAAGGCGGGCCGGAAGGCAGTCCGGTTTCCAAAGACTTAAGCTTTAACCGGGAGATTGTACAGGGAATGGAGAGATTCTTGGCAGAAATCCGGCAGGCCCTTGGGGATCTGTTTCAAAGCGGTCTAAATTCCATCCAGGAGGAGACCTTTGGGAATCTGAAACGTCTGGCAAAGGAAAGCGGAACCCTTGGTCTCCACGGAGCGGAGGAAGCCCTTACATTTCTTGCAGAAGCCCTGGGCGGGAAACGCCATCAGATGGAATTTGATATGGAGGCGGTATTAAAGACCTGGATACATCTGATGACTTATGTGAAGCTCTGCCGGGAAAAGACATCGCTGGATCGGGCCTTGTTAGAGATGCAGGAGACGGATTAAAATATCAAAAACTAATAAGAGCAAAACATATAAGCACCAAATCATATAAACATAATCAAATAAACGCCAAGGCACATAAGCATCAAAGCACATAAGCGCCAAACCGCATGAACACCAAAGCACATAAGTACCAAACCACATAAACGCCATACAATACCAGAGCGCACTCCGCCCAAAAAGTTGGAGTAAACGGATACGGCTGCAAATTGGTCAGGCTTATAAAATAAAATGTGGATAAGCATATGAAATAAAAGGAGAACACCATGAACCTAAGCGAAGAAAGAAACTACCAAAAACAAATGGACACCCTGGACGCCCTGAAGCTGTCCCCCAAAAACCGTCCCCTTGCGGAACAATATCTGGACATTTCCGCACCGGAAAAGCCGGAGCTTCTAAGAGAAACCGAGCGCCAGGACTTTTCCGATCTCGCCGACGACAAGCGTCAGAAAAGCATCGACTACGTAGAGCATCTGAGAAAGCGCTGCAAACATGAAGAGCTTAAGCGCTACGTCTGCTTCCTGTCCGCCATAGGAGGCTCCACGGCCTACTACCTCTTTAACCGCTACGGCTGGAACCTGGACTCCGTGAAGGAATATTTAACTCCTGAGCAGGAAACGGCCATGTATGCGGAGGGCATCGTCTGGAGCACCTATTCCCTCAATTACATACGCATGAAGCCTCTGCTTGAAAAGGGAAGAAAGGACCCGGAGCTTTTAAGAAGAGCCATAGATCTCTGCTACCACCGCTACGACAACGCCAAGGTCCTGCTGGCCGGCGTCTACTTAAACTGCAAAAAACCGGAGGCAAAAAAGAGCGGGGGCATCCTGGGGCTTTTCACCAAAAATGCATCCGCATCCGACGAAGCCCTGGCCCAGACCGTTGCATTTCTGGAAAATAACCTCATAGACAGCCTGCCCGAGATGTTTATCAAGCATGATCTTGGAAAAAGCCAGATCGAAGAGCTTAGGACCTATGTGCGCAATCACCCCATCGATCAGCCGTTTCCCATAAATCTGCAAAAGCTGTTAAACGGCCGCAGCTACATGGAATATATGGTTCATCTTCTCTCGGGAACGGCATTTTTCGCCATAGAACATTCTCCGTGCTTCGCCGCCTTCCTACAGATAGCAGGCGTCCTGTCCATCCGCACCGTGCTCAAAGCAGGAAGAGAAATGACAGGAATTGTAAACGGCAAAAATTCCTGGTTCCATAAGCACCTGGAACAGTTGGAAAATCTGATTCCCGTGAAGCCCGAAGCCCTGATTCAGTGGTACGCGGCAAATGACGAGGAACAGGGAATGGCACGCATGGCAGTCCGGCATCCTGAGTCCGTGCGCAGCGCAGCGGAACACGCTGCCACCACCGACGAATATCAGCGCATCCTGGATCACATCAAAAAGGCAAATCCGGGACTTTACCAGGAGATCCAGTCAAAGCATGCGGATAAATATCAGCACCAGCTTGCCGCCGAGCTTGTGACAAACATTACCACCGGCCAGGCAGAGGCCAAGGCGTACCTTCTGGGAGAAGCCTCCATCGACACCCTCTACCCCTTTGTCAATAACTGGAGAGGCAGCCAGAGCTACTACTATCAGCGCTTCCAGAAATTACAGGGCTTACGGAGAAATAAGGGACGTCTCTTCCGCAGAGGCGTAATTTTGGAGGCTTTTCGTATGCAGGGAGCCTATTTCACAGGCTATTTCTTCAGTTCCATCCGGGGAAGCAAAACCAATTCGGAGCAGTTTCGCAGGGAAATGGAGGATTTAGTAGAGCTTTTTGAAAAAGAGGAGCTTCCCATCCGTTACCAGGCCGACGCCATAGAGGGCATTTACAACTCCTGCTACCAGGAGCGGGACAAAAATCTGGTTCTGGACACAGCTGCCCGGATTTTATCCTCCCGATGGAAGGATCACGCCCAGGAGCTTCGGGACGCCGCAAAGGACAGCACCTCCGTCGGCCGCTGCATCTGCATCCTCGCCCTGGATACCTTCTGGCAGGAAGAAAAAGAAGTGATACTGGCCTCCGCCCTTGACAGCTCCAAGCAGGTCCGTGAGCAGCTCGTAACCATCTGCACCGCTCACAGGGAATGGGAGCCGGAAATGCTGACAATGATAACCTCAAAAAAATCCCAGGAGCGCGAGCTTGCCATCCGTGTCCTGAAATTCTGGGGCGCAGAAGCCTACCGGGAAATCTTTACAAAGGCCCTGGAGACAGAAAAGAGCAAAAAGCTGAAGGAACTCCTTTCCGACTGTCTGGGCATCAAGCCGGAGGCTCAGGCGGAGAGCGGAGGGCAAAAAACCTCCGGTGATCTGGTAAAAGAAATCCTGAAAGGCGGTAAAAAGCGAAAAGTAGCCTGGGCTTATGAGACGCCATTTCCTGCCGTACATAAAAAAGACGGCAGCGACGCTGAGGAGGAATATCTCCAGGCCATACTCACAGCCTATGCGGACCGTACCACACCCGGTCTAAGCCCCGAGGCCGTAACCCTGGCCTCCGAACTGGAGCCTTCCGAGCTTGGCGCTTATGCAGCGGAGCTTTTTAACAAATGGCTGGAAACAGGCGCCGAGGCCAAGAAAAAATGGGTACTCTACGCAGCGTCCGTCCACGGCGGAACCGGAATCGTTGATATTTTCCGCCATCAGATCCAGGAATGGCCCCAACATTCCAGAGGCGCCCTTGCCGCCGAAGCCGTAAAAGCACTGGCCCTCAACGGAAGCTCCGAGGCCCTTCTGTATGTAGATCAGATATCCCGGAAATTCAAATTCCGCCAGGTAAAGACAGCGGCAGGCGAGGCCCTGGAATACGCAGCCTCCGAGCTGGGAATCACAAGGGCGGAGCTGGAGGATCGGATTGTACCCAACCTGGGCTTTGACGAGAGCTTAAAGCGGACCTTTGACTACGGAACGCGCTCCTTCAGCGTCTATCTGACCCCGGCCCTGGAGCTTGAGATTTTCGGCGAATCCGAGAAAAAGCTGAAAAACCTTCCGGCCCCCGGAAAGCGGGACGACGAAGAAAAGGCCGCGGCCGCTTATGCTGAATTTAAGCAGATGAAAAAGCAGCTGAAAACCGTCATAACCAACCAGAAAATGCGTCTGGAGCAGGCATTAACCGCAGAACGCCTCTGGAACTGCGCCGCATGGGAAGAGCTGTTTGTGAAAAATCCGGTTATGCATCAGTTTGCCATCGGCCTTATCTGGGGAACCTATGAGAACGGAGAATTAAAAGACACCTTCCGCTATATGGAGGACGGCAGCTTCAACACAAAGGACGAGGAAGAGTTTGACCTTCCCTCGGACACACAGATCGGCCTGGTGCACCCCATTGAGCTGTCCGAAGAAGATCTGTCCGTCTGGAAGGAACAGCTCTCTGATTACGAGATTGTACAGCCCATCGAACAGTTGGAGCGTGCCGTTTACCGAATCACAGAAGAAGAAACCGGAACAGCCGAGCTGACCCGCTTCGGCGGCAAGCTTCTGAACGGACTGTCCCTTTCCGGCAAGCTCCAGGGCATGGGCTGGTACCGCGGTTCCGTCCAGGACGCCGGTGTTTATTACACCTTCTACCGTGAGGACGGCGACATGGGTGTGGAACTGGAATTTTCCGGAAGCTACGTAGGGGATGAAAACGACGAAGTAACCGTATACGGTGCGGCCTTCTACCGTGCCCGCACCGTAAAAAGAGGCAGCTACGTTTACGATACCATAAAAAAAGAAAACCAATACAAGCTGGACCAGGTAAGTCCGCGGTATTTCAGCGAAATTGTATTGCAGCTTACGAAGGCTACGGCATCCAGCCAGGAACAGCTGTCGTATCCGGCCTGCAAAAGTTAAAGCGCTCTTGACACAACTAAAAAGGTATGGTAAAGTCTAAAAGGTACAAAATCTGCCAGTATTCAGTAACCGGACACTCCGACCCTTACTTGATACATGGCTTATGAAAAAAAGGAGGCAGTCAACATGATCGCAAAAGAAAAAAAGCAGGCAATTATTGCCGAGTATGGCTTAAAGCCAGGTGACACCGGATCACCCGAGGTACAGGTGGCAATCCTGACCGCACGTATCCAGGAATTAACCGAGCATCTGAAAGAGAATCCCAAGGATCATCATTCCAGAAGAGGACTCTTAAAGATGGTTGGCCAGAGGCGTAATATGCTGGCTTATCTGAAGAGAACCGATATCACACGTTATCGTAGTCTGATTGAGAGACTTGGACTCAGAAAATAAGCTTAACAGGGGCGGAGGAACACTTCCGCCCTCATTTATGTTTATGTAAACCTATCAACCCCACAGGAGAACGGAACCGAGACCACTGATGTATATAGGACAGCCTTCCTTTCCTATACAGATCAGTAGTTTCGGGGTCAAGGCCCGGAAAACGGATCATGACCGAAAAAATTCTCCTGAACCAGAAAAAGCAAGAAAAACAAAAGGAGATTACCCATGTACAAGAGTTATTCTATGGAGCTTGCCGGCCGTACACTGACCGTTGACATCGGCAGAGTGGCAAAACAGGCAAGCGGAGCCGCATTTATGCATTACGGCGAAACTACCGTACTGTCCACAGCGACAGCATCCGACAAACCAAGAGAAGGCATTGATTTCTTCCCCTTAAGCGTAGAGTATGAGGAGAAATTGTATTCCGTAGGCAAGATCCCCGGCGGATTCAACAAGAGAGAGGGCAAGGCATCGGAAAATGCCGTATTAACCTCCCGCGTAATCGACCGCCCCATGCGCCCCCTGTTCCCCAAGGATTACCGCAACGACGTAACCCTGAACAACCTGGTGCTTTCCGTAGATCCCGCCTGCAGCCCCGAGCTGACCGCTATGCTGGGTTCCGCCATTGCAACGGCCGTTTCCGACATTCCGTTTGCCGGACCCTGCGCCATGACCCAGATCGGAATGATCGACGGAGAATTTATTGTCAATCCGGGCCAGAGCCAGTATAAGGTATCCGACCTTAAGCTGACCGTGGCGTCCACCAGAGAAAAAGTAATCATGATCGAGGCCGGAGCAAATGAGATTCCCGAGGCCAGAATGATTGAGGCAATCTATATGGCTCATGAGGTCAATCAGCAGGTTATTGCTTTTATTGACAAGATTGTAGCCGAGTGCGGCAAGGAAAAGCATACCTATACAAGCTGCGCCGTTCCCGAGGAGCTTTTTGCCGCCATTAAGGAGCAGGTTCCCCCGGAGGAGATGGAGAAGGCCGTATTTACCGACGAGAAGCAGGTGAGGGAGGAAAATATCCGCCAGATCACCGCAAAGCTGGAGGAGGCATTCGCAGACAAGGAAGAGTGGCTTGAGGTTCTCGGCGAGGCCATTTACCAGTACCAGAAGAAGACTGTCCGCAAAATGATCTTAAAGGATCACAAGCGTCCCGACGGCCGTGAGATTACCCAGATTCGTCCCCTTGCAGCTGAGGTGGATCTGATTCCGAGAGTGCACGGCTCCGCTATGTTTACCAGAGGACAGACCCAGATCTGCAACATCTGTACCCTGGCTCCCTTATCCGAGGCCCAGAGACTGGACGGTCTGGATGAAAATGAGACAAGCAAGCGCTATATGCACCACTATAATTTCCCCAGCTATTCCGTAGGCGAGACAAAGCCGAGCCGGGGACCGGGACGCCGGGAGATTGGTCACGGAGCTTTGGCGGAGCGCGCGCTTCTGCCTGTGCTTCCCAGCGAGGAGGAGTTCCCCTATGCCATCCGTACCGTATCCGAGACCTTTGAGTCCAACGGATCTACCTCGATGGCTTCCACCTGTGCTTCCTGTATGTCACTGATGGCTGCAGGCGTGCCCATTAAGAAGATGGTAGCCGGTATTTCCTGCGGTCTGGTAACCGGGGAGACGGATGATGATTATGTACTTCTGACCGATATCCAGGGCCTGGAGGACTTCTTCGGCGATATGGACTTCAAGGTAACGGGAACCACCGAGGGTATCACGGCGATTCAGATGGATATCAAGATTCACGGTCTGACGCGCCCGATTGTAGAGGGAGCCATTGCAAGATGCCGTGAGGCGCGGATGTTCATTATGGATACCTGCATGAAGCCCTGCATCCCAGAGCCGAGAACAGAGGTCGGACCTTATGCGCCGAAGATTATTCAGATTCAGATCGATCCTCAGAAGATCGGCGATGTGGTAGGCCAGAGAGGAAAGACCATCAACACCATTATTGAGCAGACCGGTGTGAAGATTGACATCGACGACGACGGCGCCGTATCCGTATGCGGTACGGATCAGGCGGGCATGGATAAGGCCGTAGAGCTTATCAAGATCATTGTAACTGATTTTGAGGAGGGTATGGTGCTCACCGGTAAGGTAGTCAGCATCAAAGAGTTCGGCGCGTTCCTGGAGTTTGCACCGGGCAAGGAAGGCATGGTTCATATTTCCAAGATTGCAAAGCAGAGAATCAACCATGTGGAGGATGTGCTCACCCTGGGCGATGTGGTGAAGGTTGTATGCCTCGGCAAAGATAAGATGGGGCGTCTGAGCTTCAGTATGAAGGATTTAAAGGAAAACAAAGAGAAATAAATGAAAGGCAAAGGGACTCACAGCTGGAGAAAAGGGCTGTGGGTCCTTTTAAAATGGATTTTGGAAGATACAAATTCTTTTTATATGTAATCAGGAGAGATATCTTAAGAAGTTCCTGTGGATGCAGGGAATGGCAGAAAAGAATATTACAGAAGGACTGGCCGGAGAAAAAAGGCTAGTCTTTTTTTGTCTCCAGACTCATATACTTGTAACAGTTCAGATAAAGGAAAGGTTACACAGATATCTTGCAAAAATTATAAGGAAGAAGAAAGCCCCTTCAAGCTTGGCTTGAGAAACAAATGGACATGCGGGTACAAGGCGTTCCGGTGAGAATAAGCGGCCGGGTTGAGCCGTATTCGTATGCCCTGTGGAGGTAAAAATGAAGGACAAGAATGAAATCATACATTTTTTTTCCCGGCATATCCGGGAAATTTTGGAGCAGGCAGAGGTGGATTTTGAACAGCTTCAGGAGATTCGCCTTCGTGCCTATAAGCCCTTTTTGATTCGCCTTGGCGGAGAGGAATATTTTCTCTCCAAACAGGGAGAAGTCTTGAAGGAGCCTGATAGAGCATGGACAGTGATGCCAAAAGAAATCCGGGAGACAATGGAGCTTGTGGGAAAATATTCCCTCTATGCCTATGAGGACGAATTAAAGCAGGGCTATCTTACGCTCCAGGGAGGGCACCGCCTGGGTGTGTCCGGAAAAGCTGTGCTGGAAGGGGACAAGGTGAAGAGCATCCGCTATATTTCCTGTCTGAATCTGCGGCTGTCTCATGAGATTATTGGCTGCGGGGACAAGGTACTGCCCTTTCTCCATGATGAAACAGGGTTGAAGCATACCTTAATTATTTCGCCGCCCCGGGGCGGAAAGACGACCCTGCTTCGGGATCTGGTGCGGCAGATTTCCAATGGGACAAAGGCCCTTAGAGGGCATACGGTGGGAGTGGTGGACGAGCGCTCCGAGATCTGCGGCTGCTTTCAGGGGATTCCGGCCAATGACGTGGGACTCCGCACAGATGTGATGGACGCCTGTCCCAAGGCGGAGGGAATGATGATGCTGATCCGGTCTATGGCGCCGGAAGTACTGGCGGTGGATGAGATAGGACGTGAGGAGGACATCCGCGCTATGGAGACGGCATTGTTCTGCGGCTGCCGTCTTCTTGCTACGGTTCACGGAAGTTCTCTCGATGATATCCGTTCCAAGCCTCTTCTTCAAAGGCTGGCAGAGGAGCAAATCTTTGAACGCTATGTGATTATGGGTTTTGCCGGGCGGAGGGGGCAGATATCAAAGGGCCGGAAAGCATCGGAGTCCTGTGAAGCGGATAATGGAATAAGAACAGGAATGATTCAGGAGGAGAGTTATGAAGCCCGGCCCGGCATGGTCCGGCAAATCCTGGATGAAAGGGGGAGAGTTTTATGTTAAAAGGAATCGGCGCCTTGCTGATTTTGGCCTCGGCCGCAGGAATCGGCGTCAGTTTCAGCAATGACTTAAAGGGACGCTGTATGGAGCTGCGGCTGCTGAAGCAGATGATTTATATGCTGCGGGGAGAGATTAAATATACGAAGACACCTCTGCCGGATGCGTTTGCCAGTATTGCGGTCCGCATGAAGGAACCGTTCGGAAGCTTTTTGGAGGAGCTTGCAAAGCAGATGGAAAATCCGGAAAACGGAACCTTCGGAGATCTGTGGCAGGCACAGATTAAAGCCCAGCTGTCCGGCACCCATCTGAAACGGGAGGACAAGGAGCAGCTGGGGAGCTTGGGCGAGGTCTTAGGATACCTTGATCTGGAAATGCAGCTGTCTTCCATTGAGCTTTATCTGGAGCAGCTGGAGCTTCGTATTCGGGAGTCCCAGGAGGCAGCCCGGACAAAACAGAAATTGTACCAAAGCTTGGGAGTGGCCGGAGGCATTTTCCTGGTCATACTTTTGGTGTAAATGGGAGGAAGCTATGAGCGTCAATCTCATATTTAAAATTGCGGCGGTCGGAATCCTTGTGTCTGTACTTAGTCAGATTCTAAAGCACAGCGGGCGGGAGGAGCAGGCTTTTCTCACCAGCCTCGCCGGCCTGGTGCTGGTGCTGTTCTGGATTCTGCCATATATTTTTGACTTATTTGATACTATGCAGAGGCTTTTTGCACTGTAAAGAGTAATATTCCGCGTTGTATACAAATCGAATTACGGACGCTTATATGAGCGGCAGGGAATTGATTTTATGCGGGTATACCGGGAGGAATATTATGGGACCGGACTAAGGGGGATTTAATATGCTGCAGGCAGCCATGATTGGAATTGCCGGTGTTCTTCTGGCACTTCAGATAAAAGCGGTAAAGCCGGAATTTTCCGTCTATCTCAGCATTGCCACAAGTGTATTTCTGCTGCTCTTGGCAGCTGAGAAGCTTGAGGTAGTAGTGGAGAGCGTGAAGCTGATCCAAAGCTCCATTTCCATTCAAAGCTCTTATATACAAGCGCTGCTTAAAATCATCGGCATCACCTATATAGCGGAGTTTGCTTCGGATATCTGCCGAGACGCGGGTTATGGAGCCATTGCCGGGCAGATCGGAGTGTTCAGCAAACTTTCTATTCTGGCTGTCAGTATGCCGATTATCACAGCCCTTTTAGAAACCATCCGCGGATTCTTGGGGACATAGCAATGAGAGAGGGAATAAAAAAGAGAAAGAAAAATTTCCGGTATATAAGGCTATTCCCATTGTTGCAAGCTGTGACGACCGCTAGATTATGCGGATTGTCACGATTTGTAAGCGGATGCTTCTTGCTGGGGATGCTTACGGGCGCGAGCTTTTTACCGCTTGAAGTAAAGGCAGCAGAGGATATTAAGCCTCTTAAAGCTGAGAAGACAGAACGCTTCATACCCCTTAAATTGCAGGAAGCGGATCTCTCAATGGTGGATGAATTGGACTTTGACGAAATTGAACAGTCGGTGGATGAGATCTTAGGCGGAGAATTTCAGTTTGAAAATACGGTTATGGAGCTTTTGAGCGGAGAGCAGCCATTTACCCTGGAGGGCTTTGTGGCGGCAGTGGTGGAGCAGCTGCAAAATAACTGGCGCACCGAGAAACATCTTCTGCTCTCCATTTTGCTGCTTGGCATAGCGGCGGCCCTTATGTCCAACTTCTCGAATATTTTTCAGAATCAGCAGATTGCGGAGGTGAGCTTTGAGATAACGTACCTTTTGCTGTTTCTGATTCTCCTGCAGATATTTTCCGGGGCTATGGAGATTACAAGAGAGGTGCTTTTGGGAATCCAGGATTTTATGAATGTGCTTGTCCCGGCCTTCTGCCTGGCTGTGACGATGGCTTCGGGCAGTACTACGGCGTTGGTGTTCTATGAATTTTTTCTGGGACTGATTTATTTTATCCAGAGGCTTATCCAAAACGGGCTGATGGCGTTGATTCAGGTACATGTGATTCTCGTCTTCGTGAATCATCTGACGAAGGAGGAGTATTTGTCTCAGATGAAGGAAATGGCCTCCAAGGTCACCGTGTGGCTTCTGAAATCCATGCTTGCGGTGGTGATTGGCTTCAATACCATCCAGGGTATTTTAAATCCGGCTGTGGATTCCCTGAAAACCACTCTGTTCAGCAGGGCGGCGGAAATGATTCCCGGTATCGGAAATATCGCCGGCTCCGTAACGGATGTGGTCCTGGGCTCCTCCGTTCTTATAAAAAACGGCATCGGCGTTGCTGCATTGGTTGTTATTGTGCTGATTTGCCTGATGCCCTTAGTCAAGCTCGGAGTGCTGATGATGCTTCTGGAGCTGGCGGCGGCCCTCCTTCAACCGGTGTCGGATAAGCGGATGACCGGCTGTGTGGCCGGAGTAGGGGAGGGCATCCGCCTGCTGTTCCGGGTTGTATTTACAACGGCGGTGCTGTTTATGCTGACGATTGCGGTGGTTACGGTGTCGGTGAGAGGATGAAGCAGGAGATTGACAGCAGTATTACGGAATTGTAAATTTTCGGGAAACGGAGTACGGATAGATATATTACGGAACGGGAATCAAATTTTATGAAAGAATTATTGTTTGAATGGATACAGGATATTGCATTTTATACTCTGCTGATGGTAGTTGTGCTTCACGTGCTTCCGGAGAAAAATCAGCGCAAATATCTGCAGTTTTTTATGGGGATCGTTTTGATGATTCTTGTCATATCCCCGTTTCTGACAGCTCTTGGGTTGGAGCAGCGATTAGATGAGACTTACGCCAGGCAGACCTATGACCGGGAGCTTCAGGAATTTTTAAGGAAGCAGGAAGCCATAGAGGAGGAATATCAGAGACATCTGGAAGAAAAGCTATACGAGGCCCGGGATGAGGCGGAGAGCTTAAAAGAAGAACAAAGAGAAGAAGAGGAACAAAGAGAGGAAAAGCAACAAGAAGAACAAGAACAAGAAGAACAAGAACAACAAGAACAGGAACAGCAAATTCAGGAAAGCTGGATAAAGGAGCAAGAACGGCAAAGTCAGGAGAAGGGCAAGGCCCCCCGGGAAGGAGAAATTGGTGAAATCCCTGAAATCCATATTGAAATCGGAAAACCGGAAGGAGATTAAAAAGCTGAAAAAGGATCAATTGCTGATTCTCCTGCTCTTCGGCGTCCTTTTGCTGGTCATAGCCATTCCGGCAGATCGGGGAAGGGAAAAAAAGTCCCGGGCAGAAGAAGCTTCGGACAGTGATGATACCTTAAAGGGTACGGAACAGTCATTTTCGGAAAGCTCCTATGAGCGGCAGCAGGAGGAACGCTTAAAGGAGGTTTTACAGAAGGTAGAAGGCGTAGGCCGGGTGGAGGTCATGATTACCCTTCGTTCCTCCTCGGAAAAGGTGGTGGAGAAGGACGCGCCCTCCAGGAGCCAGCGGGTGGAGGAGACAGATTCCCAGGGAGGCAGCCGGACCACCCAGGAGAATGAAAGGGAGGAAACAACGGTTTATGAGGAAGGCGAGGATGGAAAAAGGACCCCCTATGTGGTACAGGAATTAGAGCCTGTGGTGGAGGGAGTGATTGTAATTGCCGAGGGCGGAGGAAATGCCGCGGTAAAACAGAATATTCTGGAGGCAGTTGAGGCATTATTTCCCGTGGAGGCACATAAAATAAAAATAATGAAGATGGAGGGTTCAAAGTGAAGAACATATTCAAGAAAAACCAGATGATCATTACCGCGCTGGCTATTATGATCGCGGTAGCAGGGTACTTAAACTATTCCGGAACAAAGCTTGACTCTGCCAGCATTACGGCAGGCTCGGATGCAGCCACAAAAGAGGATGAGGACAACATTGCGGCCGATATTTCCGCAGAGGATCTATATGCCCAGACAGGACTTGAGGAGCTGCAGTTTGCGGACGGCGACATCGCAAGTCTTGACCAGGATGCGTCGGATCTGGATACGGCGGAGCTTGGAGAGGACGAGAATCCGGGGGAAGCCGTGTTGGCAAATTCCACCTCCGGAGTAGGTTTTTCCGCTGAGGCGAAGGTGACAAGAGAGCAGCTTCGCTCCAGGAATAAGGAAATTCTGCTGGAGGTCATCAACAACACAAATATTTCCGACGCCCAGAAGCAGGAAGCCATTGACAGCATGATTGCTCTGACAGACGTTGCGGAGCGCGAATCCGCCGCGGAGATTCTTCTGCAGGCCAAGGGCTTTGAGGATGTGGTGGTAAGCATCACTGACGGGCAGGCAGATGTGGTTGTGAATATGACGGAGATCGACGACGCAGGCCGGGCACAGATTGAGGACATCGTGAAGCGTAAAACCGGAATTTCCGGAGAAAATATTGTGATTACGCCTATGGCGGAAGCGGAGTAACAGCAAGAGCCCGGCAGTATTGCCGGGCTCTTGTTCGTAGTTCGTATTGAAAATACGCTGTTGTCTGTGTAATAACATACCAGATATTATCGCAGCGGTATCTCCAGCTTTTCAAATTTATCCTGCCAGGACTTGTGAAGCTTTTCATTGCAGTAAATCTGATTCTTGATCGCAAGCATCCTGGCATCTGTCTGGGCGATTATCTCCGCACATTCCTTCAACTCGGCAGAAACGGCCTCCGGATTCTCCACATCCTGCTTATACTTAAGCTGATGATCCACACTGGCCCATAAATCCATAGCGATTGTGCGGATCTGTACCTCCACACGCATATTTCGCTTCTGCTCGGAAAAAAATACCGGAATCTGCACAATTAAGTGCAGGCTGCGGTAGCCGTTGGGCTTGGGAGCCTGAATATAATCTTTTTGGCGGATAAGTGTAATATCATCCTGCTGAAGCAACATATCCGCAATGGCATAAATATCATCAATAAAGGAACAGATAACCCGGATGCCGGCCACATCATTCAGCATTTCCTCCACAGCCTCCACCGTGAAGGGAGCGTCATAACGCTGCAGCTTTTGAATAATGCTCAAAGGCCGTTTGATGCGTGAGGTAATGTGCTTGATGGGGTTGCGCTTATGGCGGATGCTCAGCTCGTCATTCAAAACCTCAAGCTTGGTACGGACCTCCCGGATGGCGCAGTTGTACATCATCATCAGCTCTTGAAATTGATAAGCCTGGTTTGCAAAATCTTTCGGTATCTCCGGGAGCGTATTAATGTCCGTATAGGAAGTATGTGCTTCGTGTTCCATAAAATGACTCCGATTTCTGTAGGTATTTCTTATAAATTCTCTGCCTGTCCGGCAAATACCGGGGATAATTGCCGGGACCGGGAAGGTATATCAATGGCGGGGATTGTCCTTTACCTGGGTACAAGCCTTCAAAGCCTCCACCGTAATCTGGCTGATAAGCCGGCCGGTGTAGTAGCTCACCAGGGGATCCACCGCGAATTTATCTACAATCTTATATTTGGACGGAAGCCCGCTCAGCGTAAGGGCAATTGTATCCGCCTTGCATCGCGGACAGGTGCAGACCTCAAACTGTTTCATAAAATAAATGATTTTGTCCTCCACTATACGCTGCATCACATTCAGCATCACATAATCCGGTTCCGGTTCTGCCGGGGGTTCCGGTTCTGTCAGCGGATCGGGTGAAAGCTCTAAAACTTCTTCCTGTTCCGGCTCCGGTTCTGCCGGGGTGGGAGCGGAAATTTCTGCATTAGAAGCTTCCGGAGAAGCAGTAGGAGTTTCAGCCTTGGGTTGTTCCGTGACAGGAGCGGCAGGTATTTCAGCCTCAGGCGCTTCGGCAGCAGGAGCAGCGGGTATCTCAGCCTTAGGCTTTTGGGAACCCTCTTCCATTTTTGAAGGCTCTTCCACAGGAGCCGAAGCGGTCACCGCAGCTCCTTCTTCTTTTTCCAGCTCCTTCAAAAGCTCTTCATGAATCTGCGCTGCTAAGGCGTCGGCTTCTTTCGCTCCGTTGTCAATAATCGAAATATTAGAAGGAACCTCCGGTGCGGCCGCCTGGGTGATTGCAGGCGTCGGAGCCGGAGCGGGAGCAGCTTCGGCCTTCGCCGGCTCCGGTTCTTCTTTCGCAGTCGTAGTTTCAGCCTCAGTCTTTGCTTCCTGAGGCTGCTGCACTTCCTTTTCCGGTTCCCCTCCCGAGAGTAAATTCAAAACATGTGCCGTCTTGTTACTTTTGCGTGCCATGAAGAACCTCCTGTTGACTGATCTTATACAATACCTCCCGTACAAATGCCTTGTAATCCAAGGAGGGCTTGGAAAGCGGAGAATAGTCATAAATACTCTCTCCGTGGGCCGGAGCCTCCGCAACGGTCACGCTGGGCCGGATCTGTATCTCGAATACGGAGCTGTGAATCTGAGCGGCAATATTCTCCGCCATCTCCTTCACCTCCCGGGCCAGAATGGTACGCCGGTTAAACTTTGTCAGTACAATCCCCAGGACATGAAGGTTGGGATTCACGGACTGCTGGACGGAATTGATGGTTTCCTTAATCTGTGCAACGCCCACGATACTGAGAATCTCCGCAACCATAGGAATGATCAGATAATCAGCCGCCGCATAAGCATTGACCGTCAGAATATTCAGAGCCGGCGGCGTGTCGATGATGATAAAATCATAGCGATCCTCTATCGGCATCAGAAGCCTTTTCAGCATCAGCTCTCTTCCGGGCTCGTTAAACTCCAGCTCTGCGCTGCTTAAAAGAATATTGGAAGTAATGAGATCACAGTATTCCGTAGGCTGAATGGCAGCTTCGATAGGAACCTGATATTTAAATACCTCATAAATGGTCTTTGAATCTTCGATATCAAGGCCGAGACTGAACCCAAAATTTCCCTGGGGGTCCAGGTCAATGCCAAGTACTTTTTTGCCCTCTCTGGTAAGTCCGGCTGCCAAAGCACTTGAAGTTGTGGTCTTGCCAACCCCACCCTTCTGATTGGTAAGTGCAATGATAGTAGCCAAGGTAAATTCCTCCGTTTCTCTAATTTCTGAAAATCGTTGTCAGTCATAAAAATAAATTCAAGTATTAACTAAAGTATACTATATGCCGATAAATAAGTACAGAGTAATTTCGAAAATGTATAAAAATGAAAGAACGGTTCTGCTTCGGACAGTCCCAAAAGGAAGTGCCACAGGAGAATCGCGGGAAAGAAAAAGAGATAAAAGGAGTGGTTAATATGGCTAACATAAGCAGTTTAAGCGGATCTACCAACAGTGCAATGTCAAGCTTAAGAGGTTACGGCGGACTGGCCAGCGGACTGGACAGAGACGAATTGATCGCAGGTATGACTTCGGGAACACAGACGAAGATTACGAAGCAGCAGCAGGCAAAGACAAAGCTTCAGTGGCAGCAGCAGGCTTATCGGGATATCAGTGATAAAATGATTAGTTTTGCCAATAAATATACAGCTACCATGTCTTCGAGCACCAATTTATTCAGTGATGCTTTTTGGGGAGCAGCCAGCACATCCGTGGTTGGAAAGAACAGTAAGTTTCTCAGTGTAACCGGAGCAAATAAGACAGCGGCAGCTAATGTATCTATTCTTGGTATAAAACAGATGGCCAAGAATGCCCAGATGATGTCAAACGGCGCAGTATCTGATCGGAAGCTGACAACCAGCAAGATCGAGACAGGCGAAATGGATATCAGCACACTTGCTGGAAAGAGTCTTAACTTTAAAGTGGGAGACAAGAGCTACAGTGTTACTATTCCTTACGGAACAGGAGAGCCTTTTGCAAACGCAGAGGAAGCCGCTAAGGCAATTAATGAGGCAATGGCCAAGGTAGAGGTGAGTTATACAGGATCTTCCAAGAAGGGAACATTGGCTGATTTTGTGGAGATAGGAACAGCTGGAGGCAGATTTACAATTTCCAGTAAAGGTAATGAGGTGACATTGACCGGCGGCTCCGCTATGGAAGCTATGGGCTACAAGGAGCTGTACGACGAAGCCAAAAAGGACAAAAAGAACGGCCTGGAGATTAAGAGTGCGGCGAATGGAGGAACCATTGCCAGCAAACCGGCGGAATTGTCAGAGAAGCAGACACTTGCTCAGCGCATGGGCGGAAAGACACTATTGTTCAATTACAATGGTACAACCAAGAGTATTGAGCTTCCATCAGCAGAAGATATTGCGGCTATGGAAAAGTCTGGAGACGGCGGCCTTGAGTATATAAAGGAAGAATTGCAGAAAAGTCTGGACGCCGCTTTTGGTAAAGGAAGAGTAGAGGTTGAGCTTAAGGACGAGAAGCTTTCCTTTAAGACTACTGTGCCAAATAAGACGGATGCGGATGGCAATTCGTTGGAAGATACTACCTCTACATTGACCATCACAGGAGGCAGCGAGTCCATCATGGCTTCTCATGGCGGTCTGGGAATTACTGCAGGAGAGTCTAACCGTCTGAATCTTGATGCAAGTATTCAAAATTCCGGCTTAAAGGGCGCTGAGGGCATGGATCCCGATAAGATCTATAAGATGACTATCAATGGCGAAGAATTTGAATTTACAGGTAAGGAATCCATTTCTTCTATTATGAAGAAGATCAATGAGTCTGATGCCGGAGTAAAGATTACTTATATGTCCACAGCGGATAAGTTTGTTATTGAATCTACTGAGGGAGGAGCCTCAGGGGACATAAAGCTGGAAGGAGAAGGGGCAGAGTTTCTCTTTGGTAAAGAAGGAGAAACGGGCGGTTATACCTGTACAGAAGGTCAGGATGCCATTGTTGCGGTGAAGTATGCAGGCTCCGACGAAGTGGTTGAGCTCACCCGCGGAAGTAACAGCTTTTCTATTGATGGTCTGAATGTAACAGCCAAGGGAGAGTTTGGTTATGGAGAAGATGGCAAGCTTAGTACAGATCCTGAAGATGCTGTAACTTTTGAAACAAATGTAAACTCTGAGAAGATGGTAAGTGCTATCTCTGACTTGGTAAAGGAATACAATGAGATTCTGGATCTGGTGAACTCTCATGTGAGCACCCGCCCGGACAGAGATTATTTCCCACTGACAGATGATCAGAAGAAGGAAATGAGCGAGAGCGAGATAAAGATTTGGGAGGAAAAGGCCAAGGAAGGTATTCTCTTTGGGTCCAGTGAATTGCGCGAACTAGCTGACGACCTGCGTTGGGCGATTCTTCCCAAGGATCAGCTGGCTATGGAAGCTATGGGAATCTCTGTATCCGGCAGCTGGCAGGACAATGGTAAACTTTCCTTTGACGAAACTAAGTTTAAGGCGGCGCTTGAAACGAATCCTGACGCTGTGAAGGAAGCATTTACAAAGGCTGACGGCATTGCTTCTAATTTGAAAAATACTATGAACAAGTATGTGAGTACGTTGGGAGCTACCAAGGGTATTCTGATTGAGAAGGCTGGCTCCTCCCATGCGCCGACCAGTATGCTGAGCAATTCGATACAAGGTGAGATTGACGATATAGATAAGATTCTGGAGAATCTGAAGACCCGCTTAAAATCCGAGCAGGATCGCTACATCAGCCAGTTTACACAGTTAGAGACGCTGATTTCTCAGATGAACTCTCAGAGCAGCTATTTAAGCGGAATGGGCTTCTAATGCGGCATACCATAAGACGTTTCATTCCTTGAGAGTGGAGCAAAGAAAGGGTAAGAAGTGAAACAGTGATGAATGCGAACGGTTATCAACAGTATAAAACCCAGTCCGTCAACACGATGACGGCCAGCGAGATGCTCCTTCTCCTGTTTGACGAGCTGGTAAAACGGCTTACCAGGGCGGAATTGGCATTGGAGGTAAAGGATGAAGAACTGTTTGAACAGTCCGTAACCCGTTCCAGAGAGATTGTGCAGTATTTGAAGGCAACTCTGAACAGGAGCTATGCCATCAGCAGAGAATTAAGCGTGATGTATGACTTCTTCATTTATGAGCTGTCCCGCATCAGTGCAGGCAGGAACCCGAAGGTGATTGCGGAACTGAAAGAGCTGGTGGAGGAGCTTCGGGAGGCGTTTCGGGAAGCCAGCAGAATGCTCAATAATTGAGAGGATAATGAAATATGGCGGAACAGGAATTGTGGATGGAGCTTCTTAAGCAGATGCATAGGCGCTATGGGATGGTAAATGAAGTGTTTCGTGTGACAAAGGAGATCGCGGATGCCCTGTCAAGGGATGACCGGGTGGCGGCCCAGATGCTTCTGGGGATGCGCCAGGAGGAGATTGATCACCTTTTAGAGAGCGAAGAGAAGATTTATATGCTTCTGGAATGTGCCGGGCCTTTAGAGCGTGAGGAGATTCTGGCTCTGCTTAAGGGAGAACGGGAAGCTGCGAAGGAAGCCTCCTTTGAAGAAAAGAAGATCGGGGAGATAGGAGAAAATATCAGAAGAAATCTGGAAAAGATCGTGGAGCTGGATCGGGTGATCAGCACAAAGCTGGCAGGAAAAGATTCCTTTTATGCACGGCCTTGACAGGAATTCTGAGGAAAGAGAGGGTGGAAAAAATTCACCCTTTCTTTTTTTTCGGAAATATTGTAGAATTTATGGGATAACAGATAGGATGCAGGGGGAACAGTCATGTCTCAGATAGTATTTGAGCATGTAACAAAAATATTTGACCCAGACGAGCTGGTGCTGGAGGACATTTCGTTTCGTGTGGAAAAGGGCGAATTTTTATTTTTGATTGGAAAAAGCGGTGTGGGAAAGTCCAGCATTTTGAAGCTTCTGAGCAGGCAGGAGGATGCCACCGAGGGGAAGATCTACATCGATCAGCAGGATATCAGCCAGTTAAAAAGGAAAGAAATCCCTTATTTTCGAAGAAAGTTTGGAATTATGCAGGCGGATATGCGCTGTCTCAGGGACCGGACGGCCTATGATAACCTTCTGCTGGTGATGCGCTCCTGCGGTTATTCCCGTTCCAGAAGTCGGCAGCGGATTATGGAAGTGCTGGGAAGGGTGGGGATGGCTCACAAGGCCGGACGCTATCCGCAGGAACTGTCTGTGGGAGAGGAGGCCAGGGTTCTTCTGGCCAGAGCTCTTTTGACGGATCCGCAGATTCTGCTGGCAGATGAGCCTACGGCAAATCTGGATCCGGATATGTCCTGGGACATGATGAATCTCTTGAATGATATCAACCGTCAGGGGATCACGGTTCTTGTCAGCAGTCATTCCGTGGAGCTGGTGAATATTATGCATAAGCGGGTACTGACCTTGGTGGAAGGAATGCTTGTCTCCGATGAAAAGAACGCCGGATACAGTGCCAAAGCACTGGATATTTTTGAGGAACGCAGAGTCCGGCAGCTTCGGGAGGGAAGAATTTTAAAAAATAGATAAAAAAATAACAATTTTTTTGAAATTTAGTTATTTATATTACTTTAGAACCGATATATAATATAGGAGTATCTGAAAATATGTATATCATTAGGGTGCCGATTTGGCACCTTGAGGATAAAAGGAAAAGGGGGCAAAGATATGGCAGTTGGAAGAGTCGGCTCTTCAATGAGCAGTTATATGAACTATACGTCCGCCATTAATCAGCTTCGGTTACAGCAGGCATTGCAGAATTACCATTCTAATCGGCAGGCAGTTTCTCCGGTGCAGCGTGTCAATCGCTCCTACAAAGATTCAAGTTTGAATTTTCTGAAAGATTATAATTCGACTATGACGGATCTGATGCAGTCTGCGAATACGCTTCGGGACTCGAATGCTTCAGGCCAATGCACTTACTGTGGGCAGTTCGGATTCTTCTGTGGTGACAGCAGAGGAACGGTTTGGTTCAGGGTCTTCGGCGGAGCTGGCGCTGAATGTGGTACAGACGGCGAAAGCTCAGACCAATCAGAGCAATGGAGTGGATGCATTGGCCAAGGGCACTTCTGGAATGGATTTTACGATTCGTTCCCAGAGCGCTTCCGGAGGCGTATCTTATGCGTCTGTCCGGGTGGATGCCCGTAAGGCGGATGGGGGCCTGCGGACAAACCAGGAGATGCTGGAGGAGGCTGCAAGCCAGATTAACCGGGCAAAGAGCGGCGTAGAAGCGGGTGTTGTGGTGAAGGACGGCAAGGCATCCCTTCAGATAACAGGGAAGGTGACGGGAGAAGGGAATAACTTCCAGGTCAGCGGCAGTATGGGAATTGCCGAGGGTGCCCAGGTAACAGCCCAGGCAGCGCAGAATGCCAGGTATACAGTTACCCAGAACGGTTCCAGCCGGAATTATGTTTCTTCTACCAACGAGATATCTCTGGATATGGGAAGGATAAAAGCTTCTCTTAAGAAAGAGGGAAAAGCAGTAATCTCACCCCAGGCAGATCCGAATTCCGGTGTAGAGGAGCTGGTTAAGAGTTATAACAAAGCCGTGGATTTTTTGGGCCGTAATACAGATAAGGGGCCTGAAGTGACAAATCAGCTTCGGAATCTGGTAAGAGGGCTGGGCTCCCGGCAGTCTCTTGAGAAAGCCGGAATTACAACAAATAAAGATGGTACACTTTCTTTTGATAAAGAGAAACTGACAGCGAATTTGGAGAAAGAGCCGGAGCTGGTACGGGATATTATTTCCGGAAGGAATGGAATTGCTCAGGCAGCCTTTGACAAAGGGTCTGCAGGACTTCGGACCAATTCTGCCCGGCTGGTCCAGGATAATATGCGTCAGACAGAGAGAAATCTTTTGACAGACAGTTACAATTTTATGAATACCTTTTCCAAATCAGGCGCTTATAATATGAGCAATTATATGGCTCTTGGGCTGATGATGGATTATATGGCATAAGGGGTTTCTTTCGATGTACATGATGCAGCAGGAGAGCCGGTATCTTCTTATGCTGGTATCGGCAGTCATGAATCAGAAGAAAGCCCCTGTCCTGACAGGCGGCATGATGTCCTGGAGAAATATTTACCATCTGGCGGAGACGAATCAGGTAGCCAGTTTAAGCTGGCTGGGTGTGCTGGGCTTTGGAGCGGAGATTGATAAGTCTATCCGGGATTTGTTTTTTGAGAGTTACCAGAGGGAGCTTAAGAATACAGCCGGGTATCAGAGCGCTCAGGAAGTGATGTTCTGGCAGCTGGAACGGAACCGGATACATTTTATTCTCTTGGAGGGCACGGAGCTTCGGGCGCTATATCCTCACAAGGAAATGCGGAAGATGGACCGGATCCGGATCTGGGTTTCCAAAGGGGATCTGCACCGGGTGGATGAGATCATGACCCGCATGGACTATGAGCGGCAGG
>OFFP01000370.1_pt1 | contig 37291 bp, 30 predicted proteins | sample 1521431 | NCBI WGS metagenome assembly OFFP01 (sample SAMEA3504104, study PRJEB24116) | mouse gut metagenome | biome: mouse gut; feature: mouse-associated habitat; material: faeces | place: Denmark | collected 2011
TTTTCTATATGCTGTTAGGGATTATTGGCTTTTCAATTAACGCAATCGCCAGCATAGGCAAAGACTACGTTTCAAAGTGGGGGAAGTACAAGCTGACCGCTCCAGTGAAAAGGGCTGATATTGTAAAGAGCTATTTTATCAACCAGCTTATATGGCTGTTTGTCGGGATGATTTTTGCTGGGATTGGACTGGGACTATCTTGGCTCTTACATGGCTGTCCCTTTGATCGGAACATTGATGCCCTTATGGTGTTCTTCGTAGGAGTTAGTATAAGCCTATTTGCGGGAGCGATTTTCTTTCCACTGTTCTATTTAGGTGGAGAGGAACGAAACGGGGCTTTTTTAGTTATCAGTCTATTGTGCGCGATTGGGATTGTCATGGGAATTACCACATTTATCAACATTACATTTGGTCCTAAAATGACCACTGTACAGATACTATTGGGGGCTATGATGATGCTTGCCTGTTCACTCACGGTTTTTGCGCTATCCTATCCTGTGACCACCGCTATCTTCAAGAGGAAAGAATATTGAGCTGCGCAAAGGGAATGGCAAATATTGTAAAGTGGATATTGTGTCCTGTATGCGGGAACAAAACGCGCTTGAAAATTCGTGCTGATACTGAGTTGAAAAACTTCCCCCTGTTTTGCCCTAAATGTAGAAAAGAGAGCTTGATCAATGTGAAAGAACTGAATATATCCGTTATTCAAGAGCCAGACGCATAGACGCAGAGCCGGTAACACGCAGGTTAAAAGCGGTTATCGGCTTTTCTCTTTGGAAAGATACGGCAACCGTTTAAGGAGGTAACGCCGTGTCTTTTTATATTTTACGTCCCCCTGACTTGTCAAAAAAAGCCCTCCCCCTCTAACAGGTAGTCCTGGTTGTAACTGCGAAAATTGTAATATCCTGTCGTCTCGACACATCCGTATGGCCTTGCGTCATGCGGACATTTTTATACCCTGGAGCCTCTGGACACCATGTCCAGAGGCCCGCTGCCGCTCCCCGCCCCCTCCATTTCGATCTGTCCCTTTCCGCCAATATCGAAATGGAGGTTACATATGACAACCATCAAATTGAACCGTTACTATCCCTACCTGACCGAGAATATCACTCTGGAAGTTTCCGACGAGATCGCCGTCGTTCTCTCCACCGGGGGCCGCCAGTGCGACAGCTACAAGCGGCGCAAGCGGGAGCATAACGAGTGCTCTCTGGACGTTGACCCCGGCTTTGAGCCGGATGTGATGTTCCCGCCCCTGACCCCGGAGGAAATCATTCTGGACGAGGAAAACCGTTCTGTCCTCTACGCCGCTCTTGACCAGCTCCCGCCCATCCAGGCCCGGAGAGTGTATGCCCATTATATCTTGGGCAAGAAGAAGTCCGAGATTGCCAGGGCCGAAAATGTGGAGGGGAGTGCCGTTTGCGACAGTATCCGCCGGGGCCTGAAAAATCTCTCTGAACTTTTGAAAAATTTTCATTGAGGGGTATCCGAAATCGCCTAAAAACCGCCTGATAGGTAAGGAGGCTTATACGCTTTTTGAGGACAACTGAATATACAGTATTCCAGGCACAAAACCCGTGTGATGAGCGACGAAAGGCGCGCCGCCAGGACAGCCCGCTTGAGGAGGTGACAAAAGCGGGTCGAGCGATTAACGCAAGCCTTTGACCCGGCCCTGGCAAGCCGGGCGCGACGACAGCGCGGGGGACAATGAAACTTGCTCACGCCCTCCCATGGACTTGCGGGGGAGCTTCGCAATCCTGCGGAGCTATGACAGCCGGAGCCGCCGGCGGCCTGGGATGCTCCCCTGTGCCGGGGCGCGTGGCAAATTCGGCACAATCATGGATCGAAATGGATTTATCCTCGCTGGACTTCTGGCCACCGTGACCAGAAGTGGGGCAAGGTTGAAGGGCGGCACTTTTCCGGGTGCTGCCTTTCTGCGTTTCCCCACGGGACAAGAGGGAAACTTGTTTGCTTAAAACCCCCGTTTACACAGGAGGATAGAATATGCCGCATACCCGAACCAATTATCACAGAGAAGTGAAAACGGCCTCTCTCCAGGGCCGAACCATCACTGTTGAAAATCTGACCCCCATTCTTGCGCCCAAGGTGCGGAACAGGCGCAAGCGGGAGATCGAGGCGGGGCTTTACACTGTGTTCCGCAAATACGCGCCGGGCCGCGCGGAAATGCGCTGACCGGGCGGCATCCTTGTGCCCTGGGGCTGTCTTTGGTATAATATACTTGTAAAGGTTGACAGCTCCATTTCCCGACAGGAAAGGAGCTATCATGGAAAACCGTATCGACGCTATCTACGCCAGACAGTCTGTGGACCGCAAGGACAGTATCAGTATTGAAAGTCAAATCGAGTTCTGCAAGTACGAGTTAAGAGGTGGGAACCACAAGGATTATCAAGATAAGGGCTACTCCGGGAAGAATACAGACAGGCCAAAGTTCCAGGAGCTTTTAGCCGACATTCGACAGGGCTTAATTCGCCGGGTGGTGGTTTACAAGCTGGACCGTATCAGCCGTTCCATTTTGGACTTCGCAACCATGATGGAACTGTTCCAGGAGTACAACGTGGAGTTTGTTTCCTCTACGGAAAAGTTTGACACATCTACCCCGATGGGCCGGGCCATGCTGAATATCTGTATCGTGTTCGCCCAGTTAGAGCGCGAGACGATCCAGAAGCGCGTGACCGACGCTTACTACTCCCGGTGTCAGCGGGGTTTCCACATGAGCGGTGCCGCCCCCTATGGCTTCAAGCTGGAGCCTACCACCCTCCAAGGTATCCGCACGAAAATGATGATCCCGGACCCCGCCACGGCGAATATTGCCCGCCTGATGTTTGAGATGTACGCCGAGCCGTCCACGTCGTTCGGGGATATTGCCCGGTACTTTGCTGAAAACAATATCCTGATTTACGGCAAGGAATTGAAACGGGGCTTTATCTCCCAACTGCTCCGCAACCCGATTTACGCCCAGGCCGACCTGGAGCTGTACGAGTTTTTCAAGGGCCAGGGGGCCGTGGTGGTCAATGACGCGGCGGACTTCGCCGGGACAAACGGCTGCTATCTCTACCAGGGCCGGGACGTGCAGGAGCGAAAAAACAAGGACCTGCGGGGGCAGATCCTTGTGCTGGCCCCCAGCGAGGGCATTGTCCCCGCCGATACCTGGCTGCGGTGCAGGAAGAAGCTGCTGGCAAATATCACGTTCCAGGGAGGGCGCAAGGCCCGGAATACCTGGCTGGCCGGAAAAATCAAATGTGGGCGCTGTGGGTATGCCCTTATGAGCGTGGGCAACCCGGCAGGGACGCAGTATCTTCGGTGCTCCAAGCGGGCGGACAATAAAAGCTGTGAGGGCTGCGGGACGCTTCGGACGGCGGAGTTTGAGCAATTTGTCTATGGGGAGATGGTGAAGAAGCTCTCCGAATTTCAAACCCTGACCGCAAAAGCAACGACCGTCAATCCCAAGCTGACCGCCTTGAATGTGGAGCTGGCCCAGGTGGAGGACGAAATTGAAAAACTGCTGAACACCCTGACCGGGGCCAATGCGGTTCTACTGTCCTATGCCAACGGGAAAATCGAGGAACTGGACGCCAGCCGTCAACGGCTGATAAAGGAAATCGCAGCACTAAACACGGAAACAATCTCCCCACAGAAAATTGAGTTTCTGTCTGCCCATCTGGAGAACTGGAACACGATTGACTTTGACGACCGACGGCAGGTAACAGACATTATTCTCTCCCAGGTCCAGGCCACCAGCGACCGTGTTTCGTTTAAGTGGAAAATCTGAAATCTTTCTCTCTGCGTTTTATACTATGCCCTGTGTGCCCTTGTTAAGCGTTGTTACAGAAAACAGTTAAAGCCGTGAGACAGGAACGGCCTCCAGCTTGCGGAAGAGACGGCAACCCCGGACGGGGCGGTCAAGGTTGGCGCTGAAAGCGCCGTGCGCGTTAACCTTGACCGCCCCGCCCGGGGTTGCTTTATCGTCATTAAGGCGGAAGCATGGGAGACGGGCCGGAGGCAGCCGTTGATTCCAAGCCTGGACCCTCATCCCCCCGCATATCGTACGCTGTTGAACAGGCTGATGGCGATGATGACCGCCATCAGGGCGATAAACAGCCGCTCCACCAGCCGGTTGTCCATTTTCTTATTCAGCATCCGGCCGATGATGCCGCCGCCGATGCCGCCCGCTACCATCAGCCCCAGAACAGACGGCCGGAAGGGCGGCACCGTACGGGCCGCCAGGGCAGTGAACAGACTGAACAGCTGACCGAAGAAAATAATATACAGGCTGTTGGCCGCAGCAGTCTTGGTATCCATGCTGAAAAAGAAATACAGCACCACCAGGTTGATGGGTCCGCCGCCGATGCCCAGGAAGCTGGACATGCACCCCAGAAACAGGCCGATGGCTACGCAGGCTACCTTGTTTTCCACCCGCAGAGTGCGTATGCGCTCCTTGTTCAGCGTATACGCCAGCGTCCCGGCGGTAACGATGGCAAGACAAACCGCCTGCACCGACCCAACGGTGTTGGGGTTGTCAAACATGGCCTTCACGGCGGAAAACAGCTGGCTGCCCAGCAGGCCGCCCGCTGCCGCTCCCAGCGCCAGCGGCGTACCCGTGGACAGAGATACCCTCCGCTCCCCGGCCAGCATGGCCCGGCCTACGGAATAGCAGCTCATGGACAGCACCGTACAGCCGGACAGAAAGCTGATCGCCGCGACCGTCTCCAGATGCAGCAGGTCCAGCACCGGCTTGATGATGACGCCGCCGCCGATGCCGCAGATGGCGCCTGCCGTACTGGCCAGCAGACTGACCAGAAAAAAGATCAGCGTAATTCTTTCCCCCTTCCATACTCTTTCTGTCAAAGGCGCAGTTTCGTCACCGTGCAGCAGCCTTGGGACGGCGGGCAGCGTAATACAGGTTCCAAAAGCGCTTTTGAATGCTTATTTTGGGAAAATATGTCAGAACTCGATATAGGTCTCCAGATCCTTGCAGATCGCCATGGCGGCAGCGCCGGCGGCGCCGCTGAAAGGGTCCGGCTCCACAAAGAGGAACCGGGTGCCCCTGCGGATGACGCCGCAGAGGTTCAGGCGCACCACCTCCAGAAGATGCTCCCAGTTTTCCGGACGGCTGAACAGCCGTCCCTCAATGAGCATCAGGCTGGGGCAGGCGAAGTTGTTGATGTTGGCCACCGCCACCCCCAGAATATGCACCGCCTGTCCGACGATCCGCGCCACGGCTTCCTCTCCCGCCTCCTGGGCGGCCAGAACCTGCTCCATGGACAGCGGGCCTTCTCCCCGCAGACGGCGCAGGATAGGGGCCTCCCCCCGCTCAATTGCCTGGGCGCAGCTGCGCAGAACCGCCGTATCGCTTGCGTAGGCTTCCAAGCAGCCCCGGTTGCCGCAGCTGCAGGGCTCCCCGTTGGGTACCATGACCATATGGCCCACCTCTCCGGCGCCGACCACCGAGCCGAAGTCGATGGCGGTATTCAGGACCAGAGGACAAGCGATCCCCTGGTTCAGAAAGAGGTAGGCAAAGGTCTGGGCATCCCCCAGGTCCTCCCGGCGGAAGAGCTGGGCCCCGTAGGCCCGGGCGCAGGCGTTGTTTTCCACGTAGATGGGCCCCGGGTAGTTCATCCGGCTAGCCATATCCGCCCGGATGTTCTTGTGGGTCCAGCTGTAGCTGGGTCGAACCTCCAGCACGCCCTGTTGAGTGTCCACCAGACCGGGCAGGCACACGCCGATGCCGGCGATGTCCTCCGGCCGCAGGCCGCAGGCGGACAGCGCCCTGTCCACCATACCGCAGGTGAGCGCGATATTTTTCCCGTACTCCCGCTCCTCTCCGGTATGTTCCTTTTGATACAGGACTTTACCCCGGTAGTCCAGCAGGCATACGGTGCGCCGCATACCTTGGATCTCCACGCCGGCAAAATGCCTGGATTCAGGCACAATATCGACCAGGTGGGCTTTCCGGCCTGCAAAGTGAGTGATGGACCGCTCGGAGCCGGTTTCCCTGACAATCCCCCGGGCCATCATGCTGTTGATGTTGGTGGTAATGGTGGGCAGAGTCAGCCCCAGCCTCCGGGCGACCTCGGAGCGCTTGATGGGGCCGCAGAGGTAGATGGTCTTCAGAATAGCGGCCTGATTGCCCGCTTTCACCCGGGACGGGTTCGCTCCCTGTTCAAACTGCACGCCGTGCCCTCCTTCCTTTTTAACGCTTCTGGAAACGCCTCCCTTTCAGGAACACGGCCTCTACCCGGCAGTCCCCGTCCAGCACCACCAGGTCCGCGTCCTTACCATCGGCAATGGACCCCTTCCGCTGGAAGACCCCTGCAAGCCGGGCGGGATTTTCCGTCAGCAGGGGGAGGATGTCCTCCAGCGGACGGCCTGTCCAGGCCAGCAGGTTTTTCAGCGCGGCGTCCTGGGTCAGGGTGCTGCCCGCCCGGGTGCCGTCGGAGGCCAGCTTGGCATCGCCGTCCTCAACCACCACCTCGTTGACTCCCAGGTGGTACTTCCCGTCCGGCAGGCCGGCGGCCATGATGGAGTCTGTGATCGCCACTACCCGGTCCAGGCCCTTAACCTTCAGCAGCAGCCGCACGATTCCCGGATGGAGATGCCGCCCGTCGCAGATGGCCTCGCAGTACACATCGCTCTCCAGCACCGCCCCCAGAATGGCGGGCCGGTGCTGATGGAGCAGCAGCATGGCGTTAAAGGTATGGGTTGCCGCCTGGGCTCCGGCGGCGATGGCGGACATGGCGGTATCATAGTCCGCGCCAGAGTGGCCGATGGCTGTGACGATGCCCAGCTCCCGGGCGGCGGGGATCATGTCAACGGTCCCCTCCACCTCCGGGGAGACGGTGAGGTAGCGGATGCCCCCCTCCGCCTGCTCCTGATAGGAGCGCAGCAGGCCGGCATCCCCATGCCGCAGCAGATGCTCCGGCATGGCCCCCTTGTAGGCCGGGGCCAGGAACGGGCCCTCCAGATGAATGCCCAGCAGCTCCGCGCCCTCCCGCGCTTCCCTCTTCCACTCCTTGTATTGGTCGATGCACCACCGGGTCTGCTCTTCCGTATCCGTCAGCACGGAGGCCAGCCAGGCGGTAGTGCCGTTTCCGGCAAAAAATGTCCCAATCTTTTCCAGATCCGCGGCAGTCGCGCCGTTGACGTCCACCCCCACCGCGCCGTGGGTGTGGATATCGATGAAGCCGGGGACCACCTTTTTCCCTGCCGCGTCATAGACCTCACCGGACACCGGCGTGTCCGGTGGCAGCAGGCGAAGCTTTCCCTCCTCCATGGCCACCGTCTTCTGCTGAAAACTGCGGTCAACATATACCTGACCGCCTACAATATATCGAGTGTTCATGGTTTCCCTCTCATTCGGGCAGATTGGCGACAAATTCCGTAATACGCAGCAGGGCGTCCGGATGCTCCTGGAGCAGGGTCACCGGGAAATGGGCGGACACGCTGCCGTAGGCGGCGTGCCGGGCCACGGCCCGGTGCCAGTCCCGGAAGCAGCCCAGGCGGATCTTCCGGGCGCTGTAAATTTCCTTCATGCCAATGGTGACGCACCAGCGGGGCATGTCGTCCACGGCCCCGTTGAGGTCGCCGATGGCGTTGGCGGTCCGGGTCTCCCGGGAGATCTCCAGCACGCGGGTAGGCAGGGCGCGGAACTGGTCCGGGGTCAGCTCGTCCTGGGCCTCGTTAAAGGCCACGTGACCGTTGATGCCGATGCCCCCGAAGCAGATGTCCACTCCGCCCAGAGCCTGAATGGTCCGCCACATGTTCTCCGGGTCTTTCGGATCGGGAAATACCCGCTGGCTCTCGGGCATCACCAGATCGGGCCGGATCTTCGTGTAGACCGTCCGGTCCATGAAGCCCCGGAAGCTGAGGCGGTGGTCCTTGCCGATCCACTCCTTCTCGTCGGTGAGGTACTCGTCCATGTTCAGGAACCAGACGTTTTTCAGGCTGATGTCCTCGCTGTTGACCATCTCCACAAAATAGGGATACTGTCCAACGGGGCCGACAGGGCAGATGAAGACGGTCTTCTCCCCCAGTGCGTTCTTCCTTCTGATCTCATCGGCCATCTCCCGTGCCATGGTCTGAAACACGGCGGCGTTGTCCGCCATGACGGTAATGGGCAGCTTCGGCGCGGCCAGGAGCTGTTCCCTGCTGTAGTAGTAATATTCGTGACGCATCATGTTCCCTCTTTCACGTTTCCGGCTCTCGGAAGCCGGTATAGTTTGCCGTAACCTCCAGCACGCGGTATACGTCCAAGCAGGCCTGAAATTCCGGCTCGTTTTCCCGGATCAGACCGCCCAGCTTCCGCCAGGCCGTCAGACTCTCCTTCTTTTTCCCTTCGGCCAGCAGCTCCAGCGCCCGGGCCAGGCCCAGCGCGTATTCGCGATGATAGGCCAGCAGCCGCCAGCCGTGACCGCCGGCCCGGACATCCTCCGGTACGGGAGAAAATGCCCGGCAGAGGTCCTGGGCCGCCCCCATCCGGCGGGCAATATCCGGGTCGGTCCGGTCCCCTTTTCCGTTGAGATAGTCGCAGCTGCTCAGACGGGACAGCTCCGACAGATAGGCGAGGACCCGCTCCCAGTCCGTCCCGTAGGCGGCCTGGAAATACTCCCGGATCAGCGCCTCCGTGTCCGCGGCATCGTCCAGCAGGGTGTATCCCATCACGTAGTTTGGCAGGGCGTTGGGCAGGGCTGCGCGCAGCTCCTGACAGCTGATATAGCCGTTCAGTCCCATCCGCCGCAGCTTCTTAACGTCGCTGCCAATAACCCGGGCGATGTGGACATAGCCCAGGTCTCCATAATGTGCCCGGCCCAGGGGGTAGTCGTAGACAAAGCTGTCCCCGTCAAAGATCCGCTGCCAGCCCCGGAGGAACGCCAGATTCTCCCCCAGGTCCGTGGGCAGGGTGATCCGGTTGCGGACATAGGGCGGGACGGGCTTCTCCGGGCCCTCCAGATCGTAGGACGCCTCAAAGGTCCGGCTGATGGGGGCGAACATGAGGACAAACCGGTCCGGGTTTGCCAGCCGCTCCCTCACCGGAGGCCACAGCAGCTCCTGATACAGCAGAAATACGATCCGGGTGTCCAGCCCTGACGCCGTCAGGCGGCGGTCGATCTCGTTGAGGACGGCAGCGTACTGGTCGGACAGGGTGGTCTTTTGACAGTTTTCACACGCACACACATTATTAAACGCGTCCGCCAGCCAGACATGGACATAATCCGCGGCGGGATTTTTTCGCGCGTAGTCCACTGCCAGGGAGGCCAGCGCGTCCACCGACCGGGGATTGGCAAAGCACAGGTTGGTGTTGGCGGGCACCCCCTGCCACAGCCCCCGCACGCCATCGATCTCCGCGGCCATCTCCCGCCTGCTCTCCGGCAGAGGAGCGGGGTCCGCGTCCCAGGACAGGGACACATATCCCAGCGCTTCCCCGGTCCAGCCGTGGCCGGCCTTATGGAGCAGCAGGCCCCGGCGTTTGGTCTCCTCCTCGAAAACCGCCATGTCCCGCTCCGCGTCGCGTTCGGTATATGCCTCCGGCTCCCGCAGGGGGTTGTTTTCATGGCGGTACCAGCGCTTGAGAAAGGCGTACGGGGTCTTGAACTGCAGGAAAAAGGAATTGTACCCCGCTTTGGGAAGCCAGTCAATGAAATCCAGCACATTCTCCCGGCTGTCGGCCCCCTCGATGCACACGCCCCGGTGGCGGAAGGCGGCCTGCTTCTCATACCGGACCGCCAGCTTCTCCCTGCTGACGGCGGGCACGGTCTCCCACTGCTTTCCCGGCCCCAGGAAGCGGCACCCCAGACGCCGCAGGTAGTCATACACCCCCAACAGCACCGCCCGGGGACAGCTGCCGGTGATGGATCCGCCGCGCTCCGTCATGTCCACGGCGAAGGACTCCCGCCCGTCCGCGATATCCCCCGCCTGGAGCGTCACCGCCAGATCCAGGTCCTCCTCCGGCAGCATCCGGGTCAGGTAAGCCTCCAGTTCCCTGGAGGCGAAGGCCAGCACCTCCTGGCCGGCGCTGCTCCGGGCAATTTCAATCCGCATTCTCTTCTCCTCAAAAAACGAGCCCGATGGTACGTTGTTCCACCGGGCCCATCCCATTCCTTTCTCAGGGGAACGGGGTATCCTGCTTTACTTCAAGGCCTCTTCCATGATGTCAAAGAGGACAAATTCGGCCACATCCTCCTTGGCCTCCTCGGGCGTGATGTTCTCGCCCTTCACCATGTCGTTCTGCATACCCTCGTAGTAGCCCTTGATGGTGCCGTCGGCCACGCCGGATTTCAGATCCTCCAGGTTGAACCAGTGAGCGTCGCCTACCTGCATGAGCTGGGATTCCAGGCTGGCCTTGGTCTGCTTGGAGCAGTAATCGGCCACGGTCTCATAGTTTTCCACCTGGGAGCCCCAGTCCATGCCCTTGAACAGAGCGCGGGTGAAGCGGACCAGAACATCGTGGTTCTCCTCGGCGTACTTGGGCAGGCAGATCCAGCTGGAAATGTTGGTGGAACCGTCGGCGAACTCGATCTCGTAGGAGCCTTCTACCTGCTGGAGGATCTGGCCGGAGTAGGGGTTCCAGCACACGGCGGCGTCAATGGTGTCGGATACGGCCGCGGGCACCACGTTGTCAATGGACAGGTCCATGGGGGTCACATCGTCGCGTGTCAGGCCGCCCACGGTAAGGGCGTTGTTGAAGGTGGACTCGGAGGAGGAGCCGGAGTTGAAGGCAATGGTCTTACCCTTCAGGTCGGCTACGCTCTGGATGCCGCTGTCGGGCATGCAGACAACCTTATCAACGGTGTGGACGGAGCTGGGGGCGAAGATAACGGCGCTGCCCAGGATGCACAGGCGGTGAGCGCCCTTGCCAATGTAGGCCAGGTCGATGGAGTTGCCTTCCATGGCGGCGATCTCAGAGGGGCCGTCGGGGAACTCGGTAAGCTCGATGGTAATGCCCTCTTCCTCGAAGCAGCCCTGCTCGATGGCGGACAGCACGCCCCACAGGGAGGCGTAGTTGGGCATGTAGCCGATACGCAGGGTGACGGGCTCGGGACCGGCGGGCTCGGCGGGAGCGGCGGGTTCTTCGTCCTTCTTCTCGGGCTCGGCGGGGGCGTCGGTCTTGGTGTCGGGCTCGGCGGGGGGGGCGTTGTCTTTCTGGCTGCTGTCGCCGCCGCAGGCCGCCAGGGCCAGGGTCATGATGAGCGCCAGCAGCAGCGCGGTCAGTTTCTTCATCTTCATTTTCCTCCATTATTCAGATGGTTGTTATATCAAAAGAGCCGTGCGCTCTTCTGAACGGTAGCTTCGCCCTTCCGGGCGGGACCTTCTTTCCGTTCGTGCGAAAAGAAGCAAAAGCATCCTCGGGGGACGTTCCGTCCCCTGGGAATCCCTCGCATTGCGGGGTGCCTGCGGCTTACTTTCTGACTTCCAGATACTCCTGGTACACCTCGTTCCAGATCTCCGCCTTCAGCTCCATAAACCGGGGATCGCTTTTGGTCCCCTGGTCCCTGGGATAGGGGATGTCGATGTCGACGATCCGCTTAATGCGTCCCGGCCGGGCGGACATGATTACCACCCGCTGAGCAAGCAGCACAGCCTCGTCTACGTCGTGGGTAATAAAGAAACAGGTTTTTTTCTCCTGCTCCCAGGTCTTCAGCAGCTCCGTCTGGAGCTGGGCTCTTGTCTGGGCGTCCAGGGCGCCGAAGGGCTCATCCATGAGCAGCACCTCGGGATCGTTGGCATAGGCCCGGGCAATGGCCACCCGCTGCTTCATGCCGCCGGAGAGTTCCTTGGGGTAGGAGTTCTCGAAATCCTCCAGCCCCACCATCCTGATATACTTTCTGGCAATTTCCTGGCACTGAGCCTTGGGCATGCGCTTCATCTGGGGACCAAACATGACGTTTTGGATCACCGTCTGCCAGGGGAACAGTGCGTACTGCTGGAAGACCACGCCCCGCTTTACGTCGGTGCCCACAATGCGCTCGCCGTCCAGGAAGCAGTCGCCGCTGGTGGCCTCATGGAGGCCCGCCAGGACGTTGAGCAGCGTGGACTTGCCGCACCCGGAGGGACCCACCACGCAGACGAACTCGTTCTCCATAATGTCCAGGTTGACCCCGTTGAGGGCTATCGTGGTGCCGTGATCTCCGTGGTACTCCTTTTTCACGTCCTTGATCCGGATCTTTACGCCTCTTCCCGCTTCTCCTGCCATGATGTCAGCCTCCTTTCGATGACGTCCACAAATGTGTTCAGCAGCGTGCCGATGATGCCGATGAGGATGATGTAGCCCAGCATGGCGTTGGTCTCAAAGGTGGTCTGGAGGGTACGGATGCGCATGCCCAGACCGGCCTGGGCGCCGGTAGACTCCGCCGCCAGCAGGGTGGTCAGGCCCGCGCTGAGTCCCAGACGCACGGCGGTGAGGATGAAAGGCACCGTGGCGGGCAGGGTGATGCGGAAAAAGATATCCATATCGTTGGCCCCCAGGACCTTGGCCGCCTTGACCAGAGTGTTGTCAATGTTGCGGATGCCGTGGAAAATGGTGATGCACATGGTCATGAAGGTGCAGATCCAGATCAGCACCACCGAGGGGGCGCGGCCCACGCCCAGCATGATGACGATCAGAGGCGCGTAGGCCAGGGCGGGGATGTTGCGGATGAAGTTGATCCAGGGCTCAATGATCTTGCGCACCGGCGTATACCAGGCCATGAGGAATGCCACCGGCAGCGCGGTCACAAATCCCAGACCGAAGCCCATGGCCACGGAGATCATACTGCTGGCAAAATCGCCCAGCAGCGCATCCCGGTCCAGCATGGTCTTCATACCGGCGATCACGGATGGGATGAAGGGGAAGCTGCGGCCGGTTTTTTCGCCGATGGACAGACAGAACCACACCACCAGCGCCGCCGCCAGCGAAACCATCAGCCAGCCCCAGCTGATGAGCCTGTTTCGCTTCTCCGCCTGGGTCAGGGGTCGCTTTGCTTGCTTGCTCATGGGACACCATCCTTTACTTTTTCTTCTTTTCGCTCTCTTCTATCGTCTCAGCCGGCCGTTCCGGCGGGGATTCAGCAGCCGCAGTGTCCGTTGGTTCCGTCGTAGGGCTCATCCTTCATGCACAGGTGTACAGCGCTCACCTTGAAGGTCTTGGGCAGGGCCAGGATGCTGGGATCGGGCCCCACGTACTTCTTCATGGCGTCGGCCAGAGCCTCCTCGAAGGTGGCCCGGGTCTTGAGCCCCATTCCCCGGGCAATGCCCGGCTCCTGAGCCCCCACGATGTAGATGGCGGAGGTGTTCATCTCCGCGATGTGGCCGCAGCTCATCATGGAAAAGCCATGGAAAGGGTGGAAGGCGTTGGCGAAGCGGTATTTCCGGATGTACTCCTCGTTGGTGGCGAAATACTCCCCGTACCGGTTCATGTCCGGCAGGATGTTCATGTAGTCGTGCTGAAACAGCTCGTAGAGTTCCCGCAGGTAAGGCCACCGCTCGTCATGGAAGTACCCGTTGCAGATGGAGGAGCAGATGATGACGCAGTTGTCCTTCATCACCCGCTTGTGGCGGATCACCTGGGCGGAGAGGGCCTGCATCAGCTGGATAGGGTTGGTGCCCATGCCGTCGCCGTAGTGGAAGTTCTGAGGCATACCGAAGACCATCACATCGTACTTCTTCTCCGCGAAGGGCACATAGGTCCGCCTGTCGGCGACCTTCCAGCTTTCCGGCATCATCTCGGCGGCGCAGCCGGAGAAAATGGCGATCTGCCGGGAGCCGGTATCCAGCACCGCGTCGCAGCAGAAGAAGGGGTGGCCCATCTTCTCCTCCATCCACATGCCGATCTCATCGAACTTGGTCCGCATGAGATTCTTCCCGGACACCGGAGTGAAGTCCTGCCGGTGCATCACCTGGGGCACGTGATGGCTGGCGATGGAGCGCCAGTGGGTGATGCCGGTGGCGCAGTGCTTGTAGCCCCCGGAGTAGCCCCCGTAGGGGTTGCCCTGGGTGTGGCCGATGAGAATGGGGATATCGCAGTCGAAGACATATTTGTTCATCAGCACCGGGTCCCCCCGGCGGGTGGTCCCCAGGTCCACCATATGTTCGCAGTCCTCGCTGTCATGGCTGGTGAGCTGGCCGGAGTAATAGAACTCGCTGAACAGCTCCTCCCCCAGGATCTGTTTCATCTCCGGCACGGTGGCCCGGGGGTGCAGTCCGTTGGAGATCAGCAGCAGGACGTCCTTCTTCTCCACCCCGGCGGCATACAGCTCATCCAGGCAGGCCCGGATGGACACCTTCCGGTGGGAAGTGGCCTGACAGCCGCCCTTGACGATATCGGGGATGACGAATACCACCGTTTTGCCGGGGCCCGCCAGCTCCCGGAGGGGCTTCATGCCGATGGGGTTCCGGATGCTCTCCAGCGTGGCGGCGTACAGGCTGTCCCAGTCCTGGGGCAGGCAGGGCGGATCAGGGACGGTCTCCCCGGGGATAAACACGTCGGTATTGTCCGGCAACTGGGCGGTCATGAGGCCGTGACCGTATTCAAAATCCAATTTCATTTCTTACTCTCCTAAATACAACCGGATGATCTCCAGATATTCCTCCGGATAGAATCCAATTTCCCCCTGGAACCGGGTCAGGGCGATAAGCCCGCCGTCGATCTCCTCGATAGAGGCCAGCATCTCCGCGTTGTCAGCCTTCAGGCCGCCGCCGTAGACCACATCCATGCCGCCGGTGCGCTCCTTGACGAAGCGGGCGATCCTGGTGATGTAGTCCTTCCCCGCCGGGGTCTTGCCGGGGCCGATGGACCACACCGGCTCATAGCCGATGACCACCCGGCTCCTGTCCACGCCGTCCAGACCCGCATCCAGCTGCTCGCCCAGCACTTCTTCCCACCGGGGCTGCTCCTCGCTGGTCTCGCCGATGCAGTAGAGGACCGTCAGCCCCGCGTCCTGGGCGCATTTGATCTCCTGGTTCAGCAGCCGGTTCACGGCGGACATGTCCGTCACGCCGGCCTCGGCCAGAATGCCCTTTTTGTCGCTGCGCTCCTCGCAGTGGCCGATGAGGGTGGAACTGCACCCCATGGCCTTCACGATGGAGGCGGGCCGGTTGGTGGTGAAAGCGCCGAAGTTGCCGCCCACAGCGGTATTCATCCGGTAGACCCCCTGGCTGCCCAGCTGTACGGGGCTGTCCCCGGTCAGGGCTGAGACCGCCCCCAGCAGGTGCGCCTCCGGCAGATACTGCACAAACTCCACCTTGGCCGGATCGTACTTTTTCAGCGCCTCCTGGGTGCCGCCTACCACAGCCGCGCCCCAGTCCTTCACCGGGGCCAGCCGGTTGACGCCGCCCAGCTCTACAGGCACGTCAAAACGCTTGAGATTCAGGTAAATATGTTTCATCAATCTTCTCACTTTCTCAGCAGGGCGTATTCCGGGAAATCCCCGCCCATCAGCGGCAGGGCGTAGTCAAAGAAAGCGTCCGCGATGCCGTTTCCGTCCACGATCCACTCCGGAGGGAACTTCTTTTCCACGTTGGCCACCTTCGCCAGAGGGACCAGAGCCATGCTGCTGCTGTATTCCGGCCCCCGGACGGCCTCGATGGAAACCATGTATCCGCTCTCGTCCCGCAGGGCGGCGTTCATGGCGTACCGCCCCACGGCGTAGGCCTCCGCCCGGTCCACGGGGGACACATAGGGAATGCTGGCCCGGCCCAGAAGCCCCGGCTTCTCCGCCCGGGACTTGAGGCCCAGCCTCTGAATGATCTGATCGGTCACATGCTGGGCGGTGCCGCCGGGGATCTTGTGGCCAAAGCCGTCCACAATGCCCGTGTCCGCCAGAGGCTTGCCGTCCGGACCGCAGATGCCCTCGCTGACCGTCACCAGCAGACCCTTCCCCTTTGCGTAGCCCTTCTCAATATCCGCCAGCATCTGCCCTTCATCCACCGGCACCTCCGGCAGATAGGTCAGCACCTCGCAGTCCGTGAGCCGCTTCGCCATGGCGCTGGCGGCGGTGACCCACCCGGCGTTCCGGCCCATCAGCTCCAGCACCACCACATGAATGGGCAGGCCGGAGGCGTCCAGAGCCAGCTCGGCGGCGCTGAGGGCCGCGTACCGGGCGGCGGAGCCGAAGCCGGGGCAGTGGTCGGTGATGTCCAGATCGTTGTCCATGGTCTTGGGGATGCCGATGACCCGCAGGTCCAGCCCCTCCCGCTTTGCCAGCTCGTTGACCTTGTGGCAGGTGTCCATGGAGTCGTTGCCGCCGTTGTAAAAGAAGCAGTCAATATTGAATTTCTTCAGCGTCTCCAGCACCGTGGGGTAGTCCTCATCGGTGAGCTTTCGCCGGCAGGAGCCGATGGCGGAGGCGGGGGTATGGCCCAATTTGGTAATGGTCTCCGCGCTCACATCCGTCAGGTCGATGAGATCCCCCTTGAGGATGCCCTCCGCGCCGAACCGGGCGGCATAGATCTTATCTACTTTGCCGGAAGCCCGCGCGGCCTCCACTACCCCTTGCAGGGAGCAGTTGATGACCGCCGTGGGGCCGCCGCCGTGGGCTACAAGAATGTTCTTTCCCATCAGATCCCCTTCTTCCTGTACCGCTCGGCCATCTCGTCCAGACTCACAACCTCAATAAGGGGCGCCTTGCCCACGCTGTCGAATTCCACCACCAGAGTGCCGACGACCTCCTTCACGCCCCGCTCGATGCAGTCCACGATCCGGGCCACATCGTCATCAGGTACGTTGCCGTACATAACGGTATCCATAATGGGAGGCAGGAATACCCGGGGATCAAAGGCGGAGGGGTTGGCCAGCAGCAGCTGGTAGATGCCGCCGATAGAGGCGCTGTCCCGGAGCTTTGCCTCGTTTTTGAACAGCTCCCGCAGGTTCCGGGTGACCGCCAGGCGGATGTCGGTGTCCACGTTGATCTTCCGGATGCCCAGCTTGGAAACCTCTTTCAGCTGCTCTTTTTTGATGCCGTAGGCGTCGTGGATGTCGCCGCCCAAGGCGTTGATCTCGGAGACAATATACTGGGGCACGGTGGAGGAGCCGTGGCTGACCAGGGTGCCCTCGATGCCCTCGTGCATCATGCACTCCTTGGTGGCGATGGCGATCTCCTTGCGGATGATGGTATCCTTGCCCTTGTTGGCCCCGTGCTTGGTGCCGTAGCTGATGGCCAGAGCGTCCACCCCGGTCTGACGGAAGAACTTCACCGCGTCCATGGGGTTAGTGTAAGTGGAGTTGGCGGCAAACACGTGGTCCTCCACTCCCGCCAGGACGCCCAGCTCGCCCTCCACGGTGACGCCCCGCTCGTGGGCGTACTTGACCACCTCGCGGGTCAGCTCCACGTTCTCGTCAAAGGGGAGAGAGGATCCGTCGATCATAACGGAGGTGTACCCCCCCTGAATGGCGGCGATGCAGGAGTCCAGATTCTTGCCGTGGTCCAGATGCAGGGCAACGGGAATGGGGGAGTCCACGGCGTACTTTTTCACGGCGTTGGCGATGTTCAGCGCGCCCTTTTTCTTGTCCTCCAGCGTCCCCTGGGCGAAGTCGGTGCGCCCGCCCATGAAGGCGTTGGCCAGATCCGCCCCCTGCAAAATGGCGGCGGAACGGAACATCTCATGGACCTGAATCACCGCCTTGGCCTGACAGACCGCGTTGACGTTAAAGGCTCCCTGGGCATAGTTATACTTCTCGGTAGCATCCAGGATCGCTTTCATTGGAACCAGTGACATAGCATTTTCCTCCTCGGTGCGGCAGGCCGCCCAATTTTTTAATTAAATTAAATAATTTCTATATTGATAGAATACACCAAAGTGTCCTCGGGCACAAGTTGGGAAAAACGCCAAACTTCAGACGGCGTTTTAGGAGGAAGTGACAAAAAAGGCCCTCTATGGGCCAGATTACGCAAAGCCGCCCCCCCAGGGCGGAGGCACCGGGACAGGAAAGCCCTCACAGAGCTTGCCCTCGTGACCGGATAAACCGCGGGGAGTTTCCAAACTAAAGTGATTATGCCATATGAGAAAACAAACGATAGCGGCATGGAAGAACTACCCGAAATGCAGAAAGAATGAAAACCAGGTGAAAGGCAGGGCACAGCAGGTGTTTTCCGCGAAAGCAAAAAATCTTCAGGCTGTTTTAGCTGTCTTCGTACGGGCCTATAACCGCTTCGGGGTTCAAAAGCACCATCGTTCCAGGCATCCAGGCTCTCCTGTCCTCTTTTCTGTTTTTAGCTTCCTTTAACTGCGTATTTGGATACTCCCCGAGGGCTTTTTATTCTTTACAGCTTGCCCCACCTGTGCTATAATGCCTCCCGACTGGTTTCCACACCCAGTCCAAGCGCGGGGTTCCCGCGTTCGTTCGGCTATACCGGGCTGGCGGCCCGGTATGGACCGTTCTCTAAACAAAAAATGGAGGTATTTCTACAATGAAAACGAAACTCAATATCCGCCAGATCACCTTTGCCGCCCTGGTAGGGGCACTGTACGTCACCCTGTGTTACTTCAGCAATATTTTCGGCTGTACTTTCGGTGTTTTTCAGTTCCGTTTTGCCGAGGCACTGACCGTGCTGCCCTTCCTGTGTCCCACCGCTGCGTGGGGCCTGTTTGCCGGATGCATCCTGGCAAATCTTCTCAGCCCCTACGGTCTGCCGGACCTGATTTTCGGCTCTCTGGCCACGCTGGTGGCCGGACTGCTGACGGCCCGGTGCGGGAGCAAATGGCTGGCCCCTCTGCCCCCGGTGATCTGCAACGGCCTGATCGTAGGCGCTCTGCTGGCCTGGTCGGAGACGGGCTTCACGGCTGCGTTCCCCGGCGCCTTCGCCTTCAACGCCCTCTCTGTGGGGGTCGCGGAGCTGGTGGTGTGCTACGTGCTGGGCCTCCCGCTGCTGGAGGTACTGAGCAGGAGCCGGATACTTCCTCAGAGGCTGGCGGAGTAAGAGCCTGTTTAATATCTCAACGAGTGCGGATTGGCGAGAGGATTTTTTGTCCAGCGAGGCAAAAAGCCGCAGCAATCCTGACGGATTGTAAGGGTTTTTAACGAAGTCCGGGCGGAAAATCCGCCGTCAAGACGTGCGCGGGGAGATATTAAACAGGCTCTAACAAAACAAAAGCTGGCGCAGCGTCGAGCTGCGCCAGCTTTTGCGTGTCAAAAAAGTGCCTGCGCCATTTTTTTGAGAAGAGTTTCGCTTCGCTCTGCGCCCCGGTTGTGCGCCTGTCTACTGCTTCTGGATGATGCACACGCCCATCTTGACGAACATCTCCTTGATCCCCGGGATCTTCGCCAGGGGGGCCATCCAGCTGCGCAGGGGCACCTCCCGGTAGTAGACCGGGCGGATGTCCAGCCGGGCCAGGATCTTCTTAAACTTTTTCAGAGTCATCTTATTGATATACCCGAAATACTCCCGGCCGTTTTCATCCCGGGAGAGGCGCAGCTCCAGCCGTTCCTTCTCGTCGGGGAGGCCCTTCACCAGCTCCTTGTACGCCTTTACCAGCATGTTCTCCGTAAAGAACAGGTGGACCCAGGGCATGTTGATGACGTCGCTGAGGTGTGCCCCGGTGGGGTGGTAGTAGGGGGGGAAGTTGATATAGATGGCTCCCGTGGGCCGGATGAGGCGCAGGGCCTCCTTCAGCGTCCGGACGGGGTCGGAAACATGCTCCATGAAGTCGTTCATGATGATGGTATCAAAGGAGTTGTCCGGGAAAGGCAGCTCGAAAGCGGAGGCGCACACAAACTGGAAGCGGTCCGCGAAGCCCAGCTCCTCCGCCAGGGCGTTGGCCTCCTGCTCGTAGTGAGCGACGATCTCCACGCCGGTGACCTTCTCCGCCCCCAGGGAGCAGTAGTACAGGCTTTTGCCCGCCGCGCCGCAGCCCATGTCCAGCACCTGCCTGCCCCGGAACATTTCCTCCGCCGTCCGGGCCTCCAGGAAAAACCGGATGGTGTCTCCGCCCTTCCGGTACTGCCACTGAGCGTAGGTCTCGGTCCCCTGGTTCTGGAGGTTGAAGGGGTGGACCACCTTGGGAAAGATTTTATTGGTAAATTTGATAATGGCTGTCGAAATCGCCATGCCGCGCTCCTTCTGCACATCCGGTCCGCCCGGCCTCCCGCGCGCCTGCCGGATATCTCTCCCCGCGCTGAGATACCCCAACAGGCTCTGAGGACGCCGGAAAAGACCGGTCCTGCCTTGTTTTCCCTGAAATCTTATCATTTTTCCCACAGCCTGTCAAGGCCTCCGGCTTGCCGCGCCGGAGGCCCCGCGGTTTTTTCAGTGGTTGACCTCTCCGTCCGGGTAGGGGCCGGTGAGGCCGGTCAAAATAGCGCCGTATTCGGTTTCTTCCATGAAGTACAGATACAAGTCCCCATTTTCCAGCCAGAGTTCGCCGCCGTTGACGCAGGAGGTCTCCCCGGTGCTGAAAAGCTGCATCCGGTCATAGTACCACCGTGCGGTCTCCGCCTCGCCCTCCACCCAGCTTTCCGGGCGGACGGACTGCTCCAGGGATAGGGGGGACCAGCCGCAGTCCAGTTCCTTCCAGCTGATGTTGAGGCTGGGGATGTTGTCCGCATTGCCGTAGCGGGCATTGAAATCCATGGAGAAGAAACTCCGCTGGTTGAATCCGTCCGGCAGGAGGGAGAAAAGTACGCCGTACTCGTTGGCGGTGCAGTAGCACTCGTCTACCTTCAGCCCCGTCATGTTATACAGCTCCTGCAAGGCCAGATAGGCCTGCTGGCGGTGGGTGATGAGGGCGGTGTCCGTGTAAGGCAGTAGCTCGTCCGGACCGATCCCGTCCGTCAAGATCCCTACACCGTCATAGTCTGTCACAAAGGTGATCTCTGTCCCCACCACATCCGGGTAGTCCAGGGGGGAAAAATCCGTCCAGGGGACGCGGACCATGGCACTATCCCGGAGGATATAGCGGGCCAGGACCGGATTCTCAGCTCCGGCCACAATGAAGCCGCCCTTTTCTGGGGAAAAGGCAAGGCTCAAAGCGCCGGGGAAGTCCTCGTTTCGTTTGGAAAGGGTATAGCAGAAAGCGCCCTCCTCCCCTTCCGTTGTGTCGGTGATTTCCCATGTGGGGTCGTTCTTCCACATATCGACGATCTCCAGCACGCCGTCTTCGTCTACGTCCGCCTCCAGAGAGGTACCGGTGGTGTTGGTCATCATGGCGGGCGTGCCGTCGGGGCGCTGGGTGAGATAAAAGCCCCATCTGCCGGAAGCGCCCACAGTTATCAGGACTTTGAAGCCGTCATGACCCAGCACATTAAAGAAGGGCTCCACTGTTACGGCGTTAGGATCGGTGTTGACATAGTGATTTTCCTCCGCCATGCGGAACAATATCTGATACTCCAAATCTCCGTTTTCATCCGGGATGGCATAGAGAAGATATACATCGGAATAGGCCGTGTTCCGCTCGTCTGTGCGGGTGTTGGCTTTGACGATGCTCAGATGGCACTGTGCGTCCCCCGGTCCGTGGTTTGCGGTGTCTCCGAACATGAAGCCTGCCAGTTCGTTTTCCTGCAATTCGGTCTCATCATCCAGAAAGGGCACCAGCGCCGGGTCGTACTCCCCAAGGGGCTGGTCGCCGAAGTCAAAGTCCCGGCTGACAAAAAGGGGCAGGGTGTTGGGGAACATTTCAGAGGGATCTTCGGGGACGGCGGGGTCCTCCTCCGGCAGGGGAACAATCTGAACATCCTCCTGGTCGGGCGGCGGGTCCTCCGGCACAGAGACCTCCTTCGGCCAGAGGGCAGCGGCCAGGCAGACGGCCAGCACCGCGCAAACCGCCGCCAGCGCCGCCGCGGCGATCTTCCAGGGCCGGGAGGTGTCCGGAGGGCGGCGGGCCGCTTCCTCCTCCGCGTCGATCTCGGCCCAGGTCTCCGGTGGGATGAGCAGGATTTCGGAGAGGCGGTCCAGGTTTTCGCGGGTGGGGCGGGAGAGATCGGCCTCCCATTTGCTGACGGCCTGCCGTGAGACGTCCAGCTGTTCGGCCAGCTGCTCCTGGGTAAGGCGCAGGTTCTCCCGGGCCTGCCTGATACGTTTTCCATAGGTCATATGGTGGTCCTCCTTGGTGTGATTTGCTTCGAGGATACCGGTATCCGGGCTGAAAATCAACCAACCGGGCGCAACTATGGTCGGTTGCGCCCGGTTTTTGGGGGAAATTTTTCAAATGCGAAGAAAATTCCGTCAGGCGGGCCCCCAGCACGGCATAGCCGCTCGGCCTAGGCCTTGTTTGATAAATGGCAGAATGCCCAAAGGCGAGAGATTTTTTCGCCAATCAAGGCGGATTTTTGCAGGCGGGCTGACGCCCGGCAAAAAAATACAACGCAGAGTGGCGGAAAAAGATCTGCCGCTTGGGCGTGTTGACATTTTTCAAACATGGCCTAAGCTAAAAATGTGCCGCTGGCACCATTTTCTTAACGCTGCGGCAAAGAAAAGAACATTCCTACCGCCCCACAAACACCATCACGCTTCTCGGCCTGATGGTAAACCCGCCGGAGACGGGCCGGGGAGCGGGGACGGTTTCCTCCCAGGTGTCTACTGCCAGAGTCCACTCCGCCGAAGCGGGCAGCTCCGGCAGGCGGACATAAAGCTCCTCCCACCAGGCGTTGGAGGCCACGTAGACCATCTGGGGTCCCACGCCCCGCTCTCCGCCGGCGAAGAGGACGCCCACGTAGCGCTCATGCTCCCCGAAGCCGCCGCAGCGGCCGTTGACGCCGTGAAAGCTGACGTCCGGCAGGCCCCAGCAGCCGTCGCTGATGTTGGCCCGGAGAACGCGATGCTCCCTGCGGAAGCGGATCATATGCCGGAAAAATGCAAACATGTCCCGGTTCTTCTCCAGCAGCGTCCAATCCAGCCAGGAGGTGATGTTGTCCTGGCAGTAGGCGTTGTTGTTGCCGAACTGGGTGTTGGAAAACTCATCCCCCGCCAGGAACATGGGGATGCCCCTGGAACACATGAGCAGAGCAAAGGCGTTGCGGCACATCCGCCGCCGGAGGGCGTTGACGCCGGGGTCCCCGGTATCTCCCTCCGCGCCGCAGTTCCAGCTGTTGTTGTCGTTTGCCCCGTCGGTGTTGTTCCAGCCGTTTCTCTCGTTGTGCTTCTCGTTGTAGGAGAACAGATCCCACAGGGTAAACCCGTCGTGGCAGGTGATGAAGTTGACGGAGGCGTCCTTCCGCCCGTGGACGTCGTACATGTCCCGGGACCCGATGAGGCGCAGGGCCGCCGCCTGGGCGAAGCCCTCGTCCCCCTTCAGATACCGGCGCATGTCGTCCCGGTACCGGCCGTTCCACTCCGCCCACCGGTTCCAGGAGGGGAAGGACCCCACCTGGTAGAGCCCCCCGGCGTCCCACGCCTCGGCAATCAGCTTGACATTCCCTAAGATCGGGTCAAATGCCAGCGACTGTAAAAGCGGCGGCTTGCTCATCGGGGAACCGTCCTCATTGCGCCCTAAAATACTGGCAAGGTCGAACCGGAACCCGTCAATCCGGTAGGTAATCACCCAGTAGCGCAGGCATTCCAAAATCATCTGCTGCACAATCGGATGGTTGCAGTTTAAGGTATTGCCGCAGCCGCTGAAATTATAATAGTAGCCGTCCGGCGTTAAAATATAATAAATCTGGTTGTCAAGCCCCTTATACGAAATAACCGGCCCGTTTTCATTGCCTTCCGCCGTGTGGTTAAATACCACGTCCAGATAAATTTCCAGCCCGTTCTCATGCAGCTTTTTGATCAGATGCTTTAACTCGTTGCCCTCCTGGTTGTACTCCACTTTCGACGCATAGCTGGTATTCGGCGCAAAAAAGCTGACCGTATTATAGCCCCAGTAATCCAAAAGCTGCCTGCCGTCATGCTCCCTGAAATCCTTCATTTCGTCAAATTCAAAAATCGGCATCAGCTCCACCGCCGTTACGCCAAGTTCTAAAAGATACGGGATTTTCTCAATAATGCCTTCAAACGTCCCCGGGTTTCGCACGCCGGAAGACGCGTCCTTTGTAAACCCGCGCACATGCATTTCATAAATCACCGTATCCTCCAACGGCGTCAGAAGCGGCTTGGCATCTTCCCAGTCGAAGTCGTCCCTTACCACCCTTGCATGATACGGGTTCTTTGCGGACGCTATACGCCGCCCCCAGACGCTTTGCCCGGTCACCGCCTTTGCATACGGATCCAACAGCACGTTTTCCCTGTTAAAAATCAGTCCGTTTTTGGGATCGAGCGGCCCGTCTACGCGGTATGCATACTCAAACTCCTCGATCTGAAGCCCGAACACAATCATCGAATACACATTCCCGACACGGTAATTTTCCGGGAACGGGATCACCGCGTAGGGCTCATGCTCCGTTCTGTGGTATAAAAGCAGCTCGCAGCACGTCGCCTGGTTGGAGTGAATGGTAAAATTCACCCCGCCCGGGATAGCCGTCGCCCCGTTGATTTCAAAAATGCCTGGCCTGACCTTGTACCCGCCGATCTCGTCAAGCGGTATCAGATGATACCTTGATTCCGATAATATTGGTTTCATATGTCCACCTTATCCTCTCCATGTAAAATATAAAAGCACCAATGCCCCCAGCACAATCCGGTACCAGCCGAATACCTTAAAATCGTGCTTTTTGATATACCCCATCAAAAACCGGATGACAACCAGCGATACCAAAAAAGCCGTCGCCATTCCGATCAGCAGAATCAAAAATTCCGCGGAAGTAAACGTAAGCCCGAATTTTAACAGCTTCATCAGGCTTGCGCCAAACATCACCGGGATTGCCAGAAAAAACGTAAATTCGGCCGCAATCCCTCTGGAAACGCCAAGCAAAATCCCGCCTAAAATCGTAGCGCCCGAACGGCTCGTGCCCGGGAATACCGCCGCAATCACCTGGAACATGCCGATCCAAAACGCCGTCATCCAGGTAATCTCTGCAATGGACTGCATCTTCGGGCTTTTTGTTTTATTCCGGTTCTCGATCCAAATAAATGCCACGCCAAATACAATCAGCGCAAGCGCGATTACCAGATAATTGTAAAACAGTTCTTCAATCACGTCTCCAAACCCCAGTTCCACCACGGCTGCCGGGATGCACGCCACCACGATTTTAAACCACATAACAAAGGTATCCTGCCGGATATAATACTTCTCTTTTGCGGAAAACGGCCAGATTTCTTTCCAGAACAACACGACGACAGCAAAAATCGCACCAAGCTGGATCACGACTTCAAACATACTGAAAAACTCCTCCGACACGTCTAACCGGATAAATTCATTCAGCAAAATCAGATGCCCGGTGCTGCTGATGGGAAGCCATTCCGTAATGCCCTCCACAATTCCGAAAAACACTGCTTTTAATAATTCCAACATAGTAACCTCCATTGTTTTTTATAGTTTATCCTATCGCGCGTTTTGGTATAATATAACCTCATTAGATGGGGAAAACCATTAAAACTATTGTAACGAAAAATCTGTTTAAAATCAATGTGCAATTGGGCATAAAAAAAGCAGATATCACAAATCCCCTGCAATATCTGCCTTTTGTCCAAAATACCGGATAAACGCCCGGTATAAATCAGCCGAGAACGGCAAGCGCTTCATACGGCTTGAGCAAAATTTCCCCTTGCACCCTCTCTTCTCTTCCATAATTTCCAACCAGCACGCGCCCTCCGCAAAACTCCTGCGGGATCGTATATGGCGTTTCCTGCGCGCTGAAATTACAGATTACAAGCAGCTTCTCACCGTTTAGCGAACGCGTATAAACATAAAGCGTGTCATGATCGGCCTCCAGCAATTCGTATTCCCCGTAAACAATGATTTTCATCTGCTTCCGCAGCGCAATCAGTTTCTTGTAGTAAGAAAAAACGGAATCCGGATCTTTTATCTGCGCAGCCGCATTGATTTCAGTATAATTCGGGTTTACCATAATCCACGGTTTTCCCTGCGTAAACCCGGCATTTTTTGTTTTATCCCACTGCATAGGCGTCCTGGCGTTATCCCGCCCGCGCAAACGGATAAAGCGCATCATTTCCTCTTTGGAAAACGTCCCTGCTTCTGTCAGTTCTCGGTATGCGTTCAGGCTTTCAATATCCCGCACGTCTTCAATACTTTTAAACGGGCAGTTTGTCATGCCAAGTTCTTCTCCCTGGTACACATAAGGCGTCCCCTGCATCATATGCAGGCATGTTGCAAGCATTTTGGCACATGCCGTGCGGTAGTCCTTATGGTCTGTCCCAAACCGGGAGAGCGAGCGAGGCTGATCGTGGTTCCCAAAATAAAGGCTGTTCCATGCCTTGCCGGAAAGTTCTGTCTGCCACCGGCTGAGCGTCTGCTTTAAGGCCTTTAAATCCGTACGCCGATCGGTCCATTTGCCGTGGATATCGTCGTCTAACCCCACATGCTCAAACTGGAATACCATATTCAGTTCCCTTCCGTCCAAAGAAGCGTATCTTTTTGCCTCTTCCACCGTAACCCCGGCGCATTCGCCTACTGTCATCATATCATAGCGGGACAGTACTTTGCGGTTCATTTCCTGCAGATATGCATGGACATTCGGGCCGTTTGCACAGCCGCAGTCCGCATAAAAAGCGCCGGACGGCGCAATGCCGTCCGGCAGCCCGGGTTTTTTGGAAATCAAACTTATGACATCCATGCGGAAGCCGTCGATTCCTTTCCGGAGCCACCAGTCCATCATAGAAAACACTTCCGTACGTACCTTTGGGTTATCCCAGTTTAAGTCCGGCTGCTTCTTTGAAAAAAGATGCAGGTAATACATTTCTGTCGGAGCGTCGTACTGCCAGGCCGATCCGGAAAAAAAACTGCCCCAGTTATTCGGCGGGCCGCCGTTTGTCCCTTTTCTCCAGATATAATAGTCACGGTACGGGTTATCCCTTGATTTGCGGCTTTCCTGAAACCATGCATGTTCATCCGACGTATGGTTGACGACCAGATCCATTACCAGCTTCATACCGCGTTTATGGATACCGGAGAGCATTTCGTCAAAATCGCCCATCGTCCCAAACTCTTCCATAATGGCACAGTAGTCGCTGATATCATAACCGTTGTCGTCATTTGGCGACCGGTAAACGGGGGAAAGCCAAATGACATCCACGCCCAGTTCTTTCAGATAATCCAGCTTGGATGTAATTCCCTTTAAATCACCGATGCCGTCGCCGTTGCCGTCCATAAAGCTTCTTGGATAAATCTGGTAAACTACCGCTTCTTTCCACCATGTTTTTTCCATTGTTTTAACCCCTGTTTATTGGTTTAAAAAGTTCTCTATCTCTTCCTTAGAAGGCATTACGCGCAAAGCCCCTTTGCGGGTGGTGACGATAGAGGCCGCTGCATTTGCAAAAGTAAGCATTTCTTTTAATTCCGTTTCATTGTAGTCATGCCAGCCATGGGACAGCACATAGTGAAGGGCGCATGCGCCAAAGGTATCCCCCGCGCCGGTCGTTTCAACCGTATGCTCCTGTATAAACGCCGCCTGTTCCGTCCGGCAGCCGTTTTTCGTGTAAGCGCGGCTGCCGTCCTTTCCCATGGACAGTAAAATAAGCGGAATCTGATATTCCTTTTGCAGCGCCAAAACCCCTTCGTCAAAATCCTCACATCCGGTAAACCAGCGGATTTCGTTATCTGAAATCTTTAAAATGTCACAATGGCGCATCCCGTAGGAAATCTGTTCCCGTGCGCTTTCAAGCGAATGCCACAGCGGTTCCCTCAGATTGGGATCAAACGAACGCAAAACATGAGCGGCTTCGGCAAGCTGAACGGCTTTTTTGGTTGCGCTCCTGCAGGGTTCGTCTGTCATAGACAGCGATCCGTAGTGGAATATGGTACAGTTTTGAATCAGATCTTCTTCCAAATCGTCAATGGAAAGCATCCTATCCGCCCCGGGATTTCGGTAGAAGGAAAATTCCCGGTCGCCGTCCGCTAACGTATGCACAAATGCAAGCGTGGTATGCGTCTGATTGTCTTTTTTGAGTCCCGACGTATCGATTCCGGTTTCTGTTAACGCCTGTTCTAACTGGTTCCCAAACATATCTTTGCCGATTTTACCAATAAACGCCGTTTTTGCCCCAAGCCTGCAAAGCATGGCAAGCACATTGCAGGGCGCGCCGCCCGGATTTGCTTCTAAGAGCGGGTTGCCCTGGGCGCTTACGCCGTTTTCCGTAAAATCAATCAGTAATTCTCCCAAAGCGGTCACATCATAAAATCCCATCGCAGCCTCCGCTTAGTCTAATTCACGGATGCGTTTCCTGACCTTAAGCACCATAGACGGGGAAACGGATAATTCGTCTAAGCCCATCTTTACAAATTCCTCGGTCAGTTCCAGATCTGCGCCAAGCTCGCCGCAGATACCGGCCCATTTGCCGTATTTGTGAGCGTTGTCCGTTACCATCTTTATCATTTTTAAAATCGCTTTATGATGCGGGTTATAAAAATCGTCAAGCTTCGCGTTCTGCCTGTCAATCGCCAGCGTATACTGGGTCAAATCATTCGTACCGATACTAAAGAAGTCCACAATCTGCGCCAGTTCATCTGAAATAAGCGCCGCTGCAGGCGTTTCGATCATAATGCCCTGTTCCGGCATCGTATACGGGATTTCTTTTTCCATCAGTTCTTTTTCGACTTCTTTTACGATTTCATAAATCCGCTCTACTTCGCCGACTGAAGTAATCATCGGGTACATAATAGCAAGGTTGCCGTAAACCGAAGCGCGCAAAAGGGCGCGAAGCTGTGTTTTAAAGATGTCGGGCTGCTTTAGGCAGATACGGATCGCGCGGTAGCCAAGCGCAGGGTTGTCCTCTTTGCCGAGGTTAAAATAATCCGCCTGCTTGTCCGCCCCGATATCCAATGTGCGGATAATGACTTTCTTCTCCGCCATGGTCTGCAGAACCTGCTTATATGCCTGGAACTGCTCTTCTTCTGTCGGGAAATCATCTTTTCCAATGTATAAAAATTCACTCCGGAACAAACCGATTCCGCCCGCATCGTTTTCGAGTACATAACCGACGTCCGATACGCTGCCGATATTCGCGTACAGGTTCATCTTACGGCCGCTCTTTGTGACGGTTTCCTGCCCTTTCATATTTTGTAAAAGGCGAAGTTTATCATTTTCTTCTTCAATACGCGAAATGACGTCGTCCCTGACTTCTTCTGTCGGATCAAAAATCACTTCCTCCGAAAAGCCGTCAACGACTGCCGTTGTCCCGTTGTGGATCGTGTCCAAATCCAACGGTACGCCGATCAAAGCCGGAATGTTCATGGTACGCGCCAGTATCGCCGTATGGGAATTGGTCGAACCGTGCACCGTTACAAATGCCAGGATCTTTTCCTTGTCCATCTGCACCGTTTCGCTCGGCGTCAAGTCATCCGCCACAATAACCGACGGTTCAATGGAACCAAGATCGATATCTTCGTTGCCGCAGAGGTTGTTGACCAGGCGGTTTGAGATATCCTTGATATCTGCGGCGCGCGCCTGCATATATTCGTCTTCCATCCCTGCAAAAATTTCCGCAAAGTTGTCTCCTGCGATCGCAACTGCAAATTCGGCGTTGACAAGTTCTGTCCGGATCGTATTTTCGATAGACTCCAGATAGTCTTCGTCTTCCAAAAGCATCTGATGCACTTCGAAAATCGCCGCATTCTCTTCGCCGACTTCTTTTAACGCCTTGTCATACAGTTTGCCAAGCTGGGCTTTGGCCTGTTCCAAAGCAATTTTTACACGTTCCATTTCGGCGTCGGGATCGTCGATCCTTCCGCGTACGACCGGGCTGTCTTTTTTCTTTAAGACTACGACGCTGCCCATTGCTATGCCCTTATAAACGGATTTGCCTGAAAACTTTAACATCTTCTTACCTCCTATAAGCGCCTCTTACAGATTGTTCTCAAAGAAAGCTTTCATTTCCGTAAAAGCCGTTTCCTCATCGTCTCCGGAGATTTCAACATCCACAGAATCGCCGCATTTTACGCCAAGTCCCATAAGGGCCATCAACCTTGTCGCGTCTGCGCTTTTGCCGTCTTTGGTAATCATAACCTTGCTCTGGTATTTTTTTGCCTCCTTTACCAAAAGGCCGGCCGGCCTCGCATGGATCCCCACTTCATCTTTGATTACATAACTGAAATTTTTCATTTTTACCCCATTCCTTTCTGTTTTATTTTTTGATACAACCATTATACACTACTTACCTGCCTTTTGTCACTCTCCAACCGCAATTATTTTTAAAAAGGCCGGCTGCGGTTTTTGCGCCGCGCCAGCCTTTTGCTCTATTTGCCTGATAAATATTCGTGGATTCCTTTTGCCGCCGCTTTCCCGGCTCCCATTGCAAGAATAACAGTCGCCGCTCCGGTTACCGCGTCCCCGCCTGCAAATACACCCGGTTTCGACGTCGCCCCGTCTTCTTCTTTGGCTACGATACACTTTCTGCGATTTATATCAAGCCCTTTTGTCGTAGACGAAATCAGCGGATTCGGCGAAGTTCCAAGCGACATAATTACGGTATCCAGTTCTATGTCAAACTCGGAACCCTCTACCTCCACCGGAGATCTGCGCCCGGATTCGTCCGGCTCGCCAAGTTCCATACGAATGCAGGTCATGCCCTTTACCCATCCGTTGTCATCCACTAAAATCTCCACCGGGTTTGTCAGGAGGTTAAAAATAATCCCCTCTTCTTTTGCATGGTGTACTTCCTCCACACGCGCCGGAAGTTCCGCTTCGCTCCTGCGGTATACGATATGTACTTCCGCCCCAAGCCGGAGGGCCGTCCTTGCCGCATCCATCGCCACGTTGCCGCCGCCGACTACGGCTACCTTCCTGCCTTTCATAATCGGGGTGTCATAATCTTCCCGGAACGCTTTCATCAGGTTGTTCCTGGTCAAAAACTCATTGGCGGAAAATACGCCGTTTGCCTGCTCGCCCGGGATTCCCATAAACCGCGGAAGGCCTGCGCCCGAACCGATAAATACGGCTTCAAAGCCTTCTTCTTCCATCAGTTCGTCAATCGTCGTCGACTTGCCGATTACCACGTTGGTTTCAATTTTAACGCCAAGCGCTTTTACGTTTTCCACTTCCTTTGCCACGACTTCTTCCTTGGGAAGACGGAACTCCGGAATCCCGTAAATCAATACGCCGCCGGGTTCGTGCAGCGCTTCAAATATGGTAACGTCGTATCCTATCCTGGCCAGATCTCCGGCGCAGGTTAAGCCCGCAGGGCCGGAACCGATTACGGCCACCTTGCGCCCGTTCCCGTTTTCGTTCTTCTTCGGCACAATCCCATGCTCCCTTGCCCAATCCGCCGTAAACCGTTCCAGCTTACCAATGGAAACCGGCTCGCCTTTAAAACCGCGGATACATTTGCCTTCGCACTGGCTTTCCTGCGGGCAGACACGGCCGCAGACTGCCGGAAGCGCGCTTGATTCGCTGATTACTTCATACGCTTTTTCAAATTCCCCTTCCTTAATCCGGGAAACAAATCCGGGAATGTCAATCGCAACCGGGCAGCCTTTGATACACTGGGCATTTTTGCAGCCCAAACAGCGTTCCGCTTCTTTTACCGCTTCTTCTTCGTTATATCCCAGACACACTTCTTCGAAATTCTTTGCACGAACCGCGGGCTCCTGCTCCCTTACCGGTACTTTCTTTAATACGTCCATTATTTGTCACCTCCGCATTGTCCGCAGCCGCCATGGTGGGTATCCCCTTCTTCCAGTTTTAACATAGCCCTGCCTTCTTCTGTTTTGTATAGCTGCTGGCGTTTCATCGCCTGGTCAAAATCCACCAGATGGCCGTCAAATTCCGGACCGTCTACGCAGGCAAATTTTACTTCGTCCCCTACCGTTAAACGGCATGCGCCGCACATGCCCGTGCCGTCTACCATAATCGGGTTCATTGAAACCACCGTAGGGATATGTAATTCCTTCGTCAAAAGACATACAAATTTCATCATAATCATAGGGCCAATGGCAACGCAGTGATCGTATTCTTTGCCGCCGTTGACTAAAGCTTTCAGCTGATCCGTTCCCATGCCGTGAAAGCCGTAGCTGCCGTCGTCCGTCGTAACGTAAAGGTTTGTTGCAACCTTTTCCATCTCATCCTTCAAAATCAGCAAATCCTTTGTCTTAGAGCCCATAATTACGTCGCAGTCCACGCCATGCTCATGCAGCCATTTTACCTGCGGATACACCGGAGCCGTTCCGACGCCGCCTGCTATAAATACGATTTTCTTTTTCTTAAGTTCTTCTATATCCATTTCAATCAGTTCGGAAGCGCAGCCTAACGGTCCCACAAAATCCTGGAAGCTATCGCCTTCGTTTAAGGCTTCCATACGTTTTGTAGACGCTCCGACGGTCTGGAATACGATTGTCACCGTCCCGGCTTCCCTGTCGTAATCGCAGACCGTCAATGGAATGCGTTCCCCCGCTTCGTCCATTTTTACAATCACAAACTGCCCTGGTTCACATGTCTTTGCCACCCTCGGCGCTTTGACATCCATCAGAAAAATTTTGTCTGCCAATTCTTCTCTTCGTACGATTGGATACATCTTTGTCCTCCTCAACATTTTTTCCCAAAAAGTTTAAAGGCGGTGCGCTGCCCCGCCTTTCTTATCATACCGGATCCTATTGTAAAATTCAATGAAAAATTACGTTACTGCACCAATTCCGAATAATCCGCAAATTCATATCCGGCTTCCCGCGCCTTGTCGATAAATGACCCAAGCACATTTGTATTTGTCCAGGATTCCGCATGCAGCAGGTAAATTGCCCCCGGATGCAGACGCTCCAACATTTTATTCAGCGATTCGCCTTCATCCGGCTGGTTTTCCACGTCATAATCCAGATAAGCAAAGCTCCAGAACACGCTCCGGTAACCGCAGTTGTTTAAAACCGCAAGCGACTGTTCGCTGAATTTGCCCGCCGGAAAACGGAATAAAAACATATCGTAATTATAGTTTTCCTTGACAAAATTATGGACGTCCATAACTTCCTTCTGCTGTTCCTCTACCGACTGGCTCGGAAGCCCTGCGGAAGGATGCGTCAGGGAATGGTTTCCCAAAATATGCCCGTCGTCTATCATCTGCCTGACCAGTTCCGGAGAGGAATTGATATACGGCTGTGTCACAAAAAATACCGCTTTTACGCCCTTCTCCTTTAAGGTGCTTAAAATGGTCGGCGTGCATCCGTATTCATAACCCTCGTCCAACGTCAGGTATATCTTTTTTTCGGTAGTAGGGACGATAAAATCCGCCGTATAATCTTTAAACTTTTCCTGATAGCTTAAAGAACCGGTCGGGCGGTTCTGCTCATCGACATTCGTCCCCTGCCCCCAGTCAAGCGTTTCGCCGTTTAAGGCGCTTATATTGTCAATAGCGGGATAGGTAAGGCGAAGCCCCTGCTTGCCCGCTCCTGTCGCAGCTTCCCCTTCGCCGCCGGTTTCATCTGCAGGCAGATCCTCCGATTCCCCATACTGTGCATACGTATCCGCAAGAGCTCCTGCAATCGCCTTTGCATATGCCGTCAGATTTTCATCGAACAGGCGGTTGTCTTCCCCGCTGTTGATAAAGCCAAATTCGATTAAGCATGCGGGCATGGTCGTATTGCCTATAACGTAATAATCCGAACCTTCCCCGGTTTCCGTTCCCAGTTTTATGCCCCGATCACGCTGTACGCCTGCGGCTACAATCGCATTATGTACATTTTTGGTCAGAGCATCCGTAACGCTTCCGGCGGTTCCCGTCATCCATGTTTCAACGCCGTATCCGTCTCCCTTATTGCGGTGCAGCGAAATAAAATAATCTGCATCGGAAGCGTTTGCAATTTCCACACGGTCTTTTAAGAACACTTTCGTATCGTTGTCTTCCCTGGTCATAATAACCTCGATGCCTGCGCTTTCCAGTTCACGTTTTAATTCCTGCGCCAGTTTCCAGTTGTCCTCGGATTCAATGCGCCCGTCGAAATCACAGCCGGGATCCATCCCGCCGTGCCCGGGATCTATACATACGCTAAGCTTATCTTCCTCCGGCTGCGGTTCCTGTTCCGTTTCCGGCTCCGGAACGGTTTCCGTATCTTTTTGCACAGGTTCTTCCGGCTGCGCCCCCGTAATTTTTTTTACAAATTTCCCGTCGTTTAGTTTTTTATCCAAAAACCCGCACACAAGCAGGGTCAGCGTTAAAATTCCAATACAAAAAGACCATTTTAAAACGGCCTGTATCCAATAGGCACGGCTGTGACGCCTTTTTTCTACAATTTCACGCCTGCCGTCTTTTTCTCTGATATATTTCATGCTTTTTCCTCATCCGTCCTGTTTATTTTTTTCCAAAAGCTACCCTTGTCCACGAAAGGTACCCAGATAGTATAACACAATCCCACCCCAAAAACCTATGATCATTTTGTAAATGATTCTTAAGAAAAACGAAAGATGTATGGTAAACGCCTCAGGTGTGGGCGGCCGCAATAAAAGATAAGGAACTCTTTTACGAAAAATATACCAGTTCATCCTCCGGTTTCTCTGCCGGTTCGATCAGCACCGGGTATAACACCGGCCCTTTTCCCTTATATTCCATGGCAAATTCCACCTGGATTTTCGCTATAATATGAATCCAGGATTTATGTGGAATCTGCTTGGAATCCGGATATTTGCACTTAAATCCTAAAAAAGTGACGTCTTCGATACAGCAGGTCATTGCAAACCTGCCGGGTACCATTACGCCTTTTTTCAGCTTATCCGGATTGTAGACAAGCCCTGTAAATTCCACTTTTTTACCGTCGTATTTTTTGTAGTTTTCCTGTGCGTCCATATACCAGATTGCATAATCGGCGTCCGAAATTTCTATTACGTCCTGGTTGATATCAAACGGAAGATCTTCTTCCGTTTCATCTATGGTCCCGTCCGCCCGTTCATATACGATCTGAGCCGGGCGGTTTACGGCTTTGACGGCGCGGCGGAATTTCCCTTTGGGCGTCGTATCCGTACAGCGGTTAAATATAATCACGTCCGCTTTAAAAAGCTGTTCCAGAATCATGGCCCGCATGTTTGTTAAATACATATCAAAAGTTGCAGCGTCCACGGTAGCAAGGGACTGTACAATTACCCATCCTTCCGGAAGCTGCATTTCAAGGAGCGTGTCCATCCCCCATGTGCCGTTGTACTCCAGAAAGACCTGATCCGGAAGATACTGCGAATGGATATTCTTTAACAGCGCTTCCGTAAAATCTTCCTCTTCTTCTATCATCAAAAGCCGGGTATTTACCTTCTTTAACGCATCCTCATCGTATTCTTCCTCGCCGTCTTCACAGGCAATCAAAAGTGTTTTTGCACCGTCGCCGAACTGTTCCGCCAGAAGCGTCTGGCAGATCAGGCTGGTTTTTCCGCTGTCCATAAAACCGGTAAACAAATATACGGGTATCTCTTCTATCATTTTTGTCCCTTTCCCTCAGCCTTACGAGATTTTAAACAGTTCTTCTAGTTTATGTTCGTCCATATCCGTTCCAATTACACAAAGCCGTCCTGTGTAGTCCGGCTCCCCGCTGCGGATTTCATATTCTCCTGGCACCAAATCAAAATAGAGCCAGAAGCCTTCCGTATCTTCCACCATGCCTTTTGCCCGTAAGATTTCTCCATATCCGCTGCCTTCGGACAGCGTTTTCAGAATCTGTTCCAAATCATCTTTTGTATATTTACGCGGGGTTTCTTTCCCCCAACTCATAAAAATATCGTCCGCATGGCGGCGCCCATGCTCATGTCCGCAATTATGTTCATGATGCGCATGATCGTGATGGCATCCCTCATGATGTTCATGTTCCTGACGGCATCCCGTATGATGCCCATGTTCGTGATGGCATCCTTCCTGATGTGCATGTTCCTGATGACATTCCCCATGCTGTCCATGATCGTGATGGCATTCCTCGTGATGCGCATGCTCCTGCTCTTCCCTGCGGCGGTCTTCTTCTGCAAGCGTCTTCATTTCCAGGGAGTCCTGTCCTTCGATGACCTTTAAAATCTGTTCCCCGGAAATCGAATCCCACGGCGTTGTAATGATCGCCGCTTTTTTATTTAACGCCTGCATCTGCTTTACGCAAAGTTCAAGCTGTTCCGTCGTTGTGTTCTGCGTCCGGCTTAACACAACTGTCGTTGCGTATGCAATCTGGTTATTAAAAAATTCCCCGAACGCTTTCATCTGCTTTAACGCTTTTTTTGCGTTTACAATCGTCACAAGGGCGTTTCGTTTTACATCCTGTTCTTTTTCGATATCAACGACGGATTTTATAACGTCCGACAATTTCCCGACGCCCGACGGTTCGATGATGATACGATCCGGATGATAAGCTGTAATCACTTCGTTTAAATTTTTTCCAAAATCCCCGACCAGGGAACAGCAGATACAGCCGGAATTCATCTCTGTAATATTTACCCCGGAGTCCTTAAGAAATCCGCCGTCAATGCCGATTTCACCAAATTCGTTCTCAATCAGGGCTATTTTTTCATCCGTATAGACTTCATCAATCATTTTCTTGATAAAAGTGGTCTTTCCCGCGCCCAAAAAGCCGGAAATAATGTCAATTTTTATCATGCGATATGCCTTCTTTCTTTTTTGTTCATCCTATTCTATCCGAAAACTATGAATTTTCTATGAATTTTTCCATGAAATCCTGTTCTGCTTCCTACAGCTTCACATAAGCGGATTCCGTCTCCGCCATAGCCGCCATATGCTGCCGCTTGAGGTTCCATTCCAGCGAATCCACATCCCCCATAATATCCCGGATATCCGAAATCATCTGTACCACATCCTTGGCCGGATAGATATGTTCGTCCGCTACATAATCTTTATCGTGCGCCGTTTCCTGGAATGCAAAGATCAGCTGGTTATGCAGAAATGCCCTGCGGATCGCCGAAACGATCTGGGCGCCATGGTTGATATCAAAATAATAATCGCATTTTTCAAACAGCGCGTCTAACATTTTCATTGTTACGTTCGGATACAGGACGACGTTTTCATATTGTTCCATCTGCATTAGTTTGGAAGACATTTCCGTTAAAGCCGCAATATAAAACTGCATCTGCGGCAAACCTTCCGCCAGTTTGCGGCACTGTTCAATCTGATCGGAATTGGTACAAATTAAAGCCCTGTGGCGGTAGCTGTTTTCCCGCTCAAACGGATAAATAAATCCCAGCTTATGCACCAGGTTTTCTTTTGCGCCAAGCGCAAGCAGCTTATAATAGGATTGCCTTTTCTGCACCATAATATTTGCGGTGCGGCTGGCCTTCCCGTTTAAAATGATCTGCATATTGCAGCTCAAAACACAGGTGGGCAGGACAAGCCCACAGACTTACAGTGTTGTCTCCTGGACACTA
>OFFP01000378.1_pt1 | contig 36971 bp, 34 predicted proteins | sample 1521431 | NCBI WGS metagenome assembly OFFP01 (sample SAMEA3504104, study PRJEB24116) | mouse gut metagenome | biome: mouse gut; feature: mouse-associated habitat; material: faeces | place: Denmark | collected 2011
CGAAAATCCCCTGTTGATCAAAGAGCGTCTGGGGCATGAAAAAATACAGACAACCCTTGGAACCTATGGTCATCTGTATCCCAACACCAATCTTGAAGTTGCCAACAAGCTGACCGGGGTGCTTCAGTATACGCCCGCCACCCAGAGCGTTGCAGACTATACCAGCAACCAACACACCGCAGCTTACCACAAGGAAGTGAAATAAAAAATGCAATCGTAATGCAATAAAAAGAGAAAAAAAGCCGCAAAGCCTTGATTTTACTGGCTCCGCGGCTCACCTCCGACTATTCGAACTCAATAGTCGCCGGCGGCTTCGGACTCATATCATAGCAAACGCGGTTCACATGCTCCACCTCTGCCAAGATCCGATTAGTAATCCGCTCCAATACCTCCCAATCCACCTTCTCGATAGAAGCCGTCATAGCGTCAATGGTATTGATCGCCCGGATAATCACCATATACTCAAACACCCTTGCATGATTCTTCATTCCCACAGACTTAAAGTCCGGCACCACCGTAAAGTACTGCCACACCTTCTTATCCAGACCAGCCTTGGCAAACTCTTCCCGAAGAATAGCATCCGACTCCCTGACAGCCTCCAGGCGCTCCCTGGTAATCGCCCCCAGGCATCTCACGCCCAGCCCCGGTCCCGGGAACGGCTGACGGTACACCATCTCATGAGGAAGCCCAAGCTCCACGCCGCAGGCCCGCACCTCATCCTTAAATAACTGCTTCAAAGGCTCCACCAGTTCAAACTTCAAATCCTCCGGCAGTCCGCCCACATTGTGATGAGACTTTACCATTTTCGCTGTCTTAGTACCGCTCTCAATAATATCGGGATAAATAGTCCCCTGTCCAAGAAAATCAATTCCCTCAAGCTTCCTTGCCTCTTCCTCAAACACGCGGATAAATTCACCGCCGATGATTTTCCGCTTCTGCTCCGGGTCCGCTACCTGTTCCAGCTTACCGAGAAATCGCTCGGACGCATCCACATAAACCAGATTGGCATGAAGTTCATCCCGGAATACCTTTACCACACTCTCCGACTCATTTTTGCGCATCAGTCCATGATTTACATGAACACAGACCAGCTGCTGTCCAATGGCCTTGATCAGCATAGCGGCCACCACAGAGGAATCCACACCGCCGGACAGAGCCAGAAGTACCTTCCTGTCCCCAACCTGCTGACGAATCAATTCCAACTGATCCTCAATAAAATTCTTCATATTCCAGTTTGCTTCCGCCTTGCAATCCTCAAATATGAATTTCTTCAGTTCCTCCCGGCCCGGAAGCTTGTCAAACTGCTTCTCACATTTTGACTGAGGATAATCAATGGAAATCATAGGATATCCCAATGCATAAAGCTCCTCGCGGATCTCCACGGCCTGTCCGTCCACGACGCGGTTCTCTCCGCCGTTTAAGACAATACCCTTCACATTGTCAAATGCTTTCAGCTCCTCCGCTGTAATATCATGAGGATGAATCTCACTGTATACGCCAAGATCACGAATTTCACGGGCAATTACCGTATTCTGTGTACTGCCCAAATCCAGAATTACAATTAAGTCCTGCTTCATGGGAAATAGTCTCCTTATCTTTTTTGTAAATAATCAATTTTATCGGCTTTATTATAGCAGACGAAGGGCCGGCTTGTATAGCATTTCTTGTAAATCATTCTCTCACACAATCAGTCCCTGTTTCTTTAATCTGGCTCTGACTGCCCCGCCTGTCCTGCCGTGCTCTCTGGCAATCTCGGCAATCTTCATCCCGGACAAATATTCTTTCGACAGCCTTTCCTCCTCTTCTTCGCTCCAGGCCGCTCCCACATTTAGCTGCTTTTTGCCGTTGTCCTCCGTCTCATCCTCTATTTTTGTACTGATAACGGCCCCCGGGTTATCTGCGATAAATCCCCCAATCTCATCCAGAAACCGCTGACCATATTTTTGAAATTTATTTTCCGCCACACCGGACACCGTGAGCATCTCCTGCTTATCCCTGGGTATCTTGGCGCACATATCAATCAGGGTCTTGTCATTAAAAATAATATAAGGCGGCATCCCCTCTTCCCTGGCGATTACCAGCCGAAGCCCCCGGAGCTTCTCAAACAGCCGGTAGCCTGCGCTTGTAAGAACATCTGTGCTTCGCTTCTTTCCTCCTTTGATTTTTGTCTGCCCTTCCTTTTCCTCAAAGGTCCTGATGACAACATGCGTGTCCTCATTTTTAAGTCTTGCAATATTGCCCATCCGCAGGACACTGTATTCCCCGTCTGTCTGAATAATGTATTCCTCCAAAATCATCTGATCGATCAGCAGACGTACCTCCCGCTCGCTTCGGTGTGAAAGCGCCCCGTAGGATTTGTAAGCCGTGGCTCCTATCTCTCTTAACCGCGCCCTGTTCGCTCCCAGCAAGGTGCCGGTTACAATGCTCTGCCCGTATCTCCCTTTTGTCTCCGCCAGACAGTTAATCACCCATTTCGCATCTGCCGTCATATCCACTGCCGTATACTCCCGATGGCAGTTTCCGCAATTGTCGCAGGGCGTATTCATTTTCTCCCCGAAATAGGTAAGAATATACTGTCTTAAACAGGAGGTAGACTTGCAATAGCCCTCCATCAGCCGCAGTCTCTGGGCATCCCTCTGACGGATCAGCTCCATATCCTCCGCATCCGAGCCTTCCAATTCCTTCTTCTCCAGAAGGAACTTATTGATCATCACATCCTGTGGGGAAAATAGAAGAATACACTGGGAATTTTCACCGTCACGGCCCGCACGCCCGGCCTCCTGGTAGTAATTTTCCATGCTCTGAGGCATGTTGTAATGAATCACAAATCTGACATTTGACTTATCAATTCCCATACCGAAGGCATTTGTGGCTACGATAATCGGCGTTCTGTCATAGATGAAATCATCCTGGTTTTTCTTGCGCGTCTCATTGTCAATTCCCGCGTGATACCTGGTCACCGCCACGCCCTGTTTAAACAGATTTTCATACAGCGTGTCCACATTCTTCCTGGTTGCGCAGTAAATGATTCCGCTCTCGTCCCGGTGCTTTTCTATGTAGTCCGTCACAAAGGCATCCTTGTGTTTTCCGGAAATATGCTCTACACGGTAATAGAGATTTTCTCTGTCAAAGCCTGTGACAACGATGTTCGGCTCCTGCAGCTTCAGAATACATTCGATATCAGTCTTAACCTCCTCCGTCGCCGTTGCGGTAAATGCGCTTACAATCGGCCGCTTGGGAAGGCGCTCAATAAAGTCGACTATCTTTAAATAGCTTGGCCGGAAATCCTGTCCCCACTGAGAGATACAGTGTGCCTCGTCAACCGTTATCATGGAAATAGAGGCGCCTTGCGCAAAGTCCAGAAATCCGGCGCTTTCCAGTCTTTCAGGGGCCACATAGATGATTTTATACGTTCCCCCGGCAGCCATATGAAGCGCCTTTGAAATCTGCACTTCCGTCAAAGAGGAATTAATAAAGGCAGCGTGAATCCCGGCTTCATTCAGTGATTTTACTTGATCCTGCATCAACGAAATGAGGGGTGAAATCACCAGCGTAATGCCCGGCAGAAGCAGAGCCGGAACCTGATAGCAGATAGACTTTCCGGCGCCGGTAGGCATCACGGCCAGAGCGTCCCTTCCTTCCAAAATGGATTGGATAATGTCCTCCTGTCCGCTTCGAAAGGAATCATAACCAAAATAGGTTTTTAAAATACTTGACGGGTTCACTTCGGCTCTCCCTCCTTTTTCAGCTCCTCAAACATCTCCTTCACCGACGGCGCATTCTTTGTCAGACGCTTAATACTTAAATCCTCGGCCTTATTGTTGGCCAGACGAAGATTATTTTCTGAGGAGAGAAGGGCCTCTTTTGTTTTTTGCAGATGGGAGATTGTTTTGTCTATCTCTTCAATGGCTGTCTTAAATTTATCGCTGGCTATCCGATAGTTCCTGGCAAAACCTTCCTTGAATGTGTTCATATTCTCTTCAAAATGAAGAATGTCCACCTGCTGATGCCTTGCAAGCTCCAGCTCCTGGCGGTATTTCAGAGAGTTCAGAGCCGCGTTGCGCAGCAGGGTAATCATGGGAATGAAAAATTGGGGACGGATGACATACATTTTTTCATATTTGTAGGAAACGTCCACAATACCGTTGTTATAAAGCTCGTTGTCAATCTCAAGGAGGGAAACGAGCACCGCATATTCACATTTTTTCTCGCGCCTGTCCTTGTCAAGCTCTTTTAGAAAATCCTCATTTTTATGCTTGGTGGCAGTCTCGTCCATTTCATTCTTCATCTCGAACATAATGGAGATAAATTCCGTTCCATCCACACATTCCCGGAATATAAAGTCGCCCTTACTGCCTGTCCGGGCATCGTTGTCCTTTTCAAAGTAAGCGGTGGGAAATGCGGTCATACGCAGGGCATTGAACTGGTTCAGGCAATGCTGCTCCAGGCTTTCACCTATCATTTTCGTGGACTGTCGGGCCTTGAAATCTTTGTAATACTCGATCTGCTCGTCCTTTTGCTTAAGCTTGTCCTCGTATTCCTTCTGTAATGCCTGTTCTTTTAGCTCGCGTTCGGTATCCTTGTTTGACAGCTTGCTTTTCAGCTCTATGATTTCCGTTGATCTTTGGGTAAGCTCTTTTTCTTTTTCCTGGAGGGCTTGCGAGACAGCAAGCTTCTTTTCGGTTTCACTGTTTTGAAGCTTTGCTCTTAGCTCCTCTATCGTGCGGGCCTTTTCCGCAAGCTCGCCGTTTTTTGCTTCCAGAGCTTTTTCTCTTTCCTTTTCTTTCTCATTGACGGCTTCGCTTATGGCAAGCTTTTTCTCGGTTTCATTACCGGAAATCTGAGCCTTTAGCCGTTGGATGAAGCTTTCTTTTTCAGACAGCGCTTTTTCATATTCTTCCTTCTGCCTTATCCCGGCAAGCTCCAATTCGCTTTCCTTCTTTTCGGCAAAATCTTTCTCCCGCTGTTTCAGCGCTTTCTCAAATTCCTTATCACGAATCTGCCGTACTATCTGTGCGTAGCCGGATTCGTCTAACGCAAATATTTCTCCGCAATTGGGGCATTTGATTTCCTGCATGCTTTTTTGTCCTTTCTGTCTTGTATTTCTTATTTCGGCAGCCCGGAGCCTGGAGGCTTCGTGTCAGCCGTTTATGATGGCTGTTTGTTTCAATGCTCTTCTTTCGTCTTTCTTTATCTTCCGCATCCGGTGGGTTTCGATATCTGCTAACCGGGTCGGCTGTGGGATGTGGCTCTTGATATCTGGCATTTTCAATTTTGTAATAGCTTTTTGCAACGCCGATTGTGGGTTTGTTTAAGTAGAAGGATGCATGAGTGGCTATTCCCATATGTCTTGGGTGCAGATATCCGTTGCCGTCAAACATGTATAAATCCGGCTGGATTTCCAGCTTTCGAACGGTTTCCAATATAAGGGGCAGCTCACGAAACGCAAGGCAGCCGGGTATGTATGGAACTTCTACTTTGCCGAATGTATATTTGCTTTCCAATACCTTCATGGTTCCCTGCTCCAATACGACAATACAGCATACCGCATATTCGACAGTTTCCTCTGTCCAATATGCCAAATCTACGCCTGCTGCGGTTTGAAATGCGATTTTCTCGGAGGATAGACTTATTTGGGCGCTCAGATTCTTTTGAATTTCTATCATGGTGTTTAAATCCAGGTTTGTATCATTTAACTGTTTCATTTTTGCCTGCCTGCGTTTTTTTATTTCCCTTTTCAGAGAAGTGTTCCCATTGCTCCCGGAACTCGATTGCTCTATTTTTTTCTTTCAGGTTCGTTTTTTGTCAAAAGGAACTTGAACAACGTTGTTATAACGCTAAGACTGAAAGCCAAAACTGTACCTATCTTCAATATTGTCTGAAACACCAAAACGCTTTCCGCATCCTCTATATTTTCTGCGGATAACAGAGACGGCCGTGTGGTACGTTCGCTTTCAATCTCTAGGATACGGATTTTTCTGAAATACGTCAAGAGTTACTGGGGAAAATTCCTGCTGTAATTTAAGGGGCGCTACTGGTCAAGGAGTAAACCGTAACTAGTAGTCCGTATCGGATCTAGTTTCTCTATAATGGATATGGCTTTAAATTCATAGCATTTATCCTCTATAGTTAAATACTACGCTGCAAATTTGCAGCACAGCAAGCCTCAGGGTATTTGCTCCTCACCTTCGCCGCAGTCACCAAATAGGCATGCCGCTATTGTCCGCTTGGCTCGTTGTCCGCAGGAATAAACATTTTATAATCAACTCTGGAAATATGGTGTGAATCCACCGAGATCCGAAATTGAAATAATTGGATGGACTTAGTATAGCAGAGAATGAATTATATTGCAAGAAATTTTTTACATTTTTTTCTTTTCTATTACAGTTTCAGGAATGCTTGAAAGCGCAGTGCTTCTTGATGGCAGAAACAAGATGGAGCAGTAAGAGAATTTCCGTTTTTTTCTGTGTACTTCAAATCCATTCATATCCGGCAGTATAACATCTAAAATAGTTGTGTCTGGCTGATAGCCCCGCAGGTGCGCAGTACCTGCGCGCCTGCGTATGCTTTTCTGATGTCTTTCAGGCTGTCTTAGAATTTTGGATAAGGCTTCTTCTATCAAATCTACAATATCTTTTTCGTCGTTTACTACTAATATTTTATTTGCCATTGTCAGAGGCACTTTATTTTCCCACCTCTTCTTGCTTTCCATGCCGGAGATTTTCCAGACCCAAAATACTTTCAAGCATTAGCTGCATACTTTAAGTCAAACAAGATTTCGTTTTTTATTTTGTCAGTAATTCTGCATTCCGGCGCATCCGAAATCTGAAAGCCGTGATGTATGAACGGCAATATATACTGCTCTATGAATCTGCCAACGGAAAAGTTACCTGCCAATTGCCCTTTATCGCTCCTTCATTGCACGTCCAAAATTCACCCCATATTTCATAACCGTTTAAATCGTCAGCAGGGATATTAAAAATGTATTCTTCATAACTGTCTGTTTCATTATCATGCCAAAAAGAAACACTATATTGACAAAGGACTGTTTCTCCATTTCTATTTTTCAGATAAATATTACCGTGATTATCTGTCTTACGGATATCGGTATATTTAACTTGTACATGCAGCTCATTATCCAAAACGCCATAGCCGGTTAAGGCAACGCCTGCTTCTAAAACAATCGCGGATTCCTCATTTGGTTCCATAAGCCGTGCCTGATCTTCGTCGAAAGAATCCAGCTCCATTCCGCCGCATCCCCTGATATTAGGATTCTCTTTAATATTGTTTATTACCGGTAAATGATTCAAATCGATGTTTTCAAGCTCTGAATTGCTATGTTTCTTTCCATTCAATATTTCCCCTACGGAAAATGTAATCTTGTCTCCGGGAATCAACGCCTGATTCATCTGTTCAATCTCCAGCATAAATGTCGCCGTTGCTGTTTTTTCATCATAATCAACGAAAAAGCAGCCTCCGCTTTGAGCATATGGAGTGTGAATACTATAGCTGTCAAATAAATCTGCGGTTTCATCAAGGCGGTTTCCTTTTAAATCCTGCATGGACACTAAAATTGACGCCTTATTATTCTCAATATCTGCTGCTATCAACTCCATTTTAATCCCATTATCTTCGCATGAAAGATTGACAGGCTTTAATTTTTGAGCGGCAGACGGCGAAATCTTATATAACAGTTCATATGCAATTCTGTTATCCGCAGCCGCTAAAACGGGTACAGTAGTACCGCAGCAGGCACAAATACATGCCGCGGCCGCCCATTTTTTCCATCGGAGCGGCTTTTGTGCTCTATAGAAATCGGATTCCTCTAAATACTCCGGGCGGATTCCTGATATTGCATGATACAAATCTTCTTTTTTCATATGCTTACCCCCTTTTCGAATAAAAATAACTTCAGTTTTTTTCTTAACTTCATCATCCTTTGGGCCATTTGATTTTCCGTACAGCCAATCATTTTTGCTAATTTTTTTACCGCATCGCCGTAATAATATCTTTTGATAAACAAAACTCTGTCTTCTTTCGGAAGCTCTCCCAGCCAATGATTCAGGAAGTCTGACAATTGCTGATTATCAAAATTTTCTTCCACATCAAATTCAGAGGGAATACATTCTTCGAGTTCATCGAAAATCACTTCTATTCCTCCGTATCTTTTCTTTGCGTGATTTGCCCTATATTGGCTGATTGCAATGTCTCTGACAAGCTTTCCGAGAAATGCCTTTAATGATACCGGAATCATCGGCGGGATCTTATTCCATAATAAGTTCCATGTGTCATTAACACATTCTTCCGCATCTTCCCGGACCGTAAGAATATTCTTCGCTATGCGGTAGCAATAGGGGCCGTACTTGTTTTGTGTTTCTTCTAAGGCTTTTTCGCTGCGCTTAAGATACAATTTGATAATCTGTTCATCCTCCACTTGCATTCTCCTTCTATTTCAGTGCCGCAAGTCTCAATTCGTATGCGGGTCTTAGAAGAATTTACGGCCGCAGATGCTTGTGTCCGTAAATTCTTTTGTACGCGGTTCTGACTTTGCTGTCTGATGTTTCTGCTCAAAAATTCACCCACACATATATAGCCGCAAAACAAGGGAAAATATTGGGGTGATTTTATTTTTTTATTAATTTTTTTCATGATTATATAACATTTCAGATTATTGTAAAAGAAAATGGTGATATCTTTGGAAGAAAACAGAACCATGCTAAAAAGCCCTGCCAAACGGATTGTACTTAATTTGGCAAGACCCTTTTTACGTTTTTATAGTATCTGATAATTACTTATTCGAAAACTTATTTTAGGAAATTTACTATAATGAAATCCAATACCTTTGTATGATACCGCTTTTACTTAACCCTGCTGTATCCGCTGCCTCATTTTCCAACACGCCGCCATTTTTCGTAATTACTCTTTTGGAAGCTGTGTTCTCTTTATCACAAGTTAATAAAACCTTGTTTTCTCCGAAATCACGGCATATGGGTAAAATTAGTTTGAGCATTTGAGATGCATAGCCTTTTCTTCTTTCTGATGGGCGAATACTATATCCAATATTGCCGCCAAAGCTTTTTAGAAAATCAGACAGTGGATGCCGATAATCAATGATACCGACAACGAAATTATCATTTTTCCTTACTGCTAAGAATACTTCTGACGGAACATATCCGGTTCCGTATCGTTTTTTTAATCTTCTTTCAAAATCTAGCCATTCATCAAAGGAATTAACATCCTCAAGCCCTGCGCAGCCGGCAAAGCTATCTCCATTTTGCAGCATTTCTTCTTTATATGACATTACTTGTTCTTCATATACTTTAGATGGTCTGATTAGTATTAATTCGCACATTATATTTGTCCTCTTATATGCTGATTTTCTCTAATATCCATAACAATACATTTTTTGTGCTCGAACTTATCATAAATGTTTTCTGTTTCGATAAATTTCAACCCCCTTTTAGGAAACGTATTTCCACTGTTCTTCTGCTAAAATTTGGTAAATATTCATATATTTCTTAATTTTTCACACAATTTAAGCAACTGTACTTGAAAAACCATCTACTGAATATTGTGAAAATTCGGGTTGAGAATTGAAAAAGGCTACCGTTTTAATTGGGCAGCCTTTTGTATTTAATTTGACTTATCTATCGTTTATTTTCTCATTCGGATTCTTCCTGTTTCGGCGGTTGCTCTTCATCCAAGTCCAGTCCCAGCATATTTCGTACATTGCTTATGTATTCCGGGTCTTTCACCATATCATCCGTGACCATATAACTGGAAATGGGGTTCTGCCATGAAATCACAAAAATATCTCTGTCTTCTATGTCAAAGGTAGACAGAATCAATGCCATTTCCTCTGGTGAGGCACCTTTTAATGCCATCAGCTCTTCCAAAGTTTTCTCACGGTTGGTTCCCTGCATCAGCCCGAAACGATAGTCACCCTCTGCCATCTGCCAAACATAAACCTCCAGCCCCTTGAAGGTTCCAAGCTCAAAGTATTCTGGGTATTTTTCACGCAATTTCGCTATTTCAGGAGAGTTCCACTCATATTCTGATTCAAGACCATCGGGAATATGTGTGACATTTACTTCTTTAAACAAGATTGCGCCCTCATCCGCCATAAGGTGATTCACAATCCACTCGTCTGTTGGATAATCTTTATATTCACATATCCTGTCATCAGTTTCTCCATTCAGATAGCCAATTTGTGTTCCGCAATCATTTTTAGATATCGCGCAAAAGGGTATATATGTCCTATCTTCCCATATAATAGCCATATACGCATCACCTTCAGCAGTGCTCATATCAATTAAAGCTGTGTTTTTTCCACATGCACACAACACAATTGAAACAAGACTGCATAAACAAACAATACCGTATAATTTCTTTTTCATGGCTATTCTCCTCAAAAATATATTTTATATCATACTATATTTTACTGCATATTTCAATGCAGGGTAAATAGCCTTTTCCAAAGCGTTCATCAACAGAAATCTTCCCGATAAACCGGAATTTTTTACTTTCTAAGACGAACTAAAATCCATGATGTAATCGGCCTGAAAGCAATATAAAGAACATAACCGACCATTCCACCGATTATATTCGTAATTAAATCCGTGATGTCCGAAGAACGGGAGCCACTAATGAGCGGTTGCAATAGTTCAATACTCAAGCTAATTAAAAAGCAGGAAAATATAGTTTTACGGAATCCAACGGCAGGATTTTGCGTCATAGGAAACAGAAAGCCGAATGGCGCCATCATAATGACGTTCAACAAAATTTGTCTAATAAAATCCCCGCGACCTGTTATCACATCTATGAAAGGAACCATATTCATAAATTTGTACGGATGATTCAGAATAAATGGCAGAGATACTATGATAGGCATGAGGGTGAAGTAAAGCACAAAGGATAGATATACATACATCAATGTGTTGATAAGCAGTAGATCCTTCCCTTTTGTTTTCCATTTTTTAAAAAAAACGAAAGCGTATAATAAAACTAATGCTATGAAATCTATCAAATATTTTATTGTATATTTCATTGTGGCTCCTTTACAAATTTCGATTGTGATTTGATGATTTTTAAGGGAAACAGAATCACATAAAACATTATAACACAAAACATACGGGAGTTGTGAACTGATTGAAATGCTTTCAAAAAAACAATGAAAAGAGGACAGATAAAAAATGAATATCATTTATGCCACATACAATATCCACCATAACAGTATTAACATATACGCCTATGCAGGCTATTTTTACGGATAGACTGCAACAAAGCAGAAGAAGATTTGAAAACTACTACCTGCTCTGAATGTGCCTTAAATGCTTTGGCAATAGATGAACTGCTTGAATACGTAAGATTGTACCTTGAAGGAAATATGCAGATGTGGGTGGATGCGGAAGACAGCCTTGAACTGTGGTAATTTTATTAAGCGTTCTTTCTGGTTCAGCCCATCTTCAATCAGGACTGCATTGATGTTTTCCATGTTTGACAGGCATATCAATTCATTTATGCTCGCATAATCCCTGATATTGCCTTTTTTATCCGGGTTCTTACCCCGCCATTGTTTAGCTGTCATACCAAATAATGCCATATTCAGCACATCAGCTTCAGATGCGTAAATAATAGAGGTCTGCTGCGGCGTAAGTTCCGGCGGAATAAGATTAACCTTAATGGCATCTGTATGTATCCGGTAGTTAATTTTTTCCAATTCCCTCTTAGCACTCCACCCAAATAAAGCCTGTTCTTATTTCGTAACCATTTTTCTATCAGGGCAGATCTGTTATCAATTTTCCTTACCATATCAGTTAATGAGATGTAATCATCCTCTTCAATTTGTAAGACCTGTATTTCTGTTCCGTCAACATTTAGTTTCCCCATAAGCAATTCCTTCCGTTTTATAAATAGCCTCGTTTCTTTGCCTCTTCCATCAAATGGGGTTGAATATTGGGATATGTCAATCTTTCTGGCAATCCGTCCATCATGGCGATTTTTTCAATTTCGCTATGTAACTCTGATTCAAAACACTTTACATCGGCAAAGAATAGCATTCCAAAAGATTCGCTGCCATCAAAATTATCTGGCGCCGTAACAGAATATACACAGACAGGCTCTATATCAAATTCCAAAGCTCCTGTTTCCTCGTATAATTCTCTTTTTGCCGTGTCCATAATATTTTCCCCCTGTTCCCGATGACCTCCGGGAATTTCCCATGTGTCCCTGTCCTTGTGTTTGCAAAAGACATATTTATTTTTGGCTTTAGTTATTATCACAGCAAATTTTAGCAGTTCATCGTCCATATTGTCATAAAATTTTACCTCTGTCATTTTGCCATTCTTCCATCTGCATTCTTAATTCATTCCATTTTGTTATCAAATAGAACTTTTATCCCTCAAAAACCCTTTATTTCTGCCTGTTCCGGCATTTCTTTCCTTATTCCAGCTCAATAGTCCCAGGCGGCTTCGAAGTCAAATCATACATAACCCGATTCACACCCTTCACCTCATTAATAATCCTACTCGTCACCCGAAACAAAACCTCATAAGGAATCTCCGCACACTCCGCCGTCATAAAGTCGCTGGTATTCACCGCCCGCAGCGCCACCGCATAGTCATAGGTCCGAAAATCCCCCATAACCCCCACAGACCTCATATTCGTAAGCCCTGCAAAATACTGCCCAAGTCCATGCTCCAACCCGGCCTTAGCAATCTCTTCCCGATAGATAGCATCCGCCTCCTGCACAATCCGAACCTTCTCCTCCGTAACCTCCCCCACAATCCTTACTCCAAGCCCCGGCCCCGGGAACGGCTGACGGTACACAAGATACTCCGGGATCCCAAGCTCCAGCCCCGCTTTGCGCACCTCATCCTTAAACAGCATCCGCAGCGGCTCAATAATCTCCTTAAAATCCACAACCCCCGGCAGACCGCCCACATTATGATGAGACTTAATCACCGCCGACTTTCCAAGCCCGGACTCAATCACATCCGGATAAATCGTCCCCTGCACCAGAAAATCCACAGCCCCAATCTTCCGCGCCTCCTCCTCAAAGACGCGGATAAACTCCTCACCGATAATCTTCCGCTTTGCCTCCGGCTCCGTCACGCCCCGAAGCTTCTCATAATATCTCTGCTGCACATTCACCCGGATAAAGTTCAGCTCATAGGGTCCCTCCGGCCCAAAAACAGCCTCAACCTCATCCCCTTCATTTTTCCGAAGAAGGCCGTGATCCACAAACACACAGGTCAGCTGCTTCCCGATTGCTTTCGAAAGCATAACCGCCGCCACCGAAGAATCCACACCGCCGGACAGCGCGCAGAGCACCTTCCCGCTTCCGACCTTCTTTCGAATCTGCCGGATTGTCTCCTCCACAAAAGACCCCATCTGCCAATCCCCGGAGCAGCCGCACACCTCGTACACAAAAGCCCGAAGCATCTTCTGCCCTTCCCTGGTATGCATCACCTCAGGATGAAACTGCGTCGCATAAAGCTTTCTCTCCGAGCACTCCATAGCCGCCACCGGACACACCGGCGTGCGCGCCGTAATCCGAAAACCCTCCGGCGGCGTCTCAATATAATCCGTATGGCTCATCCACACAGCCGTAGTTTCCTCCACATCCCGAAATAACACGGAAGTCTTGTCCACCCAAGTCTTTGTATGGCCGTACTCACTGACCGGCGCCGTCTTTACCACGCCCCCCAGCGTATACGCCATCATCTGAGACCCATAGCAGATCCCCAGAATCGGAATCCCGATTTCAAATATCTCCTTGGGATAATGCGGCGAGGTCTCCTCATAGACACTGTTAGGTCCCCCGGTGAAGATAATCCCCTTCGGATTCATTTCCTGAAGCTTGTCCAATGCTATCGTATAAGGATGCACCTCACAGTACACACCGCACTCTCTGACTCTCCGGGCAATCAACTGATTGTACTGCCCGCCAAAATCCAATACAACAATCATCTCTCTATTCAATGCCGCTTCCTCCTGTATTCTCTCATATTTTACAGCCATTCCTGATAAATCACTCCCTAAAACCGTATATCCTGCCACCTTCCGCGCCAGTACCGGATAACAAACAAAACAGCCCGGAACAGCCAGTCAATGGTCATCGCCACCCAGATTCCAAATACGCCCCATCCCAGTTCCTTACCCAGAAGGAAGCTGAAGCCAATCCGAAAGATCCACATAGACAAAAGGCTCACCACCAGCGTAATCTTCACATCCCCCGCCGCCCGCAGCGTATTCGGCAGACTGAAGGACAGCGGCCAGATCACCATACAGCAGAGAGCATGATAAATCAAAATCTTCGCGGTCAGCTCACCGGTGGCCGCAGACAGATGATAGGCTCTTACAATCAGCGGACAGATAAAAACAACCGCCAGATTAACCGCCCACATACCTGCATAAATATATTTCATCAGCAGCTTCGTATAATATCTCGCCTCATCATATCTCCTTGCACCCACGCACTGAGAAACCACCGTAACAATCGCGTATCCGATAGCCATGCCCGGAATAATCTGAAACAGCGCAATATTATTTGCCACCGCATTTGCCGCCAGAGCCGTAGTTCCAAAGCTCGTAACAAGGCTCAGCACCATAATCTTCCCAAGCTGAAACACACTGTTCTCCAGGCTGTTGGGAATTCCGATAAAGCATATTTTTCCTATAATCTCCTTCTTAAGCCCCGGACGCTGCCCCCGGCGCAGATGGATGTCCAGACTTTGATTGCGCAGAAGCACTACAATAATCACAGCCGCAAGCATACGTGAAACAAGGGTCGGAATGGCCGCGCCCTCCACACCCCTTCCCATACCGTAGATCAGAAGGGCATTTCCCAGAATATTCACGCCGTTCATAATCAGCGATACAAGCATTGAGGTCCGCGAATCACTCATGGCCCGGAAAATGGCGGCTCCCGCATTATAGACTGCAATAAAGGGAATGGAAAAAGCGGTGATCAGCAGATAAAGCCGCGCATCCGCCATAACATCCGCCTCAATCCTGCCGAACACATGGGCCAGAATCCAGGAACGGCCTGCCAGGAGCGCAAGCATAATTACAACAGAAGCAACGGACACGAACAGCAGAAGCTGCTCGGCCGCCTCTGACGCGCGCTCCTTGGAGCCTTCCCCCAGACTGTGACCTGCAACAACGGCTCCGCCGGTAGCAAGAGCCGTAAATAAATTAATCAGAAGTACATTTACATTATCCACCAGCGACACGCCGGATACTGCGGCTTCACCCACGCTGGAAATCATAATGGTGTCTGCCATTCCCACAGCCACCAGAAGTATCTGTTCAATGATCAAAGGCAGAATCAGTCTTCTCAAATCCTGTTTCGTAAACATTTTCATATTCTCCTCATTGGTGTGCAAACCCTCCGGTTTCATCCCTTTATTCTAGCAACTTTCTTATAAATGTCAACGAATTTTCTTATACATTTTTCTGATGCAGATACTTCTCCTTTGTAGCCATTCCTCCCCGAATATGACGCTCCGATTTGTTGATATCCAATACAATTCTGGCCTGCTTTGCAAGAGACGGGTTGATGTGGGTCAAACGCTCGGCCACGTCCTTGTGCACCGTGGACTTACTGATTCCGAAACGCTTTGCCGTCTGCCGCACCGTTGCGTTGTTCTCTATGATGTAATTAGCGATGGCCACCGCCCGTTCTTCGATATATTCCTTCAAGGTAATCCCCCTGAGAACGTTTTTTACATCTTATGAGTGAAAAAGCCGGATTATGCCAGGGGGCTTAAAATCAATCCTTACTATAAAAATAACGGTACGGCAGCCGGCCTGCTAAAGCTCCGCCGCCTGTCCCACTACAAAATCAACGGTCTTATCAAAAATCAGCCCGGCTTCCACCGTCTCCCGGCCATACTGCTCCTCAAATGCCTCCGGGCTCTCCGCTCCATACTGATCGGCCAGGCCCTTTAAGCCTTCCTGGTATTCCTCCTCCGTCACCGTAATCTGTTCCGCGTCGCTTATGGCGTCAATCACCAACTGACTTTTTAACTGATTTTCCGCCCGCTCTGCAGCCTGTTGGTAGAATTCCTCCTCCGTAATTCCGTTCATATAATATTTCAGGAAATCCCCCAGCTCCACGCCGGAAAAAGCGGCATACATCTCATACTCCTGAACGATATTTGTCTTTATGCTCTCAATCTCCTCCGCATCACAGTCAAACTCGGTATCCGCAACCACCGCCTGAATCACGCGGTTCTCCCACTCTGCCGGCTGATTCTGTATCTTTTCCGCCTCCAGGGTGGCTTTCATTCCCTCCCGATATGCCTCAATGGAATCATATTCTGTATACGCGGCTACAAACTCATCTGTCCACTCGGCGTCCACAAACTCCACAATCTCATGAACCGTAACTTCAAATACAACGTCCTTTCCTGACAAATCAGGATTTCTTTCATAGGGTTCCGGGAATTTCAGATTCAGATCATACGTATTCCCAATCTCCTTTCCAATCAGCCCCTCCTCAAAACCGGCAATAAAAGAGCCGGAACCAATGGTCAAATCATACCCCTGATCCTGAGAGCTTCCTCCTGCAAAGGGTTCTCCGTCCATCCGCCCTACATAATCAATGTTGACCGTATCTCCTTCCTCTATGACAGTCTTGCCTTCTATAGGCTTTGTTGCGGGATAAAAGGCCAGCAGAGCGTCAATTTCCGCCTGAATCTCTTCCTCCGTCACTTCCGTACTGACGGCCTCCGCCTTCACACCCTTGTAATTTCCAAGCTTAACTACCTTGCTTTTGCTCCCGCCGGCTTCTGCCTCTGTTTCACTTGGCGCCTCATTTGTTTCCGCTTCCTTTTTGCCTCCGCAGGCTGCGGTCATTGCCAGAGCTCCTGCAAGTGTTAATGCCAAAATCCATCTTTTTTTCATAATCATTCTCCTTTTTATATTATTGTCCATATTCCCATCCTGTCTGCTACAGCCTACAGCAGCGGCGAAAACAATCTGGAAAACTGCTCCTTCAAGCGCACCAGATAGGACCGCCTTCCATAGAGATAGGGCGTCACCCTGGTACAGTATTTCAGGTCCTCCAGAAACAAAGCCTCCAGGCGCTCGGCTGTCCGTACACTGTAAATCACCGCATTTACCTCAAAGTTGAGGCAAAAACTGCGGATATCCATATTTGCCGTTCCATAGCAGCTTACCACTCCGTCCACCACCATTCCCTTGGCATGGAGAAAACCATTGTCGTAAGTATAGCACTTTGCCCCGGCCTCCAGTAAATCACCGATATAGGAATAGGTGGCCCAGTAGACAAAGGGATGATCCGGCTTGCAGGGAATCATTACCCGGACATCTACCCCGGACATGGCCGCAATACGGATCGCATTCATAATCGTCTCGTCAGGAATAAAATAGGGCGTCTGAATGTAAATATATTTTCTCGCCTTGCTGATCATCTTAAGGTAAACATTGCGGATATTCTGCCACTTGGAGTCCGGCCCGCTGGTGACAATCTGAACCGCTTCCTCCCCCTGGCGCTCCTGCTTATATTCCTTAAAATACCGATCCGTTATAAAAAGATTCTGCTTTGTGGCATAATTCCAGTCCAAAATAAAACGGATATGCAAAGAGAGTACCGCAGAACCGCGGATTTGTAAATGGGTATCCCGCCAATATCCGAATTTCGGCTCCATGCCCACGTACTCTTTTCCTATATTAAAGCCTCCCACAAAGGCAGTCTTTCCGTCAATAACCACAATCTTCCTGTGATTCCGGTAATTGATACGAAACTGCAGCCGCCCGAAAAGAGCCGGGAAAAATTCACCCACCTGGATGCCTGCCTCTTTGAGACGTTTCCAGTCTCTTCCCTTCATGGTCCTGCTTCCCATACTGTCATACAGCAGCCGGACCTCCACACCCTGTTTGACCTTTTCCGTCAGAAGCTTCTCAAAGGGCTGCCACAGCTCATCATTCCGTATAATGTAATACTGAATATGAATGTATTCCTGCGCCTTTTCCATAGCCTCATAGAGCGCCCGGAACTTATCCTTCCCGTCCGTATAAATCTCAATGTCATTGTCCGCCGTATACACGGCGTCCGCTGCTTCCAGATTCATCAGCACCACGTCCAGGTACTTCCGAAGCCTTGGGTCCTTGGGCTCAAATTCATCCCGGATGATGATCTCCTCCTGCTTGCTGATGGCGGAATATATGGCATCCTCAATCTCCTTCGTTCGGAACATATGCTGCTTATGAAAATCATGTCCGATAAGCAAATACAAAAAGATTCCCAAAATGGGAATAAAATACAGCAGAAGAAGCCAGGTCCATACCGTCCGCGGCTCCCTGCGTTCAAAAAATACAATCACAATGGATAAAATAATATTGAAAAAAATAAGATGGTCCATCCAGAACCCGGCAATCTGGATGAGCCCGTTCCATATACCTTCCAGGACAGTCCACATAATTTCTTCTCCTATTTAAGTCGCTGCGCGACAGCACTAAAGGGTAAAGTCGCTTCGGCACACCTGTAATGAGAGGAACTTTTATTCGAAAGGGCGCTCATAAAAGTTCCTCTCGTGCGCCTTTGCGACTTTACCGTCCAGCCAAATGTATTTCTTATAAACACTTGACATTTCTCAGACGGACTATTCCGGCTCCGCTTCACATAGTACCATGCTTTCTTATGCAAAGCCATCCGTTGTCAAACAGGTTACGGTTTACTCACTATTTGCTAGTATATCATTTTCCCTTGCGCTTTACCAGAAAAACTGCTATAATATCTTTTGTTTGAAATACGCAGGAGGAATCGAATTCATGTCAACAGTAAGTATTGTTTTGATTGTTATCATTGTTGTCTTATTAGCCGCACTGGTAGCATTATATTTTTTCGGAAAAAAGGCACAGCGCCGTCAGGCCGCACAGCAGGAACAGATGGAGGCCATGGCCCAGACCGTCAGTATGCTTGTGATTGACAAGAAGCGCATGAAGATTTCACAATCCGGGCTTCCCTCTCAGGTGATCGAACAGACACCCAAGCTTCTGCGTTGGAACAAGCTTCCCATTGTCAAGGCAAAAGTAGGTCCCAAGGTGATGACACTGGTCTGCGATGACAAGGTATTTGAGCTGATTCCTGTGAAGCGCGAGGTGAAGGTGGTAGTCAGCGGCATCTACATCAGCGCTATCAAGAGCGCAAGAGGCGGACTGGAGACACCGCCCCCAAAGAAGGGATTTTTCAAGCGCCTGTTTAAAAAGTAAAGGAATTTTCAAAAAGAAGTGCGGATTTGATTCCGGCACTTCTTTTTTATATGCAGCTCTAAAAACAAGAAGCCTGCCGCAAAGACAGCGCGCAAGCCTTCCTTTCCCTTTGTCATTTACCGGTGCAGACGGAAATCTCCTGCGTCCTTAGACTTCACATTCAGCCGTATAGAACAGTCCGCCAAATACTCATCATTCACATCCAGAGAGTAGCCCACCTCCACATCAATGTCCGTATCGCTCTCCTCAATCCGTATCCGGTGCGCCGTAATTCCCACGGTCAGATTCCCGAACGGCGTGGCATAGCAGGACACATTTTTCTTATTCTTCTCAAATACCATATGCACATTGGTAATGCCCTTCTTGAGCACCTCCAGGCTTTCTTCCCCGATTTTCACCGTATTGTGAACGTGGCCGGAGCAGCCCTCCACCACCTCATCATAGAGAATATAATGCTTCCCGTTCCGATGGTAATAATTTCCCGCTGTCACAACCTCCACCGGAAGCCCCTCTTCTCCCTCCAGAAGCTGAAGCCCGGCAATCGTAAGCAGTACCTCATTTGTCATATCTTAAAACTCCTCTATCTGAATCTGCCGTGTACTTGTAATATCAAAGGGTAAAATGGAATTGGCAAAGGATTTAAAGCGCTCCGCCGCATCACTTACGAAAAACTCATATGGGTTCTCCCCAGTCTTATTGTGCCCCTGGTTGTCAATCTCTTTTTCCTGAAGGAGCTCCCGAAGGCTGATTGCCGTCTCATAGGCAGGATTTACCAGATTAACCTCCTCCCCTATCACCCTGCGCACCGTGGATCGGAGAAGAGGATAATGGGTGCAGCCCAGAATCAGCGTATCCACCTGCCGATCCTTCATTTCCTGAAGGTATCTTCTGGCTACCGCCTCCGTAATCGGGTCCTTCCACCATCCTTCTTCCGCCAGCGAAACAAAGAGAGGACAAGCCTTTTCAAATACCCGGGCATCCGGCCGCAGGCTTTGTATGTAGTCACGGTAGATATGGCTTCCCACCGTTGCTTCCGTTCCGATGACACCGATATTTCCGCCAGGCGTCTCCCGGGCCGCTACCCGCGCTCCCGGCTTCACCACTCCGATCACGGGAAGCTCAATCTCCTGCTGCAGAGTCTCCAGAGCGTAGGCGCTGGCCGTATTGCAGGCAATTACAATCACCTTCACCTCCCTGGTTTTCAGAAAACGGACAATCTGCCGGGAATAGCGGATGACCGTATCCCTGGATTTCGTTCCGTAAGGCACCCGGGCCGTATCCCCAAAATATACAATTCTCTCCTGGGGAATCTGACGCATGATCTCTCTCACTACAGTCAGACCTCCCACGCCGGAGTCAAAGACTCCTATGGGTGCTTCCCTTATATCACTCATACTTTGTCTCCTATTCCAGTTCCGTAATATCCCTCGAAGTACACTAACATTTATAAAATCAATTTCCATCCTCAAATGCATGTGTCTGTAAATTAATCAATCATTCAAAAAAGTCAGATATTTAAAGCAGATCTTCACCCGAGGCTCTGTCTCCCGGCTGTCATCCTCATCCTCTCCCACAGCCTCCACAGCCCCGGACAGACAGTATTCGGGATAAATACCTCCCCACCAGGCCATCTGAGCCATAGGCGCCGGAGCACATTCCGGCATCCGCACGCCGCACAAAAAAGTGCCTGCACCTCCGATAATCATCGACAGGGCTAAAATCAACATCTGCATCTTACTTCTATTTTTCATGGTTCTCCTCCTGATTTCCAGTCAAATCCCCGGCAGGCAGCCGCAGGATCAAATCTTGTCCTCCAGAGAATTCCCATAATTTTCTTATTTTATACCGACTGTTCCCGGATTCCTGCCAAAATAGCAGCCTCCTGATTGTCAATATGCACACAAACCGCAGCTTCAACGGTCTTCTTATCCCCATTTTTAATCCCGGTATAGATCTCCCGATGCTCCCGGTCAAGCTGCTCCCTGCTGCTCCTGTCCTTCAGATACTCCAGACGGTATCGATACATCTGCTCCCTGAGATTATTCAAAATATGAATCAGCCTGTCATTCCCCGTAGCCGCATAAATAATCTCATGAAAACGCACATCCGCCTCTGCCAGGCGGTTCACATCCTCCGTCTCCTTCAGACATCCGAACTCCTCACCGGCCGTCTTAAGCTCCTTCAAGAGCTCCGGCGTAATCCGCTCACAGGCCACCTCACAGGCCAGAATCTCCAAAGTACGCCGCACCTCCAGCACATCCTTGAGATCCTTCTCCGTAATACTGGCCACCACAGCGCCCCGGCGGGGAATCATTACCACAAGCCCCTCCAGCTCCAGTTTTCGGATAGCCTCCCGAATCGGTGTCCGGCTCACCCCCAGACGCTCCGCAAGATGAACCTCCATCAGCCGCTCCCCCGGCTTAAGATCCCCATAAAGAATCGCCTGCCGAAGCGTCTGAAACACCACATCCCGCAGAGGAAGATATTCATTAATCGTTGCATGAATTTCCTTACCCATCCTCGCTCCTCTTTTTGCACCATAATTTCAAGATTCCAAACCCCATTCTCCGTAACAGATCCGCCCTCAAACACCGCCCTGCCGGTTATTATAAGGCGTAGTCAAAAAAATCTGTTTCGCCAGATGTCCCCGTTTCAGAATCCCGTAAGCTCTTTTCGCCGCCTGCCTGCTGTCAAAAATCCCAAACACAGTCGGCCCGCTCCCGCTCATCAGCGCTCCCAGCGCCCCGGCCCGCAGCATCGTCTCCTTAATCCTCCGAATCACCGGATAAGCCGGAATCGTCACCGTCTCCAGCACATTCCCCGCTTCCATAAACCCCGCAAGTCCTTTCAGATCCTGCTTCTCCAAAGCCTCCGCCATCCCATCAATATCAGGATGCCGCTCAAGCTCATCCGCCTTCAGATTCTCAAACACAAACCGCGTCGAAACCCCAATTCCCGGCTTGGCCACCAAAATTGTACAGGGCGGCATCGGAGGAAGCGGACTTAAAATCTCCCCAATTCCCTCCGCCAGCGCTGTCCCCCTCATAATACAATAAGGCACATCAGCGCCAATCCGAACCCCTCTTACCATAAGCTCCTCTATAGAAAGCCCCAGATCATACATCCGGTTCATCCCAAAAAGCACCGCCGCCGCATCCGAGCTCCCGCCCGCCATCCCAGCCGCCACCGGAATATACTTCTTAAGCTGAATAGAAATCCCCCCCGGCAGCCCAAACTCATCCCACAAAAGCTTCGCCGCCTTAAACACCAAATTATTCTCATTCTCCGGCAGATAATAAAGGTTTGTCCGAACCCGAATCCCCTCCTCCTGCCTCTTCTCCAACTGAAGCTGATCAAAAATATGTACCGTCTGCATAATCATGCGGACCTCATGATACCCATCCTCCCGCTTCCGCAAAACATCCAGCCCCAGATTAATCTTCGCCAAAGCCCTAAGCTGCATCCTATCCATACCAACCATCCTCTGTTCCCACCCATTGTATTTCCTCTGTTTTTTGTATACACAAAAGTATAACAAACTTCCCCCCCACACACAACCCCAAAAAATCCACAAAAATCCCCCTCCCCGAACCACCACACGACGATCTCCAAAGTCAGGGGCAGGCAGAATATAAGCCCTCCGGTTTTTCCGGTATCCAGTGTCCGGCTGTTCGCGTACACACTGTCTGAGCCGGGCGGACATTACCCCAAAACATTTCATAATCACAAAACACTCAAGGTAATGTCCACACGGAGCAGACAGTGTGTACGCGAACCGTCCGAACACAGGATACGGAAATGCCGGAGGGCTTATATTCTGCCTGCCCCGTCCGTCCCCCCTACAAATTCTCCATCTGTTTCACCAACAGCAGCTTCTGCCCCTGCCGAATCTGATCACTCCCCAATTCATTAAGCTCACAAATCCAATCCACCGTCGTATGATAAGCCTTCGCAATATCCCAAAGCGTATCCGCCGGCTGCGCCGTATAGATTAAAAACCCCGGCAGCCCCTTCACCACTTCCATATCAAGCGGCCTCTCCACCACCTCCGAAATACACGGCATACTCATCCGATTCAGCACCAGGGCATTCACCTGCACAACTGCCTTCACCTCAAGCTCAGAGCTGTTCACCATCGTAACCCCGAGCTGTTCCAGGGAAGTCTGAAGATAATAAACACTCTCCTTCCCAATCCCCTGAGCCTCAATTAAATGCTCAAAAGGAACCACTCCCTTCAGGCACAGAAACGGATGATTATCATCCGAGGTCACATAAAGAACCTGAATTGCAATCACACCTTCCACCAAAAGTCCATCCGGTGTAACCGTACTCTCATCCACCTTCACCTCGCCCCGGCTGTGGCAAATCTGAAGAATCTGCACATCCGGGCTTCCGGTCTTCATCCGATCCGCTACCCGGCACTTGGAAGAATTGCTCACCAAAATGCTCTCATAAACCGCCGGAACCGTATGAAGCTCCAGTTCCCGTACAGGACTGTACAGATCACAAATCATGCTCAGATGCTCTTCCTCATAAAGCTGAATATCCAGTTCCAGTACTGCATCCAGATTCAGCACCCGAAGCTCTCCGTCATAATCCGGCTTAAGCTCCAGATCACTGTGAGACAGCAGAAGCCCCAGATTCCCAAGCATCCCCTCCTGGCAGCCGCTCACATCCACATGACTGCTGAAAGGAATCATCTGCTCCATCCAGAAAGCCTTTCCGCTCTCCTCCTCCCCCTCATACAGAACAAACACTACAAGCTCACCCTTGACCAGGATCTCGCCCTCGCCAATCCGAAGCTCCGTTCCCTGCATGGCAATATCCTGCCAGAGCAGTTGACGTATATTCGGCTTGTTGGCCGGTAAAATCATTTCATCCTTAATACGGCAGGTATCCTTCTTCCGAACCGCTAAGCCGGCTGTGGACACATGGCAGGTTTTTACCTGGGCCGTATCAATCTCCTCCACCTCCACCGGCACCTCCACATCAAACAGCTCCTCCACACAAAGCTCCAGAGTCACAATTGTCTTAATGCTCAGCTTTCGGGAATTGATCAGAGCCGAAGACACATCCTCAAGCATCCATTTTAGCTGAAGGCTGTCGCCGTCCTTGGCATCCTCCACATTCATCATTTCCTCAAAAGGAATCTGCCCCTGTACACTATGTAATCCGCTCTCCGGTCCTTCCTCCATATAGAGCACGAAAAAGTTCAGAGCGCCCTTGACCTTCACCCGGCCTGCCTCCACCCGGACCTCCCCGATCTCTATACTTCCTTTTTCCTGAATAATCATGCCGGCATCCGGCATATTGTCCGGAATATTATAGTCATCATCCAAAGTCATCTGACTGACTGCTTTTCCTTTTTGTCGGTTCATATGTATATTTCTGCGAACAAGCTCCATAACATACACCTGCTTTCCCATTTCTTTTCTACCAATCTATGCAGAGACCCCTATTGAAATACCACCGGTTTATCCACATATTCCGTCCGCGCCACCAGACAGGGATAGCTCAATACCTCCGCAACCTGCTCCTCCTTGCTGGGACCGATGAGACTGGTGTCAAAATAAATGGCATTTTCCGAAAGATACAGTTCATTGACCGCAATGCTGTAACCGCTTGTCTTCTGCTCTCCGTAACCGATGCACAGATAAAGCTGTCCCTCCTCCTCGTAAGTTAATTTGAATTCTCCCTTTCGTTTTTCCTCTAAAATTGTCTGCAGTCCCTCCGGCGCTTTCCCCTCTTCTACAATGGTATATTCCATATCCCGAAGCTTTTCCCGTTCATTTGTCTGAATACTGCATCCCGAAAGAAAAATAAGGATGCTTCCGATTAAAAGAACCCGTTTCCACATATTCATCACCTCACTTATATTTACGTGGAAAAAGCTTGTATTATCCTTGTTTTTTAATGTTATCTTTATTATAATGGGGAAAGAAGAATCCGGTTACGGCCTCCGGCAGCCTTACGCAGGGAACCATACGCTGCGCACCGCTGTCCGCCCTACCGCGAAAGGAGAAGTACTATGCATTTTAAAACCTCTGCCGATGACCATGTGAATCACAGGTACAGCGGCATTTTGCTGCATCCCACCTCCTTCCCATCCCCTTACGGAATCGGGGATTTCGGAAAAGGAGCCTACGAATTTATTGATTTCCTGGAAGCCTCAGGACAGCATCTCTGGCAGATCCTTCCTCTGGTTCCCATTACCTCCTACGGCAATTCCCCCTACCAAGGCTATTCCGTATTTGCCGGAGAGCCTCTGCTCATCAGCCCGGAGCTATTGAAGGAAAAGGAGCTTCTGACTGCAGAGGACCTGAAGGATATTCCCGATTTTGATCCGGTACGGATAGATTATGAGAAGGTTCGCACCTACAAGTTCGGTCTCTACAAGAAGGCATACGAAGCCTTCCGCCATACGGCCGACAAGAATTTCCTGGAGGAATACAACTCCTTTTGTAAGGCAAATGCGTTCTGGCTCTCTGATTACTGCCTGTTTATGGCTATCCGCGAGGAGCAGGAGGAAGCCCCCTGGACAGAATGGCCGGAGAAGCTCCGCAACCTTTCCGCCAAGGATCGGCCTCTTTGGGAGGAGAAGCTGGCAGACGGTATTGCCTATCAGCAATTTTTACAGTATCTGTTCTATATTCAGTGGTATGATCTGAAAAAATATGCCAATGACAGGAATATTGCCATTATCGGAGACATTCCCATCTTCGTGTCCCCAGACGGGGCCGACGTGTGGGCCAACCGGCATCTGTTCCAGGTCAACGAGGACGGCTACCCGGATTCCGTTGCAGGCGTTCCCCCCGATTATTTCAGCGCCACCGGTCAGAAATGGAACAATCCCCTCTATGACTGGGACGCCCACAAAAAGGAGGGCTACCAGTGGTGGATTGCACGCATCCGCAATCAGATTGATCAGGTGGATTACCTGCGCATAGACCATTTCCGGGGCTTTGAAGCCTACTGGGAGGTAGACGCCAAGGAGGAGACCGCCATCAACGGCACTTGGAAAAAGGGACCGGGCGAGGCGCTTTTCCGTGCCATTCAAAAAGAGCTTGGAGAGGATCTTCCCATCTTCGCAGAGGATTTGGGGCTGATCACGCCGGAGGTGGAGCACCTTCGGGATACCCTTGGCTTTCCCGGCATGCGGATTCTCCAATTTGCCTTTGAAGGCGGTGAGAGCACCTTCCTGCCCCATCAGCTGAATACACGCAACTGTATTTGTTATACAGGCACCCATGATAATGACACCAGTACCGGCTGGTATCAGAATACCACGGAATATGCCCGGGATAAGGTGCGCCGTTATATGAACACAGACGCCTCCAGTATCAGTTGGGACTTTATCCGTATCTGTCTGGGCACCATTGCACGTTACGCCATCTTTCCGCTGCAGGATGTACTGAAGCTTGACAGCGAAGCCCGAATGAATACCCCGGGCGTGCCTCTTGGCAACTGGGAATGGCGTTATAAGAAGGATGACCTGAATTCCGGCATCGCTTCGGGATTGCGGCAGATGACGGAGCTCTTCGGCAGATAGGAGGCACCAATGATACGATTCCTTATAATTGCTCTGATGCTGTTCCTCTATCTGCTTCTGGGTATTCCCGTTCTCCTGGTAGAATGGATCATCGGAAAGTTTAATCAGGAGGCAAAGGACTATAGCTGTCTGCGCATGGTGCAGACAGCCTTTAAGCTGATGCTCAAAGTAGCGGGTGTGCGCCTGACTGTCATAGGGGAAGAAAACGTACCCAAGGATCAGGCGGTCCTTTACATCGGAAACCACCGCAGCTATTTTGATATCGTACTCACATATTCCCATTTTCCCGGCATCACCGGTTACGTGGCAAAGAAAGAGATGCTCCGCTATCCTCTGTTGAAGAACTGGATGAAAGCCATCCACTGTCTCTTCCTTGACAGGGACAATATCAAGGAGGGGCTGAAAACCATACTGAAAGGCGTGGAGGAAGTCAAAAACGGCACTTCCCTGTGCATTTTCCCCGAAGGAACCCGCAATCGGGAAAACGATACCTTCCTTCCCTTTCATGACGGCAGCTTTAAGATCGCAGAAAAAGGCGGCGTACCCGTAGTCCCCATGGTGCTGCTCAACTCCGCCGCCATATTCGAAGATCACCTGCCCCGGATCCGCAGGGCCACTGTGGTCATCGAATTCCAGAAACCGGTTTTTCTTGACAGGCTGGACAAAAGCGAGCGCAAGAAAACGGGAACTTATGTCAGCCAGCTGATAAAGGACCGCTATTTCGAATTGAAGCAGGAATATATGGGGCTGTCTCATGAAAAGCCTTAAAACCGGATATCGCTATACCTGGCTGCCGGATATGTTATATCTTGTACAGATTCTCTTAATACGGCAGCTCCGTTACTGTGTCCAAACCGGAAGCTCCACGGTAAATGCAGTCACCTCGTCCACGCTCTCCGCCGTGATCCTGCCTCCGTGGAGCGTGACGATGTCCTTCGCAATGGCCAGTCCCAATCCGGCCCCCCCATTATCGGTAGAACGGGCTTCGTCCAGCCGGAAAAACTTTTCGAATACCGCATCCAGCTTCTGGGCGGGAATTGTTTTTCCTCTGTTTGAGAAAGTAATGCTGACCATTTCCTCACCGGCAATACACCTGACCTTTATCTCCGTGTCCGGGTAGCTATAGGCCACGGCATTTTTCAGAATATTATTGAAAACCCTGGCCAGCTTCTCCCCGTCCGCATAGACGTTCATACTGTCTCCCGGTTCCGTGATTGTCCCGTCCATGGCTTTCTGCTGCATCTCCAGCGAAATGGTATTTCCGTGTGTACTTAAAATCGGATAAAATTCATCGGTCAGCTGTATCAGCATAAAGTGCAGATCCACCATCTCCTTCTCCAGCAGAATCTGCTGTAAATTATACCGTGTAATCTCAAAAAATTCATTGATCAGCTTTTCCAGCCGATGGGCTTTATCCAGGGTAATATGAATGTATTTCGTCTTCTGTGCCTGGGGCATGTCCCGTGCCTCATCCAGCAGGCTCAGGTAACCGATGACAGAAGTAAGGGGCGTTCTCAGGTCGTGTGCAAGATAGGTGATCAGGTCGTTTTTCCTGCCTGCTTCCTCCTTCTGCAGCTGCTCCTGGCGCTGGATGGCCGCCTTGATTTCCGCCATCTGCAGGGATATCTCCGCATATTCCGCAGGAAACACCTCGGACGCCTCCCTGTCGTGGCGCATGAAATCATTTATCATGTGCCCGGCAGTGCGTATAACCTGCTTCTCCCGCCAGGAGGCATAAATCACGGAAACCAGGCGCATGAAAAGCGCTAGCACCGGAATCATCACTAAAAATACCTTGAAGGCAACTTCTTTTATCCTGGACCAACGAATGTGTATATAATAGTAACCCTCCGCCGCTTCCTCCGCGGATATCCATTCCATATACATAAATTCACGGGCAAACCACTCCCGAATAAACCCGTTGAAGGCATAATCCAGCATCAGATACAGAAGATTGCACAGAAACACCCCTGCCGCAATGATGAACAGGGTAATCAGGGTTCTCTTGAGTTTCTTATTTACATGGAACATGGTTCTTACGGGGAATGCTTTCTCCCTGGGGAACATTTTTCCGCCATGGCGTGCTTTCTTCCCAGGGAGCGTTTTTCTTCCAGGACGTGTTTTCTCTCCATTTTTAACCTTCAATTTTGTATCCGCACCCCCAGACCGTCTTGATATACTTCGGCTCCTCGAAAGAATCCCCCATTTTTTCCCTCAAATGGCGAATATGCACCGTAATGGTATTGTTGTTCTTGGTGTAGTATTCTTCCCCCCAGATGAGATGGAACAGTTCTTCCGCGCTGACCACCTGGCCTTTGCGCTGGCAGAGAATACGAAGGATGGCAAATTCCGTGGGTGTCAGGTTTAAAAGTTTCTCGTTTAAATAGCACTCATGGGTCTTGTCGTTCAGCACCATTCCCGAAACGGAATAAACATCCTCCTGAGGCGTACCCGTATTATACCGCTTATAACGGCGCAGCTGTGCCTTCACCCTGGCCACAAGCTCAAGGGGCAGAAAAGGCTTGGTGATATAATCGTCCGCCCCCAGGGTCAGGCCGTTGATTTTATCCATCTCCCCGTCCCTGGCAGTCAGCATGATGATGGGATAATTGTGCTTCTCCCGGATTTTCCGGCAGATTTCCAGTCCGTTCACACCGGGAAGCATAATGTCCAGGATGGCAAGGTCCGGTGTCTCCGCCTCCGCCGTTTTCAGCGCCGCAGTCCCGTCATAGCATTTCAGGACCCGGAAGCCCTCGTTTTTCAGATACAGCTCCACAAGATCCGCAATCTCCGCTTCATCGTCAGCGATTAATATTTTTTCGTCCATTTGATACCTCTGTCCTGCGTTTCGTCCGTGCAGCTTTCACCGCACGATACCATTTTATTATAATTATCCGTATATAAGGTTAATATTTTATAAATATTGTGCCCTTTCCTTCAGGTGTTCCAGAACTCCCGCAAACCCCATATCATGGGAAGCCTTTATGAGGACGGTACTCCCTTCCGGCACTAGCCTGCCGCAATCGGCCGCAAGCGCTTCCAGCAGGGCATTCGTATCCGGGTACCAGCGAACCTGCGCTTTCCCATGTGCCTGAACCGCCGGGAAAGTCTTTCCCTCTTTCACGCCTGCCCTCACGGCATTCTCCTGTGCCGCATCCGTCGTATCACTCCCCTCAGCAATTGCTCCCCCTACATGCGCCTGCGCCTCGCGGAACATATGTTCCGATTCGGAACCCACACACAGGATATGGCCGATTCCCAGGAGTCCCGCCTGCCTGCCAATCTCCCCATGGTATCTGTGAGACCCTTCGCCCAGATTCAGCATATCCCCCAGTATGGCCACTTTCTCCGTGTCTGCCATGGCCAGCAGGTTGACGGCCGCTTTCATGGATGCCGGGTTGGCATTATAGCAGTCGTCAATGATCGTATACCGGGGCAGGCGCAGGATATTGGTCCGCCCGCTGACGGCAGTTACCCCGGCGATGCCTGCCGCGATTTCCTCCGGCGACAGCCCCAACAGCCACGCCACGCAGGCCGCGGCAGCCGCATTCAGCACCATATGCTCCCCGGGCAGGGGAATACGGACGGGAAGCGTTGTACCGCCTGTCTGCCTCCCGTCTTCCGCAGACGCTACACGCCCCGGCATCTGACCGCTGCATTGCGCGCACTCCGGCTTCATGCCGTCATCCCGCGGTCCCACACGCAGCACGGCATCGCTGCCCCACAGCCCTTTTCCCACAATATCCGCCATGGATACTTCCTCCGCCGGGTTTCTCCCCAGACCGAAGAAATGCGGCTTATGCCCCTTGATCTCCTTAAGCGCCGCCAGCTTGTCATCCTCGCCGTTCAGACAGACTTCCCCGTCCTCCGCCATATAGTCAAAGATTTCCGACTTGGCCCGCAGAATGCCGTCCCGGTCTATCAGATTGTTCAGGTGGCTTTGTCCTATATTGGTAATCACGCAGACATTGGGGCGCACCATTTTGCTCAGTCGATGCATCTCCCCAAAATCACTGATTCCCATCTCCACCACCGCAGCCTCATGTTCCCCGCGGATCCGCAGAAGCGTCAGGGGTACCCCCACTTCATTATTGAAATTTCCTTCCGTCTTCAGCACATGATATTTTTCCGCCAGTACTCCCGCTATAAACTCCTTGGTGCTGGTCTTGCCCACACTGCCGGTAATGCCGACGATTTTCACGGAAAGCTTCCTTCTGTAGGCCTCCGCAATGTCCTTCAGTGCCTGCAGGGTGTCCTCCACCAGGACCCAGGCTCCCCATTCCGAAGCCATGCAGCCATGCTCCGCCTCCACCTGCTCCGGCTCCTTCTGGGTCACCGCCAATATGGCTCCCTGTGCGAATGCCGCCGGTATGAACCTGTGTCCGTCCACCCGTTCTCCCACGGTGGCGATAAATACCCCCCGGGGTTCCACAAGCCTGGAATTGATTACCACCGAAGCGACAGACGCGTCAGCCTCTGCCGTTCCTCCCCGGAGCGTCAGCTTCCCTCCGCACGCCTCCGCAATTTCCCTGATTGTTAAATCCATCATACCGAATTTCCATGTCCTTTCCCGGAAACGTCACCTGTATCCGTTATCTGCATTCTATTCGCTTATACCTGCTGCCCTTCACCGACCCCCATGCCGTCTTGGTCGTCAGTGCCTTTGGCCAGCTCCAGAATCGCCTCACAGAGCTGCCCGAAATCCATCCCGGCTGCGGCTGCTTCCTGGGGCAGCAATGAGGTAGGCGTCATCCCCGGCAGTGTATTTGCCTCCAGACAGAAAACTTCTCCCACGCCGCTCATGACAAAGTCCATGCGTGCGTAGCTTTTCAGCCGCAGTGCCCGGAATACCCGCTCGGAAATTTCCTGCATTTCAACGGCTTTCTCCGCCGGAATCTCCGCCGGACAGGTCTCTACGGTAGTCCCTGACTGGTATTTATTTTTATAATCATAAAATCCTTCTTTAGGCGCCATCTCTATCACCGGCAGCGCTTTTCCGTCCAGAACGCCTACGGAAAATTCCCTGCCCTGAATATACTGCTCCACAATAACCTCATCGCCGTACCGGAAAGCTTCCTCCCTGGCCTGCCTGTACGCCTCTTCGTCCCGGGCAATACAGACGCCTATGCTGGACCCTCCGCAGGATGCCTTCACGATACAGGGAAACGGTACTTTCGCCTGTTCTGCCTCCCCTTTCCTAAGCCTGATTCCCTGGGGTGTGGGAATCTGACAGGCCCTGAAAATATCCTTTGCAATTCCTTTATCCATAGCCAGACAGGAACCCACAAAATCCGCTCCCGTATAGGAAATCCCCAGAAGCTCAAAGCACGCCTGAATCCTGCCGTCCTCGCCGTTGGCGCCGTGGAGCGCCAAAAAAACACAGTCCGCCTCCTGACAGATTTTCAATACCCCCGGGCCGAAAAATCCCTTTCCCCCATCCTTCCGCAATGCCTTCACCGCTTCCGGATCCGGAGCCTTCTCTCCCACCGCGCAGGCCAAAGCCGACCAGTCCTGCTCCCATGTAAAGATTCCGTCCGTATCTCCCTCTATCCCCAGATACACATCCAGTAAAATAACCTGATGCCCGTTCTTTTTCAACGCCTGGTAGATCATCCCGCCGGAACTCAATGACACATCACGCTCCGTACTGATTCCTCCCGCCAACACCACGATTTTCATAATATATGATTCCCTCCCTGTCCTGCCCCCGCCAGGCACCTGCACGGAAAATCCCTTATCGCCGTGCTGCCGCCAAAGGCGGAAACACTGTTTATTGATACTTATTCTCCTGCCCGCCGGCGAATACCTCTTTCCCATAAGCTTTCGCCCTTCTTCCCTATTTTAACATAAACTTTCCATAACACAAGCAAAAACCGTATCCTTCTCCGGCGAAACGTTTCCGAATTAACACTGCGCACTGCTAAAGTATCAATTGACTTTCCGGAATTTCACTGCTATAATTGGCTACATTCCATAAGTAAAGGAAGCGCACCTCCTGCAGACGGCATTTTTCCAAATATGCGCCGGCGGGAGAGATTCCAAAGAGCGGGTCCGGCAGACTTACAGGTTTGCGGACAGCTCTCAAATAAGGAGGAGATTTATGCGTATCAAAATCGGTATTTTAGGCTACGGCAATCTGGGACGGGGCGTGGAATGCGCCATCCGCCAGAATCCGGATATGGAACTGAAGGCCGTCTTTACCAGGAGAAATCCTGCAGACGTTGCCATCCTTACGGAGACGGCAACGGTCTGCCCTGTCAGCGAGGCGGAAAAGTGGAAGGACGAATTGGATGTACTGATTCTCTGCGGAGGCAGCGCCACGGACCTTCCGGTGCAGACCCCCCGGTATGCAGAGCTTTTCAATGTGGTGGACAGCTTTGACACCCATGCAAAGATTCCGGAGCATTTCGCAAATGTGGACGCCGCCGCGAAAAAGGGCGGCAGGACAGCCGTTATCTCCGTGGGCTGGGACCCCGGTATGTTTTCCCTGAACAGGATGTATGCCAATGCAATCCTTCCCGAAGGAAGTGACTATACGTTCTGGGGAAGGGGCGTAAGCCAGGGGCATTCCGATGCGGTGCGCAGAATTGCGGGCGTAAAGGATGCCAGACAGTACACCATCCCGGTGGAAAGCGCGCTTGCGGCAGTGCGGGCCGGCGAAAACCCGGAATTGTCCACCCGGCAGAAGCATACCAGGGAATGCTTTGTAGTAGCGGAAGAAGGCGCTGACCTGGCAAGGATTGAAAAAGAAATCAAGACCATGCCCAATTATTTTGCCGACTACGACACTGTAGTGCATTTTATCAGCGAAGAAGAATTAAAACGGGATCACAGCGGAATCCCCCACGGCGGCCTTGTACTGCGCAGCGGTACTACCGGCTGGGAAAACGAAAACCGCCATCTCATAGAATACAGTCTGAAGCTGGATTCCAATCCGGAATTCACCGCCAGCGTCATCATAGCCTATGCCAGGGCAGCATACCGTCTCTCACAGGAAGGTGCCTCTGGCTGCAAAACCGTCTTTGATATCGCCCCTGCTTATTTAAGCGCAAAAAGCGGCGAAGAATTAAGGGCTTCCCTGCTCTGACAAAATTTCCTGCAGTAAGACGGGAAGTAAAAACCTTGCATTTCCAAACGGAATGTTGTATAGTGTGTTAAGGCAAAAAGCAGTGAAAATTCATTACTATGCGGAGGTTTATTAACAATATGAAGGAAAAAGTAGTTCTGGCTTATTCCGGCGGCCTGGATACCACCGCCATCATTCCCTGGTTAAAGGAAAATTTTGATTATGAAGTCATCTGCGTCTGTGTGGACTGCGGACAGGCGGAAGAACTGGACGGCCTTGAAGAGCGCGCAAAATCCTGCGGTGCATCCAAACTCTACATTGAAAATGTCATTGATGAATTCTGTGACGAGTACATAGTGCCCTGTGTTCAGGCATACGCCGTTTATGAGAATAAATATCTGCTGGGCACTTCCATGGCAAGGCCGCTGATTGCAAAAAAACTGGTAGAAATTGCAAGGAAGGAAGGCGCTACCGCCATCTGCCACGGCGCTACAGGAAAGGGAAACGACCAGATTCGCTTCGAACTGGGCATCAAGGCCTTGGCCCCTGACCTTAAGATCATTGCCGCATGGAGAAATGATAAGTGGAACATGGATTCCCGCGAATCCGAAATCGAATACTGCAAGGCACACGGAATTCATCTTCCTTTTTCCGCAGACTCCTCTTACAGCCGTGACCGCAATATCTGGCACATCAGCCATGAGGGTTTGGAACTGGAGGACCCTGCAAACGAACCTAATTTTGATCATCTTCTGGTACTGGGCACCACGCCTGAGAAGGCGCCTGAAGAAGGCGAGTATGTCACCATGACATTTGAAAAAGGCATTCCTGTCTCTGTCAACGGAAAGACAATGAAGGTTTCCGACATCATCCATACCCTGAATGAACTGGGCGGCAGGCACGGCATCGGAATTGTGGATATTGTCGAAAACCGTGTGGTTGGTATGAAATCCCGCGGCGTGTATGAGACCCCCGGCGGCACTATCCTGATGGAAGCGCATCAGCAGCTGGAGGAGCTGATTCTTGACAGGGATACCTACGCAATGAAGAAAGAAATCGGCAGCCGTTTCGCAAGCCTTGTCTATGAGGGAAAATGGTTCACCCCTCTGCGCCTGGCCGAGCAGGCATTTATCGAAGAGACACAGAAATATGTGACCGGAGAAGTAAAATTCAAACTGTACAAAGGCAATATTATCAAGGCAGGCACCACTTCCCCGTATACACTGTACAATGAAAGCATTGCTTCCTTTACCACCGGAGACCTGTATGATCATCATGATGCGGAGGGATTTATCAACCTGTTCGGGCTTTCCTGCAAGGTCAGGGCGATGAAGATGGCCAATCAAGGCGAGAACATGTTCTAACGCATGTAAGTACCATGCATAAGTACATCTATGTCTCGCCTGGCGAGAACATGTTCTAACGCATGTAAGTACCATGTATGTCTCGCCTGGCGAGAACATGTTCTAACGCATGTAAGTACCATGCATAAGTATACCTGATTTAGTGTTTGAAAATGCCATACACACGCACATCTATATCTCACCCTGGCGAAAGGATGTTCTGAACATATGGAAATCTGGGGAACTTATTTCGTAATTATAAATATCGTGGGTTTTGTGATGATGGGTACGGATAAGAAAAAAGCCATTCGGGGTGCCTGGCGCACCCCCGAGGCTGCTTTATTTGGCGTTGCCCTGTTGGGCGGCGCTTTGGGCTGCACCCTGGGCATGTACCATTTTCGGCACAAAACGAAACATTGGTATTTCAAATATGGTATGCCGTTTATTTTTGCAGTTGAAAGTGTCCTGTTCTTCTGGATATACCGCCTGTTTCAGTAGATTCTGCAATCATTGTGCGGAATAAATGTGCCGAATGGTTCCGTGATATGCTATACAGTCAAAACATCAGGTGGTCACAATCACACCTCCGTCATTGGCATACATGCTGCTGATTCCCCTGGTATCCATAATAATGCACTCCTTGAATGCAGCGCTGGCCATAATCTGCTTTTTCACCTGCACCGCACGCTCCGGTGCATTGCAATGCGTGATAATCAATCTTCTCTCCTCCGGCCTTCTCACTTCTGCTGCAGCAAGTTCCGCCAGCTTCCCCAAAGCTTTTTTGATACCTATGGTCTGACTCCGCTGAATAATTTCTCCCCTGTCCGCTCCCATGACCGGCTTGATATTCAAGGTTGAAGCCACCAATGCCTTCACACCTGTCAAACGGCCGTTTTTGCGCAGGGTTTCCAGATTGTCAAGCACAAAATAAGTCTGGACACTGTCCCGATAGTCTTCTATCTTTTTCACAATCTGTTCGAAAGGGTAGCCGGCTTCCTCCAGTTCCGCCAGCTTCAGCGCAATCTGAGCCTCCCCTCCGCTTGCTGACTGGGAATCCACCACATGAATCTGCTTTTTTCCGTATTTTTCCTCATAAAGCTTTTTTCCCACCACGGCACTGTTATAGCTGCCACTCAAGTGAGAAGAAAGCGTCACTGCGTATACATGATCGACTTCCTCAGCATAACTCTCCATAAAACGTTCCGGAGACGGACAGGAAGATTTGGGACACTTGGGACATTCCGCCACCTTTTTCAGAAATTCCGCCTGATTGAAATTCTCGTCATCCAATATACTGTATTCTCCCACCTCCAGTCCCAGTGGTACCCGCTCAAATCTTTTATCCAAAAGCATCTCCTCAGGCAGTTCACAACAGCTGTCTACAACGATTTTAAAACTCATAATATGCTCTCCTATCCTCTGTTTCTGTACTCTGATATAAAATAGTCCGCGAACGAAACGCGCCGATGCGGACGATTGGGAATGAAATCCCTTATGGTCCTTACGTCATGGTATGTCAGATAACAAAGTTCCCAAAATTTCTTTATATAGTTTTATATACTACATATAATAGCACATACTACAGATACATGTAAAGCATATTATTTCCTGTTTATGAAAATCATATCATAGTCCAGCCGGGGAGGCGATTTGTGCCAAATAAAGAAAGTGTCCCAAGTCGTGTCACCTGAATTCGGTGCATAAATATTAATTTTTGGTGTTAGTCCGTAAATGTGTTGGTAATCTGTTTGAGTCCGTTTTATGGGTCATC
>OFFP01000382.1_pt1 | contig 36767 bp, 30 predicted proteins | sample 1521431 | NCBI WGS metagenome assembly OFFP01 (sample SAMEA3504104, study PRJEB24116) | mouse gut metagenome | biome: mouse gut; feature: mouse-associated habitat; material: faeces | place: Denmark | collected 2011
AGAGGAAAATGGCCGGCGCACCCGGATCTGGCTGGATCAGATTTTGAAAAAGGAACTGCATCAGGTGATTGACTGGAGCATGGTGGACAAGGAGGACCATCTTCTGGCCATGGAACGCAGCCCGATTCGGGATATTGAGATCAAGCATGTCTTGAAAGCCGCTCTGACAAATGAAATTCATGACAGGGATATCTATATGAAGGGAATCGATACCAGCTATTACTACGAAGGGTATACAACATATAGAACGGAGAAACTGGGCGGCTGATCGGAGGCCGCTTCGGAGATTAACCTGACATTACATGAAAAATGCCGTTCTTGTTTCTTTCAAAAATGTAAGATTATCGTAAGCAACTCTGCTACAATCCATTCGGAAAATCTGTTACGATGAAAAGGCCATAGAGGCTGCACATATATTGCCGCGAAGCAGCGTGTCAGGCAGCCATATCCAAGGGCGCCCCGTTATGGCTATCCGGCCGTTTCATAAGGAATATCCAAGGGCGTTACTGCGGATTTGAACGCGGCTCCTCATATGGTTTTGAAAGGAGAGTGACAGACTATGAAAGAATACATCCGGGTCTGCGATGCGGAAAAGTATTATGGTAACGGTGCAAATGTGACAAAAGCGGTGGACCGAGTCAGCTTCACGGTGGACAAAGGTGAATTTGTCGGCGTGATGGGGGCTTCCGGTTCCGGCAAGACTACACTCCTCAACATGCTGTCCACCATTGACAGCGTAACAGCCGGACATATCTACTATGGTGACACCGATATTACGGAACTGAAAGAGGATCAGCTTGCGGATTTCCGCAAGGAGAACCTGGGCTTTGTATTCCAGGACTACAACCTCCTGGATACCCTGACCATCGAGGAAAATATCATGCTGGCCATGACGCTCCAGCACAAAAGCCGCCGTGAGATTCAGGAAGAATGCTGGAAAATGCTGAATCTACTGGGCATTGAAGATGTCCGGGGGCAATTTCCCTATCAGGTGTCCGGCGGCCAGAAGCAGCGGTGCGCCTGCGCCAGGGCGCTCATCAACCATCCCCGGCTCCTGCTGGCGGACGAACCAACCGGGGCTCTGGATTCCAGATCGTCCCAGATTCTTCTGGAAACATTTACGGAGATGAACAGGAAGCTTTCGGCAACTATTTTCATGGTGACCCACGACGCATTTTCCGCCAGCTACTGCTCAAGGATCTTATTTTTGAAAGACGGACGCATGTTCCATGAGCTGGTCCGGGGGGAGAAGGATCGGCGGGGATTCCTCAACCAGATTCTGGATGTGCTGTCCCTGACAGGAGGTGAGTTTTCCGATGCTCGCTAAGCTTGCTTTCCGCAATGTCAAACGTTCCGCTAAGGATTATCTGGTTTACTTTCTGACCATGACCTTTGTGACCGCGATGATGTTCGCCTTCAACACGGTCATTTTTTCCGCGGACCTGCAGGGCAGAGTCAGCGATGTGGATATGATGCAGGTGCTGATCATACTGGCAACGGTATTCGTGGTGATCATCATCGCATGGCTGATCAACTACATGGTGCGGTTTATGCTCCAGAAGAGGAGCCGGGAGTTCGGAACCTACCTGCTGCTGGGGATGAGAAAAAGGATGATCGCCCACCTGTATATGCGGGAAAATATCGTTCTTGGCGCAGGTGCTTTTCTGCTGGGACTGGTGCTGGGAATCCTCCTGCAGCAGATCCTGCTCTCGATTCTGTTCGGCATCCTCCAGGAACAGTATCATCTGCAGATAGTTCTGGATTTCCGCTGTGTTCTCATGACCATGTCCTGCTATGCGGGCTGCTACATCCTGGCGCTCTTTCGCTGTTCCTGGAAATTCCGGAAAATGAATATCCGGGAGCTGATGTATGCGGGACAGCAAAACGAAGAAATCAAAGAATCTCATGAAGAATGGAAAAAATGGCTGTTTCCGGCATCTATCCTGATTCTGTGTATCCTTGCTTTCAACCTGTTTTGCGGGAAAAACTGGAGTATGGGCGACATCCTTGTGTTTCTGGTGTCCCTGGTTGCTGCAATCTATCTCTTTTACATGGGGCTGTCCTCCTGGATCGTGTGCTATGTGAGAAAAAAGGGCAGCGCCGTCTACAGAGGAGAAAATCTTTTTCTACTGCGGCAGTTTTCCTCCAAGGTGAAAACCATGCAGTTCACCATGGGGACTCTGACCGCACTGTTTACCGTAGCTATGCTGGGCTGCGCCTTTGCGATGATGTTTGCGGATTATCAGAACCAGATGCTGGAGCAGAAGTTTCCCTTTGACGTGCAGGTGTTCAGTGAGAAGGAGGATGAGGATTTTGCAAAGGAGCTGGAAGTGCTGGAGCAGAACACCCGGATAAAGGACGCATATCCATATTCGATCCTTCAAAACGGAACAAGTGAGGTGAGTATATGGCTGAGCAGCCATCTGGATACGTTTGGGGATACTTACCGCAATGCGGACGGAACGCCGGATCTGAAAAAGATTGAAGACGACAAAGGCGCCTATTATGGGACATATGATACCTATATGAGCCTTTCTGTATATAATCATCTGCGGGAAATGCTGGGCTATGCAGCCGTTTCCTTAGAAGAAGGGGAATATCTGATCCACCTCAAGGAACGGATCTACGCTGAAACGGGAGATTTTTCCGAGGGGCTTTCCCTTCAGGGAACAAAAGGGGAGCTTCGCTGCGGTGGATACCGGACGGAACCATTTTCACAGGACGGGCACAACGGCGCGGATTATCTGATTGTGGTCTGCGACAGTGAGGCAGAGGAGATGGATATTTTTTACAGGGAGCTTGCGGTGGATATTGAAGGGGAGGCGCCGAATGATCTGGGAAAACGTCTGGACGATCTGGCAGAGCTGTCCGAAGAAGAAATCCAGGACATGATGGGGCATGTTTATCTGGATGAAATGGATACAGGGCACGGGACGGACACGGTGGTGGTTTACTATGCGAAAAATCTGGTTCGCGACAACCTGATACCGGAGGTGAAATACATGCTTTCCTCTGTGATCTTCCCCCTGTTTTATATCGGCCTGGTGTTCCTGTGCGTTGCCCTGACCGTGCTGTCCGTGCAGCAGCTCAGCGATTCCGCAAAGTACAGGTTTCGGTATGGAGTGCTGCGAAAGATCGGCCTTAAGAAAAAAGAGCTTGCGTCCGTGGTGTGGAAGCAGTTGTTTATGTATTTCCTGTGTCCTGCGCTGTTTGCAGCGGTGCTCAGCGGGGTGATCATACTGTTTGTCAGCGCGGTGTTTGTAAAGTCCGCAGGGCTGCATACATCTGTACTGCAGTACTTTTCGGCGGCATTTGTGTTGTTTTTTGGAATATACGCGATCTATTTCACCGCAACCTATGTGGGATTCCTGCGAAACGTGGACGGGACGGCTTCTGGCGGGCCGCATTCTGCCGCAGGGTAATTGAGCCGGTAAGACCCGCTTCGCCGTTTGGATAAAGGAACTGAAAACCGGGTCTGCCGGGAAACGGTGCTGACATATAAGATATCATGAGATTTTATCTTAATATCTTACGGCAACACAGCGCTTCCTGACAGGCCCGGACATATTATAATCCTGTAAGCTGCTTTTTTAAGCTCTCGATTTCCTGTTTTAATGTCTGAAGTTGTTGCTCCTGCCGGGAAATCTGTTGCTCCTGCAGAGAGAGCTGCTCATCTTTCTGGTTCAATACAACCTTCTGTTCGTTAATTTCATCCTGCATCTCGTCGATCATTAGCTGCACGGTGTTCCTGTCCAATATTCAATTGATGGAATTTGTAGCCAGTTTTCTGAACTTCGATATTGGCCAGACTGCCATCCTCCATCTCGATCAGGATATCCATGACCAAAAGGCTGCTCTCCTCGGCGATTCTGCTATTTCAGGATGATAGAAATGAGGAAATCCAGGCCGCATGCATGGGTTCTTACCCCCAGATATATTTTTCTCCCACAGAGAACATGTGAAAAGCCTGCCCGGGGTTGATATTGTATAGGCAGTCCACAAAATGGGCCGGGTTTATGCAGTTCACATCGTACAGGTCAAAATGCATGGGGACGAGCAGGCGCGCATGGATTTTTTTCGCCAGCAGAACCGCTTCCACCGCGTTCATATTTCCCACAATATCATCCTGCAGCTTGTAATAGCTCCGCCCGTTGACCGGAACCATCAGGATATCAATCTGCCCCAGAAGGTTCGTAAGGCCGTCATAGATACAGCAGTCCCCGGCATGGAAAAGGGTGGTATTGCCGAAACACATTTTATAGCCCAGCTCCTTGTAATTCCCCTGTTCGTCGGTATGCAGCTCTTCGTGGGCGGCGGGAACCGGAATCACATCGCATAGCCCCAGACTCAGCTTCTGCCCGGCCGCGGCTCCGATGAGGGAGGAGGCATCGATCCCGTAAGACTGTATGGTCTCACGGATCGGCTCGGGCACAATAAATTTCGCTTTTTTATTGTGTGCCGCAAGGGCCTGAAGGGTGTCCGGGTCCGCATGGTCATAATGCCCATGGGTACAGAATACATAGTCTACAAAGTCCAGCTCCTCGGGGCGGACGGGGACGTCATATCGGCGTACCCACTTTACCTGATCCGTGGAGCAGTTCCGATCCACATAATCGGACAGGTAGGGGTCAATGAGGTAATACGTATCCTGATATCTGATCAAAAAGCCTTCCTGGCCAAGATAGAATAAAACAATCTGTCTGTCGGAAAGGTGCGTCTGAAAATATTCTTTTTCCATGTAAATCCTCCTTATTTTTTACTATCCTATGGATTTCCTTCAGAGACATCCGGATGAAGGAAGCTGTATTGAAGAATTTTGACATCCTCGGCATCAACCGTATTTATGATCACATTACCGGTCTCCAGATACCATACGTCGCCGGGGGAAGTCAAATCTGCAAAACGGTCCGAATTATATTTGAATCCGCTTTTACCCAGCATATCCTCCGCTTCCTGGTGGATCTTATCATAAACATCCATGAGATCGCCGGAATCGTCGGTCTCATACATCCATGCCATGCTGACAAGTCTGTCCTTTTCATCAAAAGAATACTTGACCGTACCTTTTAATCCGTCATACTCCTTTGGATAGGAATAGACCAGGCCGCCGTATACGGTGGAATCATAGGCATCGCTGTCGCTTCCTTCAAGTTCTGTGATATCTTCCAGTGTGTTTTCCCAGGTGATTGTTGTGAACGGACACTCTGCCGCTTTTTTTTGGCATCCAGCAGTAAAAACAATGGAAAAAACCAGAGCGAAAACCAGAGTGAAATGTTTGCGTAATTGTTTCATATAAAACCTCCCTAATCGTTTCGTGATATATTATGATTCGCGGCAGAAGACTGATCTGACAGTCTTTCCTTCCGGAATTTTATTCCCGCGAAGCAACGAGCCAAGCAGCCATGCCTGCATGAATATCTGGCTCTATTATACACCAGGTGGAATGTAAATAAAATGACGAATTTTCTCCCAAAATATGGGAATTATTAGAAAATTTTGAAATTTGTATTGACTTGACCGAGAAAAGTATGCTTTACTAAAAAAAGTATTGAAACTAAGCGGTTCGTTCAACAGAAAGGAAGGTGAGAGTCGTGCCGGCAACAATGCGCGATGTAAAAAACAAAACAGGTTTATCGATGGCGACGATTTCCAAGTACTTGAATGGAGGAAACGTACTGCCGGAGAATAAGATCTTGATTGAAGAGGCAATCCATGAGCTGCATTATGAGGTTAATGAGATTGCAAGAGGGCTTGTGAAAAATAAGACAAAGATCGTAGGTGTCATGGTCCATGATATTTCATGTTATTTTTCAGGAATGTTGCTGCACTATATAGGGCAGGAACTGAGAAAGCGGGGCTATGGAATGATGAGCTGTGATTCCTGCAATGACGAAGAGATTGAGGCACAAAACTTAAAATTCCTGGTCAGCCGGAAAGTAGATGGGATCATTGTGCTTCCAGTCAGTATGAGGGGAACTTTTTTAAAGTCTGCGAAGCAGAATAAGATTCCGGTCGTTCTTGTGGACCGGGCATTTCAGGATGAGGAGTTTGACTGCGTGGGCATAGACAATAAGATTGCGGCCTACCGGGCGGTGGACCTGTTATTGAAGCATAATCATAAGAAAATCGCAGTGATTGCTTCTGATGTGGAATATACAGGGATCGAACGAATCAAGGGCTATGAAGACGCCATGCGCCAGGCCGGTCTGGAAGTGCGGGAGGAGTATATCAAGCGGGGAAGGCATTCCATGGAAATGGGCTATGAAAAGATGAAGGAGCTTCTGGAGGGGCCGGTGCGCCCGACGGCAGTTTTGATGGGGAATTATGATACGATGCTGGGCGGGGTTCTGGCGGTCAATCAGTCTGAATTTTCGTGTCCTGAGGATATCTCGCTGATCGGATTTGATAACCTGATGCTATCCGGACTGATCAATCCGAGCTGGTATATGGTGGAACAGCCGATGGAACGTATGTGCGGAAAAGCGGTAGAATTGTTATGGAATCGGATGGAAAAGAAGGAGGAGGATGGAGCGCCTGTAAAGATCTGTTTCGGGACAAAAATACAGAAAGGCGAATCTATCCGCAGAATAGAGGAGGAAGCGCTGTGACCGGGAGCACATGGATTGGTATGCCAGTAAAATATTATATATGAGAAAGCTGCCAGGAAAGATTTTTTGATATAAGAGCGAAGCGTTTCGTTCTCGTTCGAAACGCTTCGGGATTGGGGATATTGAATATACAGTCTATTTGTAAAAATAAAATAAAAACATGTTGACTTAAAGGAGGATAGATAGTATAATATGCCCTATAGAAACGAGAAAACGTCGCGGGGTATCATGAAATATGTTCAAAACATTTCAAAATCATTTGGGGTGAATGAGAGCGAAGCGTTACGCGTGGCGAACCGGATGCGTTCGTGTGAACAATATCTTGTACGGAAAAATGGACGTATTCCGGAGGGATCATTCATGGAGGAGGAATGAAAGTGGAAAAAATCAAACAAAATGCATTTGTAAAGAAGGTGGGGTTTAACAGAATTGTCCTGATCTTTGTACTGCTTTTAATGTATCTGGCATTCGGGGCATTGACCGGCGGAAGCTTCTTCGGCTTTTCGCGTATCATGAACACACTGAACTACGTTTACTTTCTGGGCTTTCTTTCGCTTGGGGTAACATTTGTGATTGCGACAGGAGGAATTGATTTCTCCATCGGACCGGTTATGTTTTGCTGCTCACTGGTGTCAGGATATTGTTTGACGACATACGGCGTACCGATGGCCCCCAGCCTGATCATGAGTATTCTCATAGGTGTTCTGTTCGGCGTTTTCAATGGATATCTGGTAGCATATTGGAAAGTACCTCCGTTTATTGTATCTATGGCAAGCATGAATATCGCAAAAGGAATTGCAGCCGTATTTACAAAGACACAGTCTGTAAGCTGGCCGCAGTCAACAACAGATGACGGCTGGTACAGGAATTTCATCAATATGAACGGTATTCCGGTGGGTCTGTTTATTTTTTTGGGGATTTCTGTTATCTGTGCGATTGTATTGAATAAGACAAAATGGGGACGTTACATACTCTGCCTTGGAAGCAATGAAGAAGCTGTCAGGCTTTCAGGCGTGAATGTTAAAAAGTGGAAAATGCTGGCTTACATCATCTGCGGAACTCTGGTCGGCGTGGCATCTATCTTCTTTGTAGCTGCATATACGACAGTACAGCCCGGATATGGTGACCAGTACAACAATGAAGCGATCGCAGGATGCGTAATGGGCGGTACGTCCATGGCCGGCGGGCTTGCATCCATCAGTGGTACTGTAATTGGTGTGTTTATCATTTCTCTTTTACAGCAAGGTATTCTTGCACTGGGATTTACAAAAGAATATCAGTATATTATTACTGGTTTGATCGTTATTGCGGCAGTTTACTCGGACGTTTCCGCAAGACGCAGGAAGAATTAGTGATAGTATCAAAGAAAGGAGAGGTGAGAAAATGGGCGAAGTTATTTTGACAATGAAGGGTATTGACAAGTCTTTCCCTGGTGTTCATGCACTGGATCATGTTGATTTAGAGGTAAGAAAGGGAGAAGTCCTCGCACTCATGGGTGAAAATGGTGCAGGAAAGTCAACTCTGATGAAGGTATTGACGGGAATCTACAAGAAGGATTCCGGTACGATTACATATGAAGGAAAAGAAGTCGAATTTAAAAATACAAGAGAAGCTCAGGATGCAGGTATCGTAATCGTGCATCAGGAGCTGAACATGCTGGGACATCTGACCGTTGCACAGAACTTGTTCATCGGAAGAGAGTTCAAAAAAGGCATTCGGATTGATGACAAGAAGATGAATGAAGAGGCGAAAAAACTCTTCGACAGACTGAACGTACATATCGACCCGACGGAGACCATGTCCAACCTGACAGTTGGAAAACAGCAGATGTGCGAGATCGCCAAGGCCGTTTCCTTTGACGCGAAGGTCATCATCTTTGACGAGCCCTCTGCGGCTCTCACGGAATCCGAGATTGAAGAGATGTTCAAGATCATCCGTGATCTGAAGAAAAAAGACATTGCCATGGTCTATATCTCTCACCGTATGGATGAGATCAAGGTGATCACGGACCGTGTAACAGTTATGCGTGACGGTACTTATGTAGGAACGCTGATTACGGAAAAATGTACGAAGGAAGACATCATCAACATGATGGTAGGCCGTGTTATTTATGAAGATCCAAAGACCGAAAGTGCGGTTCCGAAGGATGCGCCGGTCGTATTGAAAGTAGAACATCTGAATGCCGGAAGGATGGTGCAGGACGTAAGCTTTGAACTGAGAAAGGGTGAAATCCTCGGATTCTCGGGGTTGATGGGTGCGGGACGTACTGAGACTGCAAGAGCGCTGTTTGGAGCGGATCCGAAGGAAAGCGGTGATATCTATATCAACGGACAGAAAGTTACCATCAATAATCCGCAGGATGCTGTTAACTGTGGTATCGGATACCTTTCCGAGGACAGAAAGAGATATGGTATTGTCGTACAGAAGACCATTGCGGAAAATACAACCATGGCTTCGATGAAGGATTTTATGAACGGTATCTTCATTAATAAGAAGAAAGAAGTAGAAGTAGCCGATCAGTACGTAGAAGCGCTTGCAACCAAGACTCCGGGTGTGGATGAGCTGGTTGTAAACCTGTCCGGCGGTAACCAGCAGAAGGTCGTTATTGCAAAATGGCTGACACGTAACAGTGATATCCTGATTTTCGATGAACCTACGAGAGGTATCGACGTCGGAGCGAAGAACGAGATTTATAAACTGATGAATAAGCTGGTAGCAGAAGGCAAATCCATTATCATGATCTCTTCAGAAATGACAGAGATCCTGCGTATGAGCGACCGGATCGTGGTAATGTGCGAAGGAAAGAAAACAGGCGAGTTGGATATTTCCGAAGCAAAACAGGAAACAATTATGAATCTTGCAACAAGAGAGATTGAATAGAGGAGGGCAGGAGAATGGCAAACAAGAAAGCTTTGGGTAAATTAAAAGGGCGAGAGGCCATGGTATTGGCAATCATCGTTGCGATGATCGTCCTGTTCAGTATTCTCAGCCCCACGTTCAGAACCTATCCGACTCTGGTAAGTGTTCTGGATAACTCCTATTATATCACGCTTATGGCACTGGGAGTTACGTTTCCATTGATTACAGGCGGCGTAGACCTTTCCATAGGTACAGGATTGGTTTCTTACGCACTGATTGGTGGATTTCTGATCTTCCAGAAGGAAATGCCGGTTGGAGTTGCGATTGCAGTATGTATCGGGTTTGGAATATTGATTGGAATATTCAACGGTGTACTGGTTGCGATCATGGACCTGCCGCCGTTTCTGGCGACACTGTGTACCTGCATGATCACACGTGGACTTGGACCTGCACTCTGCGGTGGTTTTGGCGTATCATGGCCGTCATCCATATCGGCAGACGGAGGATTCCGGAAGATCTTCAAGTTTGTGACTGCGGAGGGAACAGTTATACCGATCGGAATCGTGTTTATGATCATTCTGGTAGCGATCATGTCCTTTGTATTAGACCATACAAGAGTAGGGCGCTATACGATCGCCATTGGAAGCAATAAAGAGGCGACAAGGCTTGCAGGTGTAAATATCAAATTCTATCACGTACTGGCATATGTGATCTCAGGATTATTTGCAGGTATGGCAGGAGTTGCGTATGCTGCGACTTATGCGACGATCTATCCGGGTGCCGGTGCAGGATTTGAGCTGGATGCTATCGGCGGAGCAATTGTAGGCGGTGTGTCCGCATCCGGCGGTGTAGGAACGATCCTGGGCTCTTTCCTCGGAGTTATCGTAATCTGTCTGATGAAGGTAGGACTTCCGTTTATTGGTCTCCAGGCGAACTGGCAGCAGATTTTTACTGGTATCGTGCTGATTGCGGCTGTATTGGTAGATGTTCTGAAAAAGAAGAAAGACTGAGAAGGAATAAAAACGGCAGTTTGCAAAAAACAGTAAGAATATGTTGTTCGAGCAAGAACTTCATATATAAAAAAATCTCATTAAAAGGAGGAAAAAAAATGAAAAAGAAGGTTTTAGCTATTTTACTCAGCGCAGCAATGGTGGTCTCCATGGCAGCATGCGGCAGCGGTGGAAATGACGGTGGTGATACCGGAAACGCAGACAGCGGAACAGCAACAGAAGATACCGCAGATGCTGGCGATGCAGATGATGCAGGAAGTTCAGAAGGCGGAAACAAAGGATATTCTTTCCAGATGATCGTTAAGAGCTTCCAGTCTACATATTGGCAGGCAGCTATTAAGGGTGTTGAGCAGGCTAAAGCAGAACTGGGCGTGGAAGTAGAAGCAAACGGACCGGCGAATGAGTCCGATATCGCTGACCAGGTTCAGATGCTGGATAGTGCAATCCAGAAGAAACCAGACGGAATCGCTTTGGCAGCATGTGATACAAAGTCTGTAGTTGATTCACTTGCTAAGGCTCTGGAAGCTGGTATCCCGGTTGTATGTTTCGACACTGGTGTTGACGAGGCACCGGAAGGTTCCGTATATGCAACAGTAGCAACAGATAACGTAGCAGCAGGTGCAGTAGCGGCAGAGAACATTTTCCCGGTTATCGAAGATAAGATTAAAGCTGCAACAGTAGATGCGAAGGTTCGTATCGGTGAAGTAAACCAGGATGCAACAGCTCTTAACATCCAGCAGCGTGGACAGGGATTCATCGACAAGATGATTGAGCTTTGCAACGGCGCAGACAAGAAGGTTGCAGTAGTTGGAAACGAATTTTATGTAAACGGAACAGAAGGCGCAGTTGATGAGAAAGAAGCAGAAGTTATCATCGAAGTTGGTGTTCCGGCACAGACAACAGTAGACCTGGCTTCCACAGAGGCTCAGAAGATTATGTCCAAGGACGACACAATCGCAATCTTCGGCTCCAACCAGACAACAGCTGAAGGCGTTATTACAGCAAATCAGACTCTGAACAAGCTGTCAACAGATCCGGAAAAGGGTATCATCGGCGCTGGATTTGACGCTGGTACACCGCAGAAGGAAGCAATCCTGAACGATCAGCTCATCGGTTCTGTAACACAGTCTCCGCTGATGATGGGTTATGAAGCAGTTATCACACTGGCTAAGATCTGTGATGGCGAAGAAGTATCCGACATCCCGATGGATGGTTACTGGTACAGCAAAGACAACATGGAAGATGACAACATCGCTCCTAACCTTTACGACTAATCAAGATTTGAATGAGGCGGATACAGATGCATACCTTTCTGAAACGGCCGGATGGCCATAACGGGGTGCCCTCTGATATGAATATCTGACCCAAAAGAATCGGATAAATATTAGTTAGTAAACAGTGACTGCAAATGCGCAGGTGCAAATAAAAAAGGAATCGGTCCGCTCCGATTCCTTTTTTGCGGATTATGATATTTTTTGCAGAAAGCTTGTCAGATACGGACTTTTTGTTGTATAGTTAAAACAAAAGACTGTCAGCACAGCGGGAGGGATCATATGCTAGAAAATGCGGTAACAATGTTTGATAATATGGATTTGATGTTAAAAAAATTAAAGAAAAAATCATATGAGGAGAATATGCAGCAGTTTCTCGGAAAAAACCAGCACTTTTTCCGGGAAATGACGGATCATATGGATGCAGCACAGGATAAAGAGAAGGCAGCCGATGAGATCGCGGCTATCCTGGCGGAATGTGTGGAAGGCAGGTTTGCAAAAGGGGAAAAGAAGAAGATCTCTTCCCGGACGCAGGCAGACGTCAACTTCTTCATGATCTACTATATATTTCCGGCGATTCTTAAGACAGAGCACGCGGACTGCCGGCTGATCGCGGACAGGATCTGTGCCGAATGGAAGAGACGGTTCAAAGACAGCGCGATCGGATATACAGATTACGACTCGCTGCACGAATCATTCCGTGAAAAGATATTCGGGATTTTTTAGAAGAGAATATACAGATAGTGGGTTTTATGCTAAATGATCTGTAGATATGTCGCGTTTTTTATGATTAGATGCACGAATAATCCTGTTTTGTTTCGGAAAAAAGAGATAGAATAAAGAAAATGGCCTGGCGAATATGAAATTTAGGATAATCTGAGCCAGGCTCTTTTTATTATCAGACGGAACAGGAGGTTATTGAGGATGGATAAGATCAGGATTGCATGTATAGGGGACAGCATCACGGAAGGCTATGGAACGGCAGATCCCATAAGTGACTGCTATCCTGCGGTGCTTCAGCGAAAACTGGGGGAGGATGTAGAAGTCCGAAATTTCGGCATATCCGGTTTCTGTGTATTAGATACTGCAGACTGCCCATATCGTTCCACCATGCAATATCAGGCAAGCCTTCGCTTTAAGCCGGATATTGTGATCATCATGCTCGGAAGCAACGACAGTAAAATTGCTAATTTTGCCGGACACGACAATGATTTCCGCAGGACCTACGGAGAACTGCTGACAGTATATATGGACCTTCCGCAAAGGCCGGACGTGTATGCTGTGACGTCTCCCACGGCATGGCGTAAAGAAGGCGAGTTGTATTGGGATTACATGGTCTCGCCGGAGATCATTCATGAACGGATTGTAGACATGCAGAAGCTTACAGCCGGATTGCTGGATGTTCCGGTCATAGATATGCATCAAATGACGCAAAAGATGAAAAAATATTTTGAAGACGGCGTACATCCTAACACAGAAGGAAGCAAGAGAATTGCGGAGATGATCGAAGAGAGAATATCAGAAAGTGTTCAGAAGCATGCAGAAAGAAAAGCGAAGGAAAAGATTAACTGATTTCTTTAAGAATATGAAAATGCAGTACAAATTTATTTTAGTCTGTACTGCGATGATTGTTTTTCTGGTGGCGGCAATTCTCGGCGGTATGTATAAAATCTTATATGATATCAATGTTTCCAGAACAAAAACGATTTTCCATGATGAAAATGAAATCATCCGTGTCCGCCTGGAATCTATGCGGTCTAACCTGCAGACTTGCGCCAACATGGTGACTCAGGATGTCAACAGAGTATATGCGGAAGTGGGAAAGGAAGATATCAGCGGAGTCTCATTTATCAGAATTAAAAACAATTTGTTTACGGCGCTTGACTATGATACCAGATGCTTTAGTGATGTAGATTCTATCCTGTTTATAGACATGTACGGCAATATCTGCAGTTCGGGAAATATTGAAGCTACGGCTGAGCAGGTGGATCAGGAACTGGTTTCGGGCATTCCCCTTTCCGGCAGGACAAGCTGCATTCAATTTCCTATGGAAATACGTGATTATTTCAGTGACGAGCCGGTATTAACAGTTGGAAAGCGTATCATCAGCATGAAAAACGGGCAGAATATTGGATTTGTTTTTATTAATGTCAGAGAAAGTATGATCTCTAATATCTTTCCGGAGATGAAAGAGGGAGAATATCAAAATGAGTTTATGCTGGTGGATGAAGAGAAGAGAATCGTCGGATATGAAGATGCGGATACTCTATTACGTCCAATAGAAGAAAGGGAAGTTGTCTCTTTTCTGAACAACAGTATGGAAACGGATATCCTATCCGTTGCCGGAGAAGACTACCTGATGGTAAAAACAGATATTGAGAAGCTGGGCTGGACGTTGTTAAGCGGGACTTCTGTTTCAGAGCTGACAAGAGGGATCACAAATACGGCGAAGCTGACTATTTTTATCGGCCTCTTCGCTGCAGTCACTGCCACGATTCTTATCGCTGTATTATCGAAAAAGATCACCAGGCCAATCCATGCGCTGACAGTGTCTGCAAACCATATTAAATGCGGAGACTTTTCAGCTGTATACGATACAGATGCAAAAGATGAGGTGGGGATACTGGCTCAGGCGTTTAAAAAAATGTCAGAGCGTATACAAGGACTGATAAAAGCAGTAGAAGAAGAACAGGAGCAGAAACGAAAATATGAGTTTGCGCTCATTCAGACACAGATTCAGCCTCATTTTCTGTATAATACTCTGGACCTGATCTATATCATGTGTGAAAGTGATATGGCTCATGAGGGATCTGCTGTGACTAAGGCATTGGCTGATTTTTACAGGATATCTCTGTCGGGCGGCCGGGAAATCATAACAATAGAAGAGGAACTCAGACATATTGAAAATTATCTGTATATACAGAGGGCGCGGTATGCAGACATTATGAATTTTGAAATAGACTGCTCTCCTATGGTTATGGATTATAAGATTGTAAAGCTGACGCTGCAGCCTCTGATAGAAAATGCAATTTATCATGGGCTGAAGATGAAAGATGGAGGCGGCATGATTCAGGTAGGAGGCTGGGCAGAGGGAGACGATATCATCCTTTCTATTTCGGACAATGGTGTTGGAATGAATCCCAACAGGATCCAGGAACTGCTTGATGAGGAAGAAGACGAAAACAGCGGACATTTTGGATTAAAGAGTGTTCGGCGCCGGCTCCAGCTCTATTATGGAAAAGCAGCTTCAATAGAGATAGACAGTGAAGAAGGCACGGGAACGAAAATTACGGTTAAGATTCCGAAAGTATAAAGTTTATGGAGAATGTGAAATGATTCGTGTGTTGCTTGCCGATGACGAAGCGTATTTCAGGGCATATATGGAGCAAGTCATTGATTGGGAAAAAGAGGGCATGTCTATTTGTGCAAACTGTAAAAATGCATCTGAGGTTATGGAATATTTTAGTCATGATACTGCTGATATCGTCCTGCTGGACATCAATATGCCGGGGATGAACGGCATATTGGCAGCCGAAGAGATCAAGCGGAAAAAACCGGAGACCTATATTGTATTTATCACTGGTTATTCAGAGTTTGAATATGCGAAAAAGGCTCTGAAACTTGGAGCAGAAGACTATCTGCTCAAGCCATTTTCGAAAACGGAACTGACAGGCTGCCTTCAAAAGATCATGTCAAAAATGAAGATGAAGCGTATGGAGAAGCAGAGACACCGCTTAGATGAGAAGATCGTTACGGAGGAGTTTCTCCGCCGCTGGATCCACAGCATTTATGACGAAGACGAGGAGGAACACAGAAAGAACCTGCATGAACGGAATATTTTATGGAGCAAATCCTGCTTTTATGCTGTTGTGCTGGAAGCGGACGCTATGCCGGTCATGCGTAAACGGCAGGAAGATATTGCGATTTGGGAGTTTATCGTTGAAAATATTACTGGAGAGATCTGTGGTTTCATTGATCCTCAAAGAATCCTGTTTCGGGATTTTGGCGGCCAGCTGGTAGTCATCCTAAATACAGAGGGGAAAATAGAAAAAGAGATTCTGCTCGAAAAGCTAAAAGAGATCCAGAATGCAGTCCGGTCCATTACGAAATATACAATATCCATGGGAATCAGTCAATGTGTGGAGAGGGAAGACGAGATTACCGGAGCTTATGGAGAAGCAGTCCGTGTATTGGGGGAAAAGTTTTTTGTGGGAAACGAATGTATTCTTTTTGCTGAAGATCTTCCTCTGCAGTCAAGGAAAATGTTTCACTTTCATATAGATCTGAGCGAACAGCTTCTAGGTGCGCTGCGAAAACATGAAAAAGATAAAATGGACCTCATCATAATAAAGCTGGAGGGGGATCTGAAAAAAGAAAATTTTGCCATTGAGTATATTTATGGAATCATCAGTGAGATGATTTCTACCTGCCTCTCCTATGTTGTAGAAATGAATGGAAGCATTGAAAAGATATACGGGGATGATTTTGAGCCATATGCCGGGATATATCATCTGAGTTCCCTTTCAGAGGTCTTTCTATATGTCAGGGACATTTATGGAAAAGCAGAAGAAGCTTTCCGGGGAAATGTATCAAAAAGGGGCAGGGAGATTATCCAACAGGTGGAAAACTTTATTGCAGAAAATTATCAGGATTATGAACTCACAGTTGAGAAGATCGCAGAAGGGATCTTTTTGGACAGCAGCTATGTAAGGCGGGTCGTTTCCAGGCAGCTTGGATGTACGGTCAGCAGCCTTCTCTCGATATATAGGATGAAAAAGGCAAAGGAACTGCTAAAAGATACGAATTTTTCGGTCAGTGAGATCGCGGAAAAAGTCGGATATGGAGAACCGGGATATTTTAGCCGATGCTTCCGTAAATACTACGGTATTACACCCAGAGAATTTGCAGCGCAGTCAAAAGGTCTGTGAACTTTACAAAATTCAATGATCAAAAAAGTATACCCAAAGGCACCACGTTATGGCCAATCGGCCGTCCTATAACATGTGTTCTTTGGGTATAGCCATGTAAAAAACAGGACGCGCAGGATGTCCTGTTTTTTACATATCTATACCTGAATAATCCTTTGGGCGGGAAGGGAAAACATGATAATATAACAGCATCAAAAATATAACAGCTCAAACAGAGCGGCTAGGAGGAACCTTTTATGAAGAAAAAAATTGTAAGTATGCTGCTTGCATCTGCTATGGTAATTTCCCTTATGGCATGTGGGAATGGCAGCAGTGATTCCGAAACAGGAAATGCGGATTCCGCAGAAACAGAAGCAGACGTGCCTGAAACAGAAACGCTGGATATTTATGTGCCGGATGTTCCGGAAATAGAGGGAAGCGACGCAGAGGCAGAGATTGATATATGGACCTATTACGGCGGCGACAATACGGCTATGGCTGATTTTGCGGTAGAACAGATTAAAAAGAAATTCCCGAACGTAACCATAAATCTTGAGGCATATCCTCAGGACGGCGGCCAGACAGTAAAAACAAGGGCAGCCGCAGGCGACCTTCCGGATCTGCTGCTGGTTGATTCGGGGACATTGATGACACTGGCTAAGAGCGGGAATATTATTCCGATTGACGATTATGCAGATGAATTTAATATCGGCAATTATTATACGGACGCGATTATGGAGAACTGTCTGGTATCAGAAGACGGACATGTGTATCAGTTCCCGATCGGGAGTATCTCTCCGATTCTCTGGTACTATAACAGCCAGCTTTTTGAAGATAACAACATCAAAGTACCAGAAAACTATGAGGAACTGCTGGAGGCTGTAAAACAATTCCGTCAGCTGGATATTACTCCAATGTCCATGTTCGGAAAGGAACCGTGGCCTCTTGGCGCTTTCTTCGATTCCTTTGCTATGAAAAATAATGAAGCTGGATTTTATGCGCTTTCTACCGGCGAGGCAAAAGCATCGGATGAGGGATATGCAGAAGCTGTTGAAAAGATCAAAGAACTGATTGACGAAGGGATTTTCCAGGAAGGTTCAACCAATGCAGATTTCGATACTGCATCAGCTCTTTTTAAGAGCGGAAAAGCCGCGATGATACTGGATGGAAGCTGGTATACGTCCGAGGCCATTGCAGAACTAGGAGAGAACCTTGACATTATGGAAATTTATCCCACCGGGGAACCAGGCGATACAGCGAACCAATATGCAATGTCGGGCGGCGGAGATACAAATGGCATGGCGGTCAGTGACAGCGCGGAGGATAAAGACCTTGCTGCAGAAATCGGATTTTTATTCACATATTACCGCGAAGTTGCCCATTACGAGACTACCGGACTGGTAGAAACTCCTTTAAAGGTGGAGGGACTGGAATTGGATACCGAACTGGATCATGTGTCTGCAAAGCTACAGGAGGTACTGCCGAACTACACATTCAGCGGAAAGTTTCTCCATACTTTAACAAATACTGAGTTTTCGACCACATTTACAGAGGAGATGCAGAAATTTATTGTCGGCGAATCTTCAGAAGACTTTATCAGCAATATTGATAAATGCATTGAACGTACCGTTGAATAAGTATTGAAATGATACAGCACAGTGATAAAGAAAGGCTGATAGAAGGGGGATTAGTAAATGAACAAGATGTTAGGTGATAAGAAGGCGATATTCCTGTTTACTTTTCCGGCGCTGGCCGTATTTACAGTATTTGTCTTTTATCCCATCATGCAGACTTTTTACAGAAGCTTCTATGAATGGGATGGGATAAATGAGGCGGTATTCAGCGGGCTGGATAATTACAGAGAGTTGTTTACGGATCCGCTGTTCTATCAGTCTGTTGCAAATTGCTTGATCTTTGCTGTGATTCTGGTACTGTTTCAGATTTCGGCAGCGACACTTTTGACCTTTGCACTGCTCAATCCAAGGATTAAGGGAAAGAAGTTTTTCCGTACAGCATATTTTATTCCTGTCGTACTTTCTGTGACGGTTGTATGTCAGCTCTGGTCGGCGATCTATAATCCAGAATTTGGTCTGATCAACCAGGTGCTGGAGGCACTTGGTTCAGATCTGCACCAGAATTGGCTGTCAGACATGCATTTCGCTATTTTTGCAGTCACATTTGTAAACGTATGGCAGTATACGGGGTATCAGTTTACGATCATCTATTCCGGGGCAAGAGCGATTCCGGAGGACTATTTGGAGGCGGCCCGGATTGACGGCTGTACGAACTGGAAGATGAATCTCCACATAGTATTACCGCTTTTGAAAAGTACCTTCCGAATGTGTTTTGTATTCGCTGTTACAGGCGGCCTGAATGCATATGCGCAGATGAACTTGCTGACCAAAGGAGGTCCGGGGACATCTACATATACTTTGACCTACATGACGTTCCGAAACGCCTTCACAGTAGGAAAATTTGGATACGGCTGTGCATCGGCTGTCATGCTGGTGATCCTCTGCCTGGCTGCCACTGTGATTTTGAACAGGCTGTTTAAGGACAGAGACGGTATTATGGCATGAATGATCGTGGATCCAAATTTGAATTGAGGAGTGCGGCTATGAAGAGTGGAAAAATAAAAATTACGATTCTTACGGTTCTGTTAGGCATCGTTGCAGTGATTGATTTATACCCATTGGTATATCTGATATTTTATTCATTAAAATCAAATGAAGAGATTTTTTATATCAATCCGTTTGGTATCCCGCAAAATCCATTATTTTCGAACTATGAGATTGCGGTAGAATCTTTTAATATGCTGAACTACTTTAAGAACAGTATCATTGTTTCAGCAGCAGCCATTATTTTTGTGATGCTTCTGGCGCTGCCGTTTGCATATGCGACGACTAGAATGAAATGGAAGCTAAAAGGGGTAATGTCGGTCTATGTAACGATCGGGTTATTTATACCGATACAGGTAACGATCATCCCTCTGGCGATTTTGATAAAACAGCTGCAGATCTCCAACACGTATTTTGCTCTGATCATTCCGTATACGGCGTTCAATCTGGCGTTTGCAAGTATGGTGCTGCAGACTTCATTTGAATCGATACCAAAAGAGTTGGAAGAATCTGCTTTTATGGATGGAGCCAGTGTATTTACGGCATTCCGAAAAATCATCCTTCCTTTGACAAAACCTGCGGTGGCAACAGCAGTCACGTTTATTTTTCTCAATGTATGGAATGAGTATACGGTGGCGTCTGTTTTCATCAGTAACGAAAAGGTAAAAACACTGCCGATCGGTCTTGCGGCATTTACAGGGCAGCATTCTACGGAATGGGGGCCGATGGGGGCATGTCTGGTGCTGGCGAGTATTCCGACGATCGTGATCTATCTGATCTTCAGCGAACAGATCGAGCGAGGAATGACGGTTGGAGGAGCGGTGAAAGGCTGACAGAGATATCATTTTATCGATCATGGGTGAATGAAAATGAAAAATTTATTACGATATGCACGTCCTGCAGAATCATGGGAAAAGGGGATGCCGCTTGGCAATGGGAGACTTGGGGCTATGATGCTCGGCAATCTTGCAAAAGAGCATATATGGCTGAATGAAGATACCCTGTGGTCCGGAAAGCCTGGAAATTACAATGATCCGGAAGTCTATTCTCATCTTCAGAAGGTCCGTGAGCTTATTTTCCAAAAACGATTTAAAGAAGGTGACGAAATCATCAATCAGCATATGGTCGGAGTCTGGAATGAATCTTATATGCCGATGGCAGATTTAGAATTTACCATTCCGGAGCTGAACGACGAGCTTGAGTTTTACGAAAGGACACTGGACCTTGGAAACGCGGTCAGCCAGGTATTGGCCGAAAAAAATGGCAGGCACTATTCCTGCCGCGGATTCTGCTCATATCCGGATCAGGTATTCCTGGTCCGGCTGGCCTGCGAGGAAGGATTTAAAGAAGGGATTCAGATATCACTCAGCAGTCAGCTGCATCATTGGACAGAAACGGGAGAAGATCAGATATGGCTGACCGGATGGTGTCCAACCAGAGTGGAACCGGACTATTATCCTTCGGAAAATCCGATCCGATATGATACCTACGACGACACGCCCGCCATAAAATATGCTGTGGGACTTCAGATCCGTACAGATGGTACTGTAAAGGCATCCGAGGAGGGAATAACAGTATCGGATTGCAGCGCGGCAGAAATCCTCCTCACAAGTGCGAACAGTTTCGTCTCTTTTGATCAGGAGCCAAAAGCGGAGTTTAAACACAAAGCAAAAGAAAGATTACGGAAAGCAGTCATGTTTTCATATGATGAGCTCAGCGAACGCCACACAGAAGACCATAAACAATTATTTGAACGTGTGGAAATTGATCTGGGACACACGGAAAATGAAGAATTGTATATGGAAGAAAGGATGAAAGGCCTGTATGAGGGAGAAGAGGACCCTGAGCTGTTATGCACGGCATTTCAATTCGGCAGATATCTTATGATCGCTGGTTCGCGGGCAGGGTCTCAGGCTTTGAACCTGCAGGGGATCTGGAATGACAGCATCAGGCCGAGATGGAGCTCGAACTATACGGTAAATATTAACCTGCAGATGAATTATTGGGCAGCAGAGACAGGGAATCTTTCCGAATGTACAGAACCGCTTTGGAAGTTTATAGAAGAAACTGCCAGGGCAGGAGAAGAAACAGCAAAAATAAACTATCATTGCAGGGGATGGGCTGCGCATCACAATATTGATCTGTGGAGGCATACAACAGCAGTGGGATCCAGAAAAAAGGATACGGATGTTCTTCCGTGGTCATTTTGGCTGATGTCGGGAGGATGGTTTTGCCAGCATATATGGGAACACTATGCATTTACAGGGGATCAAAGTTATTTACGGGATTATGCGTACCAGCTGATGAAATCATGCGCGCTGTTTTATCTGGATTTTCTGGCAGAGCACGATGGAAAACTTGTGACCTGTCCTTCTTCGTCCCCGGAAAATTTATTTGTGTATGACGGTGAATGTCATGGCATGTATTATTCCTGCACAATGGATAATCAGATCCTGCGGGAACTCTTTTCCAATTATCTCAGGGCAGAAGAGGCACTGGGGTATCCGGATGCTGTATCTGCAGAAGAGGTCCGTCAGGCGCTGAGGCGGATTCCAGATGATCAGATTGGAAAAAACGGGCAGATCCAGGAATGGTATGAGGATTTTGAAGAAAATGATCCGGAGCACCGTCATTTGTCGATGCTGTACGGACTTTACCCGGGAAATGAAATTACACCGGATGCGTCCCCGCAACTGGCGGCAGCGGCAAGAATAGCTCTTGAGAGAAGGGGAAATAAAAGCACTCCCTGGAGCAGAGCATGGAAAATAGGGATATATGCCCGCCTGGGAGACGGAGAGCAGGCAGCAGAGCAGCTGCGTCAGTTTCTGCAATTAACAGAATCAAATGAAATATCATATGACAACGGCGGGGCATTCAGTAATCTGTTCTGTGCACGTCCGCTTCAGATCGACGGAGCCTGCGGGTTTACAGCCGGAATGGCGGAAATGCTCGTACAAAGCCATACCGAGGAAATCCAGTATTTGCCGGCGATTCCATCCAAATGGAAAAACGGGTATGTACGTGGGCTGAGAATCCGCGGGAACCAGGAAATTGAAATAGAATGGAAGGACGGAAACATTGTTAAGGCTGAAAAAAGGCCTTGAAATTGAGGCTGTAATGAGTTATAATATTTTTTGTAAAAAGAATGAATTCTTCGGGGTCGGGTGCAATTCCCAACCGGCGGTATAGTCCGCGACCCGCTTCGGCGGCTGAACTGGTGACTCTCATATACAGAGGGGATTCCAGTACCGACAGTAAAGTCTGGATGAGAGAAGAAATTTGTGCCATAAAAAGCGTGGATAGAATCAGACCCCGGATTATTTCCGGGGTTTTTATATGCTGTAAATGCGGAAGAAAAGCTGTTCTCTGCCTTGTCAGGTTCGGAGATTGCTTCGGGCTTTTTGCAGAGCCCGGGAGAAATACATATCTTGATTCGATCCGGTGTAGAATGTGACAGGATTTCCATGAAGAGATTCTTTCTTTTTAAAATACGGCGGCTAAGGGAACGGCAAGTTTCCGGAACGGCTGCAATTTATCATTATTTTAAAGGAGAGAAGTAACATGAGTACACAGACAAATGTAGCAGCAAGAAAAGAATCAAAGACAGATATCCGTACCATCGTGCAGATCGGCATGCTGTCCGCAATTGCGATCGTATTGATGCTTTTTGAGATCCCGCTTCCATTCGCACCGTCCTTTTATGAGATAGACTTCAGCGAAGTCCCTGTTATGGTCGGATGCTTTGTGATGGGACCTCTGGCAGGAGCAGCCATTGAGTTTGTTAAGATCCTGCTGAATTTCGTCATCAACGGAACCGCGACTGCGGGCGTCGGAGAGGCGGCGAATTTTGTGATCGGATGTGCGTTGTGTGTTCCGGCAGGAATCATCTATAAAAGAAATCACACGAGAAAGGGTGCTCTCATCGGTATGCTCACAGGTACGGTCATTATGACGGTCGCAGGCTGCTTTATCAACGCGTTTATCCTGCTTCCGGCTTATGGGGCGGCATTCGGAATGCCGATTGATGCCCTGGTAGGGATGGGGACTGCTGTGAACTCCCACATCACCAGCCTGACGACATTTGTGATATTTGCAGTAGTACCGTTTAACCTGTTAAAAGGTGCGCTGGTATCCCTGATCGTATTCATCATCTATAAGAAAATCCGTCCGATCTTCAAGATGAGATAAAAAATGGAACTTGAAAAGACCTCCGTCCAATCATGAGCGGAGGTCTTTTTGGCTACCGTCATATGCAGAAAAGCCGCCGACGGCAGATGTTCTGTATGGAACCGGCCGCAGGAAAAAGAATCTTTTCTGCCGGGCAGAGCCAGGCTATCCAATCAGGATTCTCTTCTTGCGATGTAAATAATATATGATGAACAATATGGATGTGATCAGCCAGGTCACCGGATAGCTCAGTATGATCGCGCCTACCGTAGGCCGGATCCTGAGTGCTCCGATCAGCCACAGGATTCGGAAGATACAGACGCCTCCCAGCGTGATCAGCGTAGGAATGATCACATCGCCGATACCGCGCAGCGCGCCGGACAGCACTTCAATACAGATGAAGAACATATAACAGGGCGTGATCAATGCCATCATTTCACATCCAATCCGGATTACATCCGGATCATTCGTAAAAATAGCAAACAGCGGATTGCGCAGCAGTAAAAAGAAAACAACCAGAACGACCGATATCAGAGTATCGATCCCCAGGCAGACCCGGACGCTTTTCTTCACCCGGTCGTATTTGCGCGCGCCGAAATTCTGTCCTACAAATGTCGTGATAGAAATTCCGATCGCGCCGCTGATCATCCAGAAAACAGCATCCAATTTACCATATACGGACCACGCGGCGACCGTATCTGTTCCAAAATTATTCAAAGCAGTCTGAATGATGACGTTGGAAAGACTGTACATGATGGACTGGAAGCCGGCGGGCATACCGATGCGCAGCTGGGATCTCAGCACATTTGCATGGAAACGCAGTTTTTTCAGGGATAATTTCATGATCCCTCCGGATATCATCAGCTTTCTCGTAACGAGAGCCGCGCTGACAGCCTGTGAAAAAAAAGTAGCTGCAGCCGCACCTGCGACACCCATATCAAGCCAGACGACACACAGAATATCCAGGATGATATTCAGCAGACAGCAGATCACCAGATAGTACAGCGGATGCTTGGAATCCCCGATGGCACGCAGGATACTGGAGCCAACATTAAAAATAAAGACAAACAGGATTCCTGCAAAATAAATCCGCAGATACAAAGTCGAATCCTGAATTAGTTCAGACGGCGTATTCATCCATCTCAGCATTTGGGGAGCCAGCAGGACACCGGGAATCGAGATCACAATGCTGCCCAGTATAGAAAAGGCATAGGCTGTATGCAGGCTTTCCTGTACAGATCGTTCGTCTTTGGCGCCGTAAAACTGTGCAATGATGACGGAAGCACCGGAGGAAAGCCCGGTAAAAAATCCGACGACCAGATTGACGATCTGGGTGGAGGAGCCTCCTACGCTGGCGAGAGCTCCCTTTCCGATAAAATGTCCTACGATGACAGTATCTATCGTATTGTACAATTGCTGAAAGAAGGTACCGAATACGATCGGAAAGAAAAAGATCAGAAGCTGTTTCCAGATGATTCCTTCCGTAATCTGATTGGCAAGTTGTGATTCTCTTTTCATAAGTATACCTCAGTTAAAAAATAAGGGCAGGGACTTACTTCAAAACGATGTAAAGTCCCTGCCCTTCCACACCCGGGCAGATTATTCAATAGGCTCGAAATCCGCAGCTCCGTGCTTGCAGAGCGGACATACAAAATCCTCAGGCAGTTCGTCGCCTTCGTAGATGTAACCGCATACAACGCACACAAAACCCTTCTTGCCTTCGGTCTGCGGCTTTGGCTTTACATGATTCTGATAGTAAGTATAAGTCATTGTATCAACATTTGAAATGACACGTGCCTCCGTAATGGTACAGATGAACATTCCGTGTGTATCCAGATCAACATATTGTTCGACCTTCAGTGACATGAAGGAGTTGATGTATCTCGGCAGGAATGCAAGTCCATTGTCAGAGCGCAGCGGTTCCATGTCCGCGAATTTATCCGCAGTTCTTCCGCTCTGGAAACCAAAGGTTTCAAATACTTTGAACGGCGCGTCTGTAGAAAGGCAGTTCAAATTCATGATGCCGGTCTGTTTGATCACATGGTGGGAATAGTTATCCTTATTGATCGTGACTGCAACCCGGTTCGGTGTATTGGTCACCTGGGATACGGTATTCACGATCAGGCCGTTATCCTTTTTGCCGTCGTTGGAGGTTACTACATATAAACCATACCCAATCTTGAACAGTGCGGTCAGGTCATTCTTATCCGCGGTTTCGTCATGCTGCGCCAGATAGTCGCGGCAAAGCTCTTCTGCCAGAGCTTCCAGCTGTGCATTACTTTCATCGTTCAGGGCAGACTTGATCTGTACAGTGGTTTTGGTAAAGGTCAGCTTTTTGCAGCCTTCCAGCATGTTCTTCATAGTTTTTGCGGCCAGAGGCGCCCAGGAACCATTCTCGATCAGTCCGACGATCCGATTCTGGAAATTCCGCTCGGTCAGATGATCGATAAACTGCCGCATGAATGGGAAGATTCCCGCATTGTAGGTAGTAGTAGCGAGAACCAACTTGCTGTAACGGAATGCATCCTCTACGGCCTCAGCCATGTCTTCCCGGGCAAGGTCGGTTACAACAACCTTCGGGCAGCCCTTGGCGGTGAGCTTTGCTGCCAGAGCGTCTACCGCTTTCTTTGTATTTCCATAAATCGAAGTATACGCGATCATGATCCCCTCAGTCTCCGCGGAGTAGGAGGACCAGGTCTGATACAGGCCCAGATAGTAGCCCAGATTCTCCTTCAGGACAGGCCCGTGCAGCGGGCAGATGGTCTGGATATCCAGCCCGGATGCTTTTTTGAGAAGATTCTGCACCTGTGCGCCGTATTTTCCGACGATTCCGATGTAGTAGCGGCGTGCCTCGCATGCCCAGTCTTCTTCCACATCCAGAGCGCCGAACTTTCCGAAGCCGTCTGCTGAGAACAGAACTTTATCATAGCTGTCATAGGTCACAATAACCTCCGGCCAGTGTACCATGGGTGCGGCAACGAAAGAAAGCTCATGCTTTCCGAGAGAAAGGGTGTCTCCTTCCTTTACAACGATCTGCCTGTCCTCATAATCCGTGCCGAAAAACTGCTTCATCATCACAAATGCTTTTGCAGAGGAAACAATCTTGGTATCCTTATATACCTGCATAAAATTAGCGATATTGGCAGAGTGATCCGGCTCCATATGCTGGATGATCAGGTAATCCGGCTTGCGGGAACCCAAAACCGCTCCCACGTTGTCCAGCCATTCGTGGGTGAAATGGGCGTCCACAGTGTCCATGACTGCGGTCTTCTCATCCAGGATCACATAAGAATTGTAAGCCATGCCGTTTTCCACAACATACTGTCCCTCAAACAGATCTACCTCATGGTCATTGACACCTACGTATCTGATATCGTTTGTAATATCCATTTGCTATACACTCCTTTTCTTTTCAAATTAACGAACATTTTATCAGCCGCCGACCTTCGTAAGAAGATGGATGGCCTGTCTTTGCATCAGCGCAATTCATTATAACATAAGTTACCTTTTTTTGCAGGAAAATCGAAAAGATTTTATAATATATTTTGCATAGAAGAGCAGCGATTCAAAACAGCAGCGCTTTTTCTTGTGTATTTTACGGCGGCATGCTATAGTGAAATGCAGAAAGACGCGCAGGAGGACGGGGGATATCAGAACGCTCCAGAGGCGGCTGACAACACAGGATACTGTGCATTGCAGACGGACCTTGGCCTGCTGCTTTGATCATGAAAGGAGATGCGGATGTCAAAAATATTACTGGTAGAGGATGATGATACGATTTCATTTGGAATCCGTGTCTCACTGGAAAAGAAAGGATATGAGATCAGTGCCTGCTCCAGCCTTGCGGATGCGAAGGAACTGTTTTCCGCTGCATTTGCACTGGTGCTTCTGGATCTGAATCTGCCCGACGGAACCGGATATGAATTTTGTACATGGGTGAAGGCCCGGTGCGATACGCCCATTATTTTTCTGACGGTGCGCGATGAAGTGAGGGACATTACGAAGGGGCTGGATATGGGCGCGGACGATTATGTGACAAAGCCTTTTCATATTGCGATCCTGGAATCCCGGATCGCGGCGGTGCTCCGGAGAGCACAGGGGGAGACGGAGACATCGTTCGTCTGTGGGAATATCAGCCTGAATCAGGAAAAAATGCAGGTTCTTCTGGACGGACAGGAGATTACGCTTACCGCCCTGGAATACCGGATGCTGCTGATCCTGATGGAAAATAAAGGGCGTACTCTGCCCCGTAGTCTGATCCTGGAAAAGCTATGGGACTCGGAAGGAAACTTTGTCAATGACAATACGCTGACTGTGACGGTTAAGCGGCTTCGGGAAAAGCTGAACAATACCCGATGTATCGCCACGATCCGCGGAATCGGCTATCGGATGGAGGAGGCAGGAGATGGGGCATGATGACAGGGGAAAGGGTTCTTGTGAAGAAGCGGGGCGGAATCCCAAATATCCGGGAATGAAGGCAGATGCATGGGGAAGAGGATGTGCCGCCTGTAAAATGTCTGGCATCAGGACATGCATAAGCTGGCTTCTGCCCGGAGCTGCAGCCGGGATTTTGCTCGCGCTGGCTGTGACATATCAGGAGTACCGCAGTTTTTCAGAATTTGCAGGCGCGGTGCTGGAACAGGGCGGGAATGTGTGGGAGAGGGCGGAATTAGAGTCCGGGGACTCGGAGAAACCACAGCGGGAAACGGAAAAGCAGGGAGGAAATATTCAGAAGAATACAGCGAGAAAAGTCCTTGCGGCCGCAGCCAAGAACCGCAGCCCCAGGAACAGGGATGCAGGAGAGGCATTTCTGCGTGAATACGGTTATCGTACATGGGGACATCTGTGGAGATACCTTCCCTTTACACTGGGAATCTGCATTGTTCTGTCAGAAACTGCAGGATGGTGCGTATTCTGGAAAAAAGTGAGGGAACGGAGGATGCAGGAGCAGCGCATTGAAGAACTGACCCGGTATCTTCTGGCGGCGGAGCGCGGCGAAGCTGCCGTGCTCTGCCGCAGGGAAGACATGTTTTCACGTCTGGAGGATGGAGTCTATAAAGCGGTCATGGAACTAAAAAGCACGAAGGAAGAGGCGGTGCGCAACCATGAGGTGCTGTCAAGGCGGATTGCGGACGTGGCCCACCAGTTAAAGACTCCGATTACCTCTATGCTTTTGATGACAGAGCTTTTGGAGGAGCAGGAGACGGAGGAAGGGAAGGAATGTCTGCAGCGTCTGACATTGCAGATCCATCGGCTGCAGAATCTGGTCCAGGCCCTTTTGTCCCTGGCAAAGCTGGAATCCCATACAATCCGGTACGATTCGGAAACTCTGGATATGGAGGAACTGCTGGAGGGTGCGGCAAAGCCTCTTCGGGAACTGCTGCAGAACCGAGAGATCCGGCTGGAACTTTCCGGGGAACCTGTGTCTATTCGGGCGGACCGGCAGTGGACGGAGGAAGCCATTCTCAATGTGATCAAGAACTGTGCGGAGCATACCCCGTCAGGAGGCCGGATTCGGATCATCTGGGAGGACAATCCCCTGTACATGGAAATCCGGTTCACGGACAGCGGAAAAGGATTCAGTAAAAAAGACCTGCCCCATCTTTTTGAACGCTTCTACCGGGGAGAAAACGCTCAAAAAGACAGTGCAGGGATCGGACTTGCACTTGCAAAGCTGATCATAGAGCAGCAGGACGGGCATATCTATGCGAAAAATACGAGGGATGGACATGCCTGCTTTATCCTTCGGTTCTATCGGTAAAACATTTCCATCATGGCCATTCGGCCTGTTATAAGGTATGCCCAAAGGGCACCCCATCATGGCCATTCGGCCTGTTATAAGGTATCATTTTTGATCGTTGTGATGATATTTTCCTTCCGGATCCTTCGGATGCCGATCAGATACGCGCCGAGGACTGCCAGAAGGATCAGCGCCGTATATCCCAGGATGATGCCCAGCGGCGCGAAGGGCAGGTATTCGATCAGAGTTACTTCACTGAGCCGCAGGAATACGGACACGAATATGATCTGGAAGGGGAGGCTCCACAGCAGCGGCTTGAGTCCCAGTGTCACCCCTTCCAGGAACAGCATGTCCTTAAGCTGCCGATTGGACAATCCGACGGATTTCAGCATGGCGAACTCCCGGCTGCGCTGCCGCAGGTTTCCCGAAATAGCCGCCCACACATTGGACAGACCGATCACTGCCAGAAACGCGGTCAGGAAGGCAATGATCAGATTCCAGGATTCCTTCATATCAGCTATCATTTTTTTGTGGTCGATCACGTCTGTAAACACATAATCTCCGCTCCCATAATAGTAAGAAACAATATGTTCCATCTGCCGGGAGACTTTCTCAATCTTGGAATCAGATAGAACGCCCTCGCCGCTGACCAGGAAGTTTCCATTGAGGTTTTGCGCGCTGTAATGGCGTTTCTCGCTGCAGAAAGCGCTGATATCCAGGACATGCTGCAGCGGCATGACAGCAGTCAGCGTAAAATGTGACGCCTTGTAAAGGCTTGCGCAGGGAAGGGCATCCACCAGATCTCCTACCTTCAGGGAAAATGTGTAGTCCCCGGTGTCTTCGTCATAGGCATGTTCTGTAAAATCCAGTGTCTGCCCCTGTTCCAGATCCAAAAGTCCGCAGTTCACTGGATGCCTCCGGGTACTTGCCTCCGGATCACGGGTATAGTTGTAGACCAGCGCCTGGCCGGGATCTGCAAGATAAGGGTCCGGGTCAATGCCAAGCCTGCCGCAGTATTCCCGGAAGCAGTGCTCCTCCAGGCCGATCAGTGCAGTCCGCATCCGGTATCGTCCGTCCCGTTCAATGAGAGAATATTTATTTTTGCTGATCACTCCGTCAAAGCCGCCGAAACGCTCCTGGATATCCGGAGAGGCATCTTCCGCCGAGACCCAGACGGCACAGGTCAGATTATTATAGACAGCGGCCTGCCCAATATCCGGAACCTGGACCAGATCTTCCAGAAATTCCGGATCCGGTTCCCGCCCGTCGCTGATCGATATCTGGATGTGCTCATCCTGCAGGGACTGCTCCCGGAGTATGGTATTGGAAGCGTCGTTGATCGTAAATCCGTACAGGAAGGTGGTCAGCAAAAGGAAGGACATGCAGAGGGACAGGACAGCAGCCCGGTAGGAGTGCTTTCTCTGGGCCAGGGAATTTGCCGACAACTCTCCGATGATCCCTCCAAGAGGAAAGGCCGACGGTGCGCGGGACGGTCTGCGTATATGCCCTTTCAGGCGGCTGAGCTGCCTTTGACCATTTCTTCTTTTTTTCTTACTGGACTGCCGGATGCCTTCCTCTTGTTTTATGATTTCTATAGGCAGTGCCCTGGCCAGCTTCTTCGCCGGAATCCGTGCCGACAGGCAGGCTGTCAGCAGGGACAGCAGGAGGGCGGGAAGGACGGAGGGCAGTCCGAACACCGGCAGGATATCCGGTGCCGAGCGTCCGATGTCATTGTGCGCATTGATATTTGCAAACAGCTGGATATTGACAAACCACCCTGCGGCAAGACCGAAGGGCAGGACCGGAATCACCAGGATCAGGGCCTCTGAGACAGCTGCCGCGAGAATCTGTTTAGGCGACGCGCCGACACAGGCGAGAGTACCGAACTGGGCTGTTTTCTCATTCAGCGACAGGGCAAAAGCATTGTGGATGATCAGGACAAATACTCCCACGATCAGCATGGCAAATACCAGAAACATTAGCGGGACCGCCAGCATTTCAATGGAAAAAGTCTGTTCCGGCGGCACAATAAAATAATCCGCCAGCAGTCTGGTATTATACCGCAGAAGATAATCCCCGTATTCATCCTTTTCGTATCCTATGGATTCGGCCAGCGCGGGAAGCTCCCGGTAAGTGCTCCGCATGGGGTCAAACCGGAGATAGACCGTGATGGAATCTTCCGGTTCGATTGATTCCCGGCTCATATAGCTCATGCCGCTATAGGCCGGAACAGCAGAGGATGTGGCTGCATCCATGATTCCCACCAGCGTATAGGTTTTGGTACCGGTCTGACGGAATGTTTCCCCCTCCCGCCAAATATCTGTTTCCATGCAGACCTCTCCGTTATAAATGCGTTCCCCTACGGGAAGGGTCAGGGTGTCTCCCAGCTTTGCGTCGGGATGGTCTTCAAAATACTGTTTCGACAGGACCAGCTCCGAGTCTGTTTCGGGCAGACGCCCCTCCAGGATAGAATGCTGCTCAGGCATGGAGTTCCAGTATTCCTCCGTGGCAGGACGCTGGATGATATACCGGCGCCTTCCGCTGTCGCTGACCTTTGCCACCTCCCAGGAACCCTTGATCATGACGGCAGAAACCGAAGCGTAATTTTCGATTTTTTCCAGATCCCTGCCATAGCTGTTGTCAAAGAGTTCCCCGTGCCAATCCCCGTCATACCATTTATTCAGAAATACATCGTCCGACCACATGGTATACACCATGGCGCAGAAGGAGGACAGCAGAGTGGTCATCAAAAACAGGGCCGCCAGGATGGCAGCACTGGTATACTTGTTTCTGCGGAGACTGCTGAAAACATATTCACGTATCACCTGCATCAGGACATCACCTCATCTCTGACAATTTTTCCGTCCTCCAGTGTTAAGATCCGGCCTGCCATGAGCGCTGTTTTTTCGTCATGGGTGATCAGGAGCACGGTCTGGCCGTATCGCTGGTTGGACAGTTTTAGAAGTTCAATCGTTTCTTCAGAATTGCGCCGGTCCAGATTTCCTGTAGGTTCATCGGCCAGCAGGATGGCAGGCTGGTAAATGAGACTGCGTGCAATGGCAGCCCTCTGCTGCTGGCCTCCAGAGAGCTCCCTTGGCAGATGGGACAGCCGGTCAGAGAGTCCCAGGGTGTTTACGATCTGCTCGAACCGGGCTTCGTCCGGCTTCCTTCCGTCCAGAAGTACAGGAAGAAGAATATTTTTCCGAACATTCAGGGTGGGGATCAGGTTGTAGAACTGGTATACGAGCCCGACCTTACGTCTGCGGAAAACCGCAAGTTCTTCCATATTCAGCGTGGAAATATCCGTACCTTCAATATAAATATTCCCGCTGGTGGGACGGTCTACTCCGCCCAGCAGATGGAGCAGCGTGGATTTTCCGGAGCCGGACGCCCCTACAATGGCGGTAAAGCTCCCCTTTTCCAGCGATAGGTCCACATGGTCCAACGCGATCACCTGGTTGGAGCCGGTCTTATATGTTTTCGTCAGTTGGCTGCAGCGCAGTATTTCCATAAGATAAAATTCTCCTTTCTGTTAGGCTGATTTCTGATGCAAAAATCTCGTCAGCCCTGTGTAGGGTTATCATAACAAATGAAAGTGACAGGAAGGTGACAAAATAAAAATATTTCCACCTGTACGGTTGCAATCCGAAGTCACATTTTTATGCAATTTATTGCAACGAAAATGCGACTTCGGATTAGCAACCTACCTCATTAATGAGTAAAATGTGACTGCGTTAGCAGGCACAAAAGTGCGAAGCACGGATTTTACGAATGAATGAGGTGGGTGGGATTTTTCCACTTATATATCTGGAATGTTTGAAAGGTTTGGGGGTAAGACAATGGATATCGTGACCATATGCAATCTGAAAAAGTATTTTGGCGAGGGACCCAGGCAGGTAAAGGCTCTGGACGGGATTGACCTTTCGGTAGAAAAGGGCAGATTCCTTTCCATTGTCGGCGCCAGCGGTTCCGGGAAGACCACGCTCTTAAATGTGATAGGCGGCCTGTACGAGCCCAGCAAAGGGACCGTGATCGTGGACGGGACGGATCTGTCGGAATTGACCGAGGAACAGCTGACGATATACCGCCGCAGGAAGGTCGGCTTTGTGCTCCAGGATTATAACCTGGTTCCCGAGCTGACCATACGGGAAAATATTTTGTTCCCGGTGGCTCTGGACGATTCCCGTCCGGATGAAGCGTTTTTCCGGAACGTCGTGAAGCTGCTGGGACTGGAGGAGAGACTGGACCAGTACCCCTATATGCTCTCCGGAGGCGGGCAGCAGTGTACTGCGATCGCGAGGGCCCTGATCACAAAGCCTTCGATCATTCTGGCGGACGAGCCTACCGGGAGCTTTGACGCAAAGACCAGCCAGAATGTGGCAGGACTTCTGAAAATGACGGCGGAAACATATCACCAGACTCTGATCATGATCACTCACAATCCAGAGCTGGCACAGCTTGCCGACCGGATGGTGCGCCTGCGGGACGGGAGGATTGTGGATATTTAGACGGAAGATTTCTCCGGATTTTCCTATCGGACAAAAAGCACCTTTGTTCTAACGTTACAAAAGTGTACCTTTTCTGTACCTCAGCCGTAACATTGGGATGTTATGATGGGTTCAATTCAATAGGAATCGGAGGTAATCATCCATGAATGAAATGTTAAAAACTCTCGGCCGCCGCAGCTTTGCAGCCAACAGGCTGCAGAACCTGATCGCGGTGCTGGCTATTGCCCTGACTGCTGTTTTATTTACATCAGTCACGACCATCGGTATGGGGGCAACGGAATCCATGACTCTCACCATGCAGCTGCAGAAGGGCAGCAAGTCGGACGGTGATTTTCGGAATATGACCGCAGAGCAGTTTGAAATGCTAAAAAAGGCGGATTTTGTAGAATCAGCGGGTTTACGGATGCCGGTTAATTTCTTGTCCAATACAAAACGCCACAATGTGGAATTTGATGTGCTGGATGAGATCCAGGCGGAGCTGACCTTCTGCAGCCCCGTCCACGGCAGGGCGCCGGAAGCGGACAATGAGATCGTGGCTTCAGACCTGGCGCTGCGCGACCTGGGCGCAGAGCCGGAGGTGGGCGCGGAAGTGGAGATTGAATTTACGGCGCACGAAAAGCCCTTCCGCTTCAAGATGAAGGTATCCGGTTGGTACGAAGCCACAAGCGACCAGCTGAGCATGATGTGGGCGGGAACCGCGTTCCGGGACGCCCACCCGGAGATATTTTTCTTTACCTATGACCAGGACCGGGAGATGGCAGGAACGTATGATTCTGATTTTACCGCGGTCAGTACGATAGGGCTCCAGGACAAAATGGATCAGCTGGCGGTACGCATGGGAGGAGATCCCTATGATATCAAAGCGGAAAATTATATTCAGGCGGTCGTCAACACGATGACCAATCCGGCCCCGGATCCGGAGATCATTGCCATGGCGGCGGTGCTCATCGTTCTGTTTACATTCTGCGGCTATCTCCTGATATACAATGTATTTGACATCGCCGTGATGAAGGAAATCCGCCGCTACGGGCTTTACCGTACCATCGGGATGAGCAGGAAGCAGGTAAAGGGACTGATCAACCGGCAGGCGCTGCAGTTGTCCTGCGTCGGGATTCCTGTGGGGCTGGCAGGCGGTTTCCTGGCAGGAAAACTGGCGCTGCCGTTTGTAATGGACACGATGTCTGTGGAATACGGAAACGTGGCCGTAGAAGTATCTCCTTCTCCGGTGATCTTTTTGGGAGCGGCGGTGCTTACGGCACTGACTGTATTTTTAAGTACCCGCAAACCGGTCCGGATCGCGGCAAATATCCCGCCTGTGGAAGCATTTCGTTATGTGGAAAACAGTGATAAAAAGCAGAAGAAAAAAGGAAAGAGTCAAAGACACCGCAGCAGATCCATGCCCGGAGCAGACATTTCCCGTCTGGCATGGTTCAACCTTGGGAGAAATAAACGCCGCAGCGTGTTCATCGTCATATCCCTGACGCTCTGCGTGGTACTGCTCAATTGTGTTGGGACAGTGGCCGTCAGCCTGGATGTGGAAAAGCAGGCATCCTTTATGATCCGGTCGGATTTTGCCGTGACAGGCTCGGCCGCAGCCAACAATCTGAAAGGATTCCGGTTCCGGGAGGACGCGGTGGATCTTTCGGTGATAGAGGAGGTTGCCGCCCGGCCCGGGGTGAGGGACGCTGCGCCTATTTATAAAAATACGGTGGAAGATACAGATGTGACTTTTGAATTTGGCAGGAACATTTCCTTTCAGGAATATACGGAAGAGAGCGGCATGCCCTTTTGCAGTGATGAAAGTGGTTTTTTCTTTGGTCTGGGAGAGGATGGACGCCCGGTCTGCAATGTATACGGAATGGAAGAAAGTACGGTTGCCCGGATGGATCTTCGGGAGGGCGAGACCGACGCACATACTCTCTATGAGAAAATGCTGCGCGGGGAGGGCGTGCTCGTAGGAGTCAATACCAATCGTGCGGATATGTCCATCATGCCGGAGTTTGATTTTATGGAAGTCGGCAAAACCGTCACAGTGTATAAGCACGGGCAGAAGGCCATGGAGCTGCCTGTGCTGGCCAAGGCGGCCCTGAACGGGGATGACCAGGAGATCGGCTACACCTGCAACGGACCGATGCAGGTCGGCGGCGACGGATTATTCCTGTACCTGCCGGCAGACATTTATAAGGAACTGTACGATGAGCCTTCCATCTATAAATATGCGTTTAATGTCGAAGAGGATGAACGGGAAAATATGACCGCATTTTTAGAAGCGTATGTGGAGGATCATCCCGAGATCAATTACCTTTCTTCCCAGTCTGCCCGTGAAAGCGCGGAAAAATCCAGGATGATGATTCAGCTCGTGGGCGGATTGGTCGGCACGATTTTTGGGGTTGCCGGTGTGCTGAACCTGATCAATACGCTGATCACGACGATCCTGGCCCGCCGCCGGGAGTTCTCTGTGATGCAGAGTATCGGAATGACGGAGCGGCAGCTGACGAAAATGATGGTGTTCGAGGGCATTTATTACGCGGGAGGGGCGTGTACCCTGGGAATCCTGCTGGGGACAGCGCTGGACCTGACTCTGATCAGGGGAATGCTTGCAAAAATGTGGCAGTATACGTTTCATTTTACCTTGCTGCCGACAGCGGCGGCCAGCGTGATACTGCTGGCGCTGTCAGCGGCGGTGCCGGTCCTGGCGCTTCGGTTTTTCTATAAAGGAAGTATTGTGGAACAGCTGCGGGTGGCGGAATGACAGCCGGCGGTTGATAGATTATGGATAGATTCAGGAGGATATCAGACATGGAAAGTATTTTAAAGGCATCAGGTTTGAAAAAATATTATGGGAAAGGGGAGACTCAGGTTCGGGCTCTGGACGGCATTGACCTGGAGATTGAGAAGGGGAGATTTACCGCTGTCATCGGGACTTCCGGCAGCGGAAAGTCGACCCTGCTGAATATGCTGGGCGGACTGGATACCCCCAGCGAGGGCAGTATTCAAATTGGAAATACGGAACTGGCAAAGCTGAACAGCGAACAGGCTACTATTTTCCGGCGCAATCATATCGGCTTTCTTTTTTAAA